>MDTA01106834.1_pt1 | contig 20892 bp, 21 predicted proteins | sample 811151 | NCBI WGS metagenome assembly MDTA01 (sample SAMN05326648, study PRJNA326480) | marine metagenome | isolation source: seawater | place: Indian Ocean: South | collected 2010 | reverse complement strand
CCTGCTTAAAACTTTCTTAAATCGACTAGCACTAGGTTTCTTTATCAAATTTTTAATTCTCAATTTTAAGTTTTTTTTGTAGTATTTATAACCAACACTCCCATCATAAGATTTAATTTTTAATGATCTAACATGTCTTTTAAAATCTCTTTCAAAACTAATATCAAACGAGACACCTAATGAAACTAGATTTGTGGAATTTTTTAGATCATCTATAGCGACTAGGTAGCCCCCGTCATTATTTTTACCTAACCTGATAAGGTTATTAACTTCATGCGGTTGAAGAAATTTTGGAATTAATATTTTATGTTTGATATTTATCAATTGTACTTAAAATTTTTTCTTAAAACATTATTGATAGAAGCAAATTTCTAAATCTAGTATTATTGGGCTTAATGTCTACTAGAAAAAAAATAATTGAACTTGTTAAAAAACATTATGATGAAGAGTTTCCTGTAGAAAAATTCATTCCTGGAAAAACAGATGTTCCTATTAGTGGAAGGACTTTCGATCATAAAGATATAGAATCATTAATTGACTCCTCTTTAGATTTTTTGCTTACTGAGGGAAGGTTCACCGATGCTTTTGAGAAAGAATTCTCAAAATTTCTAAACATAAAACATACAGTTCCAGTAAATTCTGGTTCATCGGCAAATTTATTAGCATTTTCATCTTTAACATCTCCTAAATTAAAAGATAGAGCTATTAAAAAGGGTGATGAAGTAATTACAATTGCAACAGGTTTCCCAACCACCGTAAATCCAATAATTCAGAACGGATGTATTCCTGTTTTTATAGATTGTGAGATGGGAACTTACAATATAAATGTGGACTATCTTGAAGATGCACTAAGCCCAAAAACAAAGGCAGTAATGATTGCACATACTTTAGGAAATCCTTTTGATCTTGAGAGGGTAATGGACTTTTGTAAAGATAATGAACTATTTTTGATAGAAGATTCCTGTGACGCTCTAGGTTCAAAATATGATAATAAATATACAGGAACTTTTGGAGATGCAGGAACTTTTAGTTTTTACCCTGCTCATCATATAACAATGGGTGAAGGAGGTGCTGTTGTTACAAATAATCCTGTTATGAATAAGTTATTAGAATCTTTTAGAGACTGGGGTAGAGACTGTTGGTGTGCACCAGGTGAGTCAGATACTTGCAATAGAAGATATGACTGGCAACTGGGAAATCTTCCCTATGGGTTTGATCATAAGTATATTTTTTCTCAAATTGGATACAACTTTAAATTAACTGATTTACAGGCATCAGTTGGATTATCTCAGTTAGAAAAGCTTGATAGTTTTATAGATAAAAGAAAAAATAATTGGCAGCATTTATACGACGGATTAAAACACCTTGAGGAATTTTTTATATTACCTATTAAAGACGATCGTTCTGACCCTAGCTGGTTTGGTTTCCCAATTACTGTTAAACAAGATGCTCCATTTTCAAGACCAGAGTTAATTAACCACTTAGATGAAAGAAAAATTAATTCAAGATTCTTATTTGCTGGCAACCTACTCTGGCAACCAGCTTATCAAAATGTTGAGCACAGAGAAGTTGGTAGCCTTAGTAACTCAAATACTGTGGCATTAAGTACATTTTGGCTCGGAGTTTTTCCTGGTTTATCAAAAGAAATGATTGACTACATGATTGAAACAATTCACGAATTTGTAAAAACTAAAACAAAATGAAAAAAACTCAAACTGATAAACAATTAATTCGAAGACTATTAGAAATTTCATACAAAAATAAACTGCATCACCTTGGAAGCTATTTTTCTTCAATAGAAACAATTGATGAAATATATTCAAATATGAAAGAAAATGACATTTTCATACTTTCAAATGGTCATGCTGCAGTGGCATTATATGTTGTCCTTGAGAAGCATTTTGGATTTAACGCACAACACTTACTTGATGAAATGGGTGAGCACCCAAAAAGAAATGAACAAAAGAAAGTCCACTGCTCAACAGGAAGTCTTGGTATGGGAATTACGGTTGCTGTTGGAAGAGCTATTGCAGATGAGAATAAAGATGTATATTGCATGATATCTGATGGAGAATGTTCTGAGGGTTCAGTTTGGGAGTCTTTAAAGTATATTAATGAAAATAACCTTAAAAACATTCATATATATGTAAATGCAAATGGCTGGGCCGCATATGATTCAGTTGACCTAGTGTATCTAGAAAAAAGATTAAAATCATTTCTCCCAAATGTTAAATTTATAAAAACAACAGTTGAGATATACGGATTAACCGGACTATCGGCCCACTACGTTAACTTTACTGAAGAGCAATATTTAAAGGCTTTGGATTCATTATGAGAAGAGAATTTGCTGATGAATTATTTAAAATTATGTCAAAAGATGAAAACGTTTATTTAATAGTCGGAGATGTAGGGTATGGTTTGTTTGATAAATTAAAAGAGGAGTTTCCTGAAAGATATATTAATCCTGGTGCTGCAGAGCAACTAATTGTAGGGATGGCAGCAGGTTTAGCAATGGAAGGGAAAATACCAATTATTTATTCAATAACGCCGTTCATACTTTACAGACCTTATGAGTTTATAAGAAACTTAATTGATCATGAATGCGTACCTATAAAAATTGTAGGTAGTGGTAGGGATGAAGATTATGGAGCATTAGGATTTTCACATTACGCGACTGATGACGAAAAAGTAATGTCGAATTTTAAAAATATTAAAATTTTTAAACCGGAAACTCAAGAAGAGATGTATTTAGAAGAAATCATATACAACGAAAAACCATGTTATTTAAATTTAACTAGGTAAATAAAAATAGAAAATATAAGTATTTATTTTTTTACTATAAATGCAACAGCTGGAATAAGAAATTCTCTTAAAAAAGGAACTCTACACATAAAATGAAAACGCAAATGGGTGTCTTTCATATCAACAATTTGAAAACCTGCTTGCTCAATCATTTTTTTCATTTTTCTAAATGTGATTTTATACAACGAAACTTCTTCTAAGGAGTTATATCTTACCTTTTTGTTAAAGAATATATTTCTTAGAAATTTTGCAACTTTGAAAGGAAAAATATGAAATGGTTTCAAACCATGACCTGCATGCGGATTAAACCATGGTGGAATAACTAGATAACCCAAACCATCTTTTTTCATTACTCTATAGATTTCTTTTAAAGATATTTGCTGCTTCTTTGGTTCTATATGCTCCATTACTCCTCTAAATAAAACTAAATCAAAACTATCTGTTTCAAATGGCATATTGTGTGCTTCAGCATGCACTGTTTCCCACACATGATCTTGCTCGAAGGGTTCTAAATTAATTACGTCACAATTAAAATTTTCTCCTAAAAATTTAGAAAATTCTCCTCTTGAACCTCCTACATCTATTATTTTGAGATTTGAGTTGATATCAATATGCTCTGAAATATCTTTAATGAAAATGGAAGCAAAATATTCTCGCATTTTGGCATAATTATCACTTTCATATCGTCTTAGTGCAAAAAAAACCAGTTGATTATAGTGATTTATTAAATCAGTTACTTTATACATAATTTATTCAAACCAATTAAAAATATCCTCTGCTTTATCGTCAATAAATTTGTCTGCTTCAGGCTTGCCAAAAAGCAACTCATCATAGGAAACATCCCAATTTTTTAGTTGCTTTTCTGTTAGTGGTCTCCAATCAATTCCTGTTGTTGTCCCTCTTGCGGTAAATAGAATTATTTTATTACCTTCTTTGTGAAGAGAATTGATTTGTTTAATTCTTGCTAAGTATGGTTTAGCGTCTTCATAATTTCCATCGGTATTTGAGCAAATAGTGCCATCAATATCAAAACAATATTTTTTCATTCCCAGTATCTAAGTTTTTTGGCAACTTCTGTTTCAGCATCAGTAATTACCTTTTCACCATCACCTAGAATATATTTCAATTTTCTAATTGATCCTACTAGGGTACGCAAACCATGAACTTCTAATGATGCAGCCTGGTCTGAACCATACATAGATCTGTCCAAAGTTATATGCCTTTCAATACTTACCGCACCAATTGCTGCAGCAACTATTGATGGAGACACACTTGCTTCATGACCTGAATACCCAACATTGCAATCAAATTTATTACTTAAGGTATTAATAGCATTCAGATTAAGATTTTCTTCTTTTGATGGATATTCGGAGTTAGTATGCATTAAAACAAACTCACAATTTTTATTATTGAAAACGTCAACAGCTTTTTGGATTTGTTCGTAAGTACACATCCCTGTTGAAATAAATGTTGGTTTTTGTTCGCTTGCTACTCTTTCAATAAATTCAATATTTGTAGTCATTGCAGATGCAATTTTGTTTACATTTAGGTTAAAATTATTTAAAAAATCTTGACTAGGAATATCCCAGGCAGAAGCGTACCAGTCAATGCCTATTTTTTTACAGTATGAATCAATTTCTTTATAATCCTCTAGGGATAATTCAAGCCCTTCTTTTTGTTCTCTTTGTGTTGTACCCCAAGGAGAATCCCTATGTTGACTCAATACATCTTCAGAGTAAACTATCTCAATTGTTCTTTTTTGAAACTTAACGGCATCAACACCAGCACTTTTACTTTGATCAATTAATTCCTTAACAATTTCTAGATCACCGTTATGGTTAATGCCTATTTCTGCAGTTATATAAATATCTGAATTATTTACATTGAAATTTTTATTGAAGCAATCCATCTTTAACATTATATATAGCTTATTATTTTCACCTATTTAATAATAAGTTTCTTAATTTTATTAATAAAGATTAATATTCAACTATGAGAGAAAATCTAAAAATCAACTTAACTAAAGGTAATTCTTTACTTAGGATCTTGAACTAAATGATTTATAAAAATGAAATCCAAAAATATTTACAAGAAAGTTCTCTTGCTTTTGAAAAACTAGAAAACCAAAGTGCGGAAATTTCTGAAATCTGCGAAAAAATAATATTATCTTTAAAGAGTAAAAATAAAATTCTTATTTGTGGTAATGGCGGTTCAGCAGCAGACTCTCAACACATTGCTGCAGAATTTGTAAGTAGATTTGAAATTGACAATGTACCACTACCAGCAATTGCACTTACTACTGATACATCAATTATTACTGCTATAGGTAATGATTATTCATTTAATGAGATATTTTCAAGGCAAGTTGATGCCATAGGAAATGAAGGTGATATATTAATCTGCATATCAACTTCTGGGAACAGTGAAAATATTATTGAAGCATCAAAGTTTGCTAAAAGTAAGGGTATTTATGTAATTTCTTTTACAGGCAATAAGAATAGTGAAGTAGAAAAATATTCTGATTACTGTTTTAAAGTAGACAGCCCAGTTACAGGCATAATTCAGCAAGTTCACATAACAGTTGGTCAATTAATTGCTAAAGTTTGTGAACTAGAGTTTAACTCCAACTAAATAAAAGCTAGTATAAATTATAGAATTTTAAAAACGTTCAAAAAAAATGTTAGATATATACAATATGTTTTCGATTCAGGGAAAAAATGCCTTGATTACTGGCAGTGCAAATGGAAATGGGAAGGCCCTATCATCAGCACTTGGAGATGCAGGATGCAATCTTACCTTGATTGATATAGACAGTGAAAATTTAGAAGTTGTATCTAAGGAAATTGAAGAAAAAACAAAGACTAAAGTAAATCGGTATTCCTTCGATTTAAGCGATTCGAAACAACTTGATAGTTTTTTACAACAAAATAATGATTTTGATATTGTTATTAATAATGCTGGAGTAACATATGGCAATCATTTATTCGACTATAAAGATTCAGATTGGGAAAAAACCTACAGAATAAATTTGTTTGCTCCCTACAAAATTATTCAAAAAATAGGTGAGACTATGACCAAAAAAAAATCTGGTTCAATTATAAATATAACGAGTTTAGCTGCAGAGTTCGGATTTCCAGGCAATCCTGCTTATATCGCTTTTAAAGGAGCTCTCAAACAGTTAACTAAATCTGCTGCTTACGACTTATCAAAATTTAATATAAGGGTAAATTCAGTTGGGCCAGGTTATATAAAAACCAATATGACTGCAAAAAGTTGGGATGATAAAAAAATGAAAATGGAGAGGTCTGATAGAACAATGTTAGGAAGGTGGGGTGAATCTGAAGATTTAATTGGTACAGTTATCTTCCTTAGCTCCGATGCTTCTTCATATATTACTGGCCAAGATTTTTATGTAGATGGTGGATGGACTGCTAAAGGTTTATAAAAATTTCTGTTGAGAGTTTCTATTTTTTTATTTTGGTAAAGAGATTCCATTTTTTTTGATAATATATTCAAGAAAAACAAAATCTTCGATATCATCTACATCTATTGCTTTATCAGTTATATATCCCAAGCAATTGTTTCCTATAAGTAAATTTTTTTCAGATATTAAATCAGGCTTTACTATATCTACATAACCGTTTGGCTCATAATATTCTGGGAATTTTTGTCTTGGAGCATTAGTATATTTTTCTATAGCTGAATCTCCATCAATCCCTGAAACTAAAGTTTGGTTTTCTATTCTTACAGCTTTTTCAATAGGGTTATATAATCTGTGAACAGATCTCATTGAGCTATACAAAGCTGAATCAAAATTGTTAATAGCATCGTCAATTACTCTAGAATCTCTCAGGGGGGTTGTTGGTCTTAGGTGGATAATTAAATCAGGATTATATGATGTTTCTTTAAATACCCCAATTACGTGTTGGAAAAACTCTAAATCCGTTGAATTATCTTCGGAAATATTTTTAGGCCTTAGGAAAGGAACTTCTGCACCATACTCAATTGATATATCTTTGTACTCTTCTGAATCAGTAGAAACTATTACTCGATCGATACTATCAGCGTTGAGAGCAGCTTTGATGCTCCAAGCAATTAATGGATGTCCACCAAGATTATAAATATTTTTGTGAGGTATGCTTTTTGATCCAGACCTTGCAGGAATTATGCACACAACCTCTAATTTATTGTTCTTTTTTTTATTGATACCTACACCACCTATTTTTAATTCTAAACAAATATTAATTTTTTATAAGCATTGCTTGTGATTCAGATAATGAAATAAGCAAATGTGATAAATTTAATTTTTTTAAAAACTCATCTACTGCTAATTTTACTCCTGGTGTACCGATACAGTTGTAATCATGAATTACAATTCTTCCACCCGAAACTAAACGATTATAAAAATATTCCAATCCTTCAAGAGTAGACTTATATCTATCAGTATCTAGATGTACTAAACAAAAAGTTGTGCTTTTAGGTACTTGATCTAAAGTATCTTTCGGGAAATATCCACGGTGAATTATCAAATTCTTTTCTGGAATTCCAGATTTAAGTACAAAGTTTTTAACTTCGTCGACACTTGTATCATCTAACCATCCTTCAGTCGGTTCATTCGCTAGTTGATCTTCACCATCATTCGGTAATCCTTCAAAAGTATCAAATAAATGAATTTTTTTATTTTGTAATTGACTTGATATTAAATAGGCGGAACCGCCCTTATAAACTCCAACTTCTGCAGCCTCGCCAGGTAAATTTTTAACTAATATTGACGAATCATATAAAGTAAATAATTCATCTGCATCTAAGTTACTTCTACCTTTAATTAATTCATAAATATTTAAAAAATTAATATCAAACTTATCAAATAATTTGTCTGTGTATATTAACCCGTGCGAAAAAACCCAGTTTTTTAAACACATTTCATCTAATTCTTTTTTTATGTCATTTATAAGTGACGAAGCGACTATACACAAGCTTTTAGGTTTGTTCATAATATCTAAAAATTCCTCTTTTGATATTATGTTTATATTTTGAAGGGTTTCACCAGTTTTTTTTGGATTAGAATCGTAAAAATTAATATTTTTTTTTGAGATATCAAAAAAATAACTTAAGTTAGACAGCACTCTTAATCCAGATGAGCTTGCACCCCACAAAATAACATTATCTGACGCTAAATAAGAATTAATCGCTTGATAAACATTCACATAGCTCATTTATAAATTATCTCATAATTAAATATTTCTGAGCGACACCCGATTATTAAATTTTTTTAAACAATTTAATCGAATTCGTAGTTCTTGTTCTTATATAAATAAGTATTTCGTTTTGTACTATCAATAAGTTCAAAATCGTTTTGCAGTAAAAATTTGTTTACATCATCAAAGCTGCTTTCTGTGTTATTTGATAATTCGAAACCCAAGTCAGCTGTTATGTACTTTATTTTTTCTAAACTTTTCTTTGCCCCAGTTAAAACATCAAATTCATAACCTTCCGCTTCTAATTTGAGTAATTTTATTCTCTTAATATCCTTAAAATATTGGTCTATTGTCACACATTTAACATTTATAGATCTATTTCCACTAGTTGGCTCAAATGAGGAATCTGCTGTATTAGGCCTTAAGAAAAACTTTTTTTCAGAGTCATTTGAGCTTAAAGCTAATGGTTCTAATACTAAATTATTTGTATTTCTAGCCATAGTATAAAAATCGTTAGGCACTGGTTCGAAACCATAATAATTTAATAATAAATTATTACTTTGATTAAGAATTGAAAGATAAAGTTCTCCAATATTTGCTCCGCAGTCAATAATTACATCGTTTTGATAAAATTCAACCTGACTCAACATATATTCAAATGTTAAGTGCTCAAGCCGTGTTTCTATATTTTGCATATAAAATTCAAACCTTTTTTTATAAACAATTTCAATACTTTGGCTTTGATCAGAAATTAAAAAGGTATCATTTTTAGTTTTCTTGATCCTTACAGAATTACCAATTAAATAAAAAATTGAATTCCAAAATAAGCAGTAGATATTTTTTGGTAGCTTTAAAGATAAAAAGATTATAGATCTAATTACCTTTTGAAATAGAATATTTTTATTATGGAAATCTATATAGTCTGACATTTAGCACCAAATTCAAATTTTTTTACACAAACATTAATGAGTTTACATTCAAGAATTTTGTATGTAATTCTGATAAACATATTAGGTAGAAGTAAAATATCTAAATTATAATTTTGCATATTAAGATGATTCTTAAAAGAAAAATAATGATAAATCTCTTAAAAAAAATATACAATTTTGTAAGTTATTTAAAAGTACCATCACAAATTAAAAAAAATTATATTTTTTTGTCCGATACTTATAAAGGGGATATAAAGACTGGATTATTAGAAAATTACTACATTAAAGATACTGATATTAACCAAACAGATTTAGAAGATCACATTACAGGTAGAATATTTGTATCAAGAACAAAAATAATTCCCTGGTTGTCTAGAGAGGTAGGCTTAAAAGACAAAAAACTACTAGAAATTGGCAGTGGTACGGGTTCAAGCTCTGTTACTTTTGCCGAGCAAGGAGCGATAGTTACTGGTATAGATATTGATAATGCTTCTTTAGAAGTTGCAAGGATTAGAGCAGAATTACTAAATTTAGATATTAAATATTCAAAATTCTCTGCTACAGAAATCAAAAATCTTAAAGAACAGTATGACATAATTATCTACTATGCAACCCTTGAACATATGACGACCGAAGAAAGGATAGACTCTCTTAAGCAAGCGTGGAATGCATTAAAATATAAAGGCCACCTTATTGTTGTAGAAGCGCCTAATCGACTTTGGATAGAGGATACACACACATCTGAGTTGCCTTTTTTTCAATGGCTCCCCGATGATTTAGCATATTTATATTCTATAAAAAGCAACAAGCAATCTTTTAATTCTAAATATCTTGACAATGAATATTTATATATGAAACAATTTTTACGAAGAGGTAGAGGAGTTAGCTTCCATGAATTTGAATTAGCTTTTGAAAATTTAGATAAATTACAAATCTTAGGTAGCTTAAATCGACTTGTTTTCTCTAAAGGACTAATTAATACTTTTATTTATAAAAAAATTTATAAGATGTATATAAGTAAATTTGTAAAGTACCACAAAGCATTTACAGAAGAATACCTAGATCTTATTATCGTAAAAGATTAATAGCTTAATTTGCTACCTGGGTTAAAAAGTTTGCTATATTTAAATATTTTTAAAAGAATATTAATGCCGTCTTTAATCTTTATTTTTTTTCCTTCTGAATAAGTTCTGCCTTGATAATTTATTGGAGTTTCAATTATTTTATTATTAGTTCTTAAAAATTTTGACAAAACTTCTACCTCAAGACCAAATCCAGATTCTTCATAAATGTGTTCTTTTAAAAATTTTGCAGGTATCAAGATATAACAACTAGCTATATCTGAAAGTTTATAAAAATTAAGGAATGAAAAAAGACTGGTTAATATAAAATTAATAAACTTTAGAGATTTGTATTTTTTTATTCTCTTTTTATCCCCTATAGTCCTTGAACCTGAAATAATACAATCAGGATAATTTTTAGATATTTCAAAGAGTTTTTTAATATCTTCTGGGTCATATTCTAGATCTGCATCATGAACTATAGCATGTGTTGTTTGAATAAAGGATTTAGCAAAGATTATACAACTTCCCTTGCCTTCATTTTTTGTTTTTTTATACAAACTTATATTTTTGTAATTATTAGCAAACTTATTTGCAATTTTATAACTATTATCGGTTGAGCAATCATCAACTAGAATTATTTCTTTATATGTATTTATTTTTATTAACCTCTCCAAAGATTGACTTAAGAATTTTTCTTCATTATAAAATGGAACAATTACAGTCAAAGAAATATTGTTTTTCTCCACTAAAATATTATAAATAGATATGGCAATGATTGATCTAAATGACTGAAAGAAATGTAAATAAATTATCTTTAGTTTTGATTGCCATAATTTTAATAGTAGGTATATATAACATAATGCATTATGACTCTATTGAAGGTTATGATGCTGAATCCCATTATAACTATGTAGATCATTTCTCGAGATACTTGCCTTATGAAATAAACTTACCTGATAGAGAAAATTCTCGAGAATTTTTTAACCCTCCTTTAGGCTATATTGTTCCTTCTGCTGCACAAGTAGTATGTAGAAATGTTTTAAATTCTGCTACATTGTTAAAAGATTGCCGTCCAATTTATGGGACTGTTACGCAAGTAGTTCAATTAATTTTGTATCTTTTATCAATATATATAAACATTAAAACAATTAGTTTATTTTTTGATAATAAAAAAAATATTAAATTCGAATATTTAATCCTTGTAGTATTAATGGCAGTAAATTACAAGACAATAGTTCAATTGAGAGGCGAACCATATATTTTGTTTTTTATGAGTTGCTTACTTTACTTATTTCTTCAAGCAGAGAAAGATAACTTTGAATTAGATAAAATTAGAATTTTATATTTCGGTTTAATTATTGGTTTTTTGGCATTAAGTAGACAGTGGGCATTCCTCTTATTTCCAGCTTTTTTTATTTTAATATTTTATATAAAGAAAAAACAAAAAAATAATTACATTAGATTTATATTCTCTAGTTTTTTGATCGGGTTTCTACTTTCATCGTGGTACTATTTTTCTCTTTTGATTAGATATGGTTCTTTTACAGCTTTTAACAAGGAACCTATAGGATTTAGTTTTTCAAACCAGCCATTTAATTTTTACGTACCAAATTCATCAGATATTAATTTATTGTTTTCTAAACCGATAAGACCAAATTTTAGTAATCAATTCATAAGCATATTCTATTCGGACTTCTGGGGAGATTACTGGGGTTATTTTTCATTTACTAGCAGAAGATTAGAACTTGGACGTAACCAACTATTAATTGGAGATTATTTAGCTAGAGTAAATCTAGTTTCTTTATTAGCTACATTTTTTCTTATTTTTTGTTTTTTTAATTTTAGAAAACATCACAAAGATAGTGTTTTTTCAAGATATATATCTTTTTCAGTCATTATTACTTTTTTTGGATATTTATGGTTTTTAATAAGCTACCCAGACCTCCCAACAGGAGATACAAATAAAGCTACTTATATGGTTCAATTTTTTAATTTATTACTTGTACCTGCATCTATAAAATTAGTTATGTTGCGAGAAGCAAAGCATGTCCTCTATAAACCAATTGTGTTTTACCTTATTTTTACTTTTTTTCATAATTTTTCTTCCTATTTATCTCATTTTCCATTCAGGTTTTAGTTTTAGAGTTTAAAATCGTTGTGAAAGAAAAGATAAATGTTTAATTTAAATAAAGTAAATAAAGCTAGAAAAAGACTCGAGATTATTACCGGTGTTTTATTTAAGTTATTCCAAATCAATTTAAGGTATAAAGAAAAAAGAAATGATTATGGTATAGAAATTTTTGAATATTTCTACTTACCCTGGCGATCTGACAACACATTTATTGAAGCATATAATATGTTTTCGGAATATACTTTGAATCCAAAATCTCGTTTATATACAATATACGATTTTGCCAAAAACTATTTAATTGATGATACATCTTTTGTTGAAGTTGGTTCTTGGAGGGGTGGAGTTTCGGGTTTAGTAGCATACACAAATTTAGAAAAAAATATTGATTACTTTGTGTGTGATACTTTTCAAGGAGTTGCAAATTCATCTGATAAAGATAGTTTTTTTAAAAACAATGAATACTCCGATGCAGAAATAAGTCATTTAAAAGAGGTTGAAAATATAGCTGGCACTAAATTTAATATAATTGAAGGTATTTTTCCTGAATCAATAAAGAACGTTTCGATAAAAAAGCCAATATCTTTTGCGCATATTGATGTTGATACTTATATTTCAGCAAAAGAGTCATTTAATTATATTATGCAGAATACTACAAAGAATGCGTTAGTCGTTTTAGATGATTATGGTGGATGGTTCACCGATGGTATTACTAAATTAGGTAATGAATTAAAAAATGACAAAAAGTACTTTGTTGCCCCAAATCATCTAGGCCAAATTTTAATTTTTAAAATAGATTAAATAGTTTATTTAAAATTTCCTAATTTTTTTCTTTACTAAAAATAGATGTATTGCGAATCACAATGCCAATACATGAACTCAAAATAATTATTGATAAGTATGGATAAAGTGGAACTTTTCTTTCTGATTTCTTTCTGATTTCATTTATCGTAAACATTCTGCATTCTTGATAGTTAGAGTAAGAGATACTTATTTCACCTTTTTCAAGACACTTCCTATAGTATTGATCTTGAATATCAACTTTTAAAAAGGATCTATAGAACCTTTCTTTAGATACTGACATAGATTTACAATCACTTTTTATACTGGATATATTGCCACTTGTGTGAACAAAGTCCAAAAGTCTATTATTAAAAAATAGAATATTATTAACTTCACAAAAAATTGAAAATTCATTTCTAATTATTAATCCCTCTGATATTTGCTGGTTGTTCTCTTTTGGATGACCTCCAATAAAGAAAATAGAAATAATAAATAATGCACCTAAAAGAAGCTTGAATTTAGTAATCTTTTTAAAAAAGTGTGAACTTAAATACAAAAATGAAATAGAAAGTAAGAAAAATAAATAGAATGCTTTAAATGTATCTCCTTTATATGGGTCGAAATTGTTTCTTGGAAAACCAATTGCATTAAAGTACATTATTATTGTTCCAGAAATCAATGGAAAGTAGATAAATTTCCTGTTGTTATTATTTTTAATACCAAAAATAATCATGGAAGTAAAAAAAACTAGGCTCAATAATACAGCAACATTTTTTCTAACATATTCCAGCTGATCAACTAAGTATCCAGAAAAGGGCCCGTTGTAACCAATCTGTCTATTTGAGTTAAGCCGTTCAACATCGCCACTGACAAATAAACTTTTTCTTTCTATTTTAAAAAAGTCCATTCCAAAAAATTGATCAAAATAGTCCCCAAAAGTGTCAAGAATCAAAATATTTGACATTGATTGAGCATTCTTGTTGTAATCATCTATTTCAGTTTTGTCAATCCATAAGGGTTTTTTCAAAACTGAATCAAGGCCAATTTTGTAAAAAATTGATTTATCAGCTTTATAATCATACTCTTTGTCATAAACTCTGTCATAAATTAAATTATTTGTTATTTTAAAGTTTTCAAACTGTACTATTGAAAATAAAATTAAAAAACTAACAAAAATATTTATGAAATTTTTTAATTTTAATTTTTTGAGTATTTCAAAGTACGAAAAAAATAAATAAACTATGGTCATTCCAGCAGCAGAGGCTTTTGAATTACATATTAAAATTAAAAATGGAATCGCTTTATAAAGTTCGTTGATAGAATTATTTTTTAAAAATCTTTCAAAAAAAATAATCACCCAAGGGAAAAGAGCTAGTACAAATATTTCTGGTTTCATTAATGCTCTTGCAATTAGGGCCTGGGGAAAAAAACAAAATAATGTAAGTGAAACAAATATTGTATTATTTTTAAAATTCATTTCTTTAAGAAGTTGATAAAACCCAAATAAACTAAATATAAAAAGAAGAAGGTTGAGATTTTGAATACTAAATGAGATAACAAAATCTAGATTACCAAATGTAATTATTTCAATTTTATTTTTTAAAAGTGAGGTTACTAAAAAGTAATAAAGAGAATTTTGTCCATAATCAATTTCGACATTTAGACCCATAAAATAATTTATGTAATCATAATATTTTGAAAAATCAGGATTTCTACTTGATATGTAAAACAAGTTTATCCAATTCTGTGAAATAAAAATTGAAATTAATAAAACTAATAAAAATTTATATTTTTTAATTAATTTCATTGTTACTAGTTTTAAATACCAAAAGAGAGTTTACAAAATATAACAATAATTTAAAACCGTCTCTAAATCTAGAAATTTGAGTGGAGCCATAAACCCTTGATTTATAATGTACGGGATATTCAACAATTTTGTTTCCCGAGTATGCTGCACTAAAAATTAAATCAAAATCACCAAATGGATCATTAATTTTTAATAATTTTTGCCATTTATATAAGTCCTCTATCAATTCTTTTTTAAAAACCTTTGTACCACAAAGGGAATCAGTTAATTTGTTTGAGATGACTATAGAAATGATGAATTGAAAAAATATATTACCTATATTATTCAGCTTTCTCATAGCCCCTTCCTCCATTTTGTACACAAACCGTGTTCCATTAACAAAGTCAGCATTTTTATTTTCAACTATCTCAAAAAAGTCGATTAAGGTTTCCGGCTCGACACTAATATCAGAGTCCAATATAGCAACTAGATCATTATCGGTTTCTTTAAATGCCTCTAATACTCCAGGACCTTTTCCTTTTGAAATCTGTTCTAATACTTTTATGTTTATATCAGGATTGTCTTTTTGTATGTCCAAAGCAACCTCAAGTGTCTTGTCTTTAGATTTACCACAAATAAAAATTATTTCATATTTTGATTGAAATCGAGGAATTCTTTCAAAAAGAGGTATTAGGTTTAATTCTTCATTTTTTGCGGGAATTATAATAGTTTTAGAGCAAGAAGTATCATTTAGTGATTTTTTATTTAATATTAGATAATTATTTATACCAAGGTTAAACCTAAGAAATAGAATCTCTAAAAATAAATTAATTAAACTTCCTAAACCAAAAATTTTAAATGGAAATATTTGTCTTCCATAATTTAAAACAACATCAAATCCTGAAGATTTAGCTATAGAATCAATTTTTTTATTTTGCAAATAAGATCTTGGTGGAGATGGCTTTTTAAGTTTAAAATATTCAAGCAATAACATCATTGAATTCCATTTTGGATTTACTGTGGTAATCAATAATTTTCCATCATCTTTTAATAAATTATTTAACTTTTTTAAAAGTTTATAAATGTCTTCTGTTAGCTCTAAAATATCCGTAACAACTATAAAGTCATAAACTTTTTTTTCTATTCCTGAAAAATCATTTTCAAAATCTACGTTGTTATTAATTTCAATAAGATTATTTGGATAACTAGTTAGATTAATATAATTATTATTTTTATTAATAATATGAATCCATGATTTAGTTGAATTAATGTATCTAAAAATTTCATTTTCATGCCTCAAGTAGTATGTTTTAGATTTCAATTTCATTTTCAGACTCAATACAAATGTATTGTAATGAATTATTAATTAATTAATGAGTTTGTTAAAAATTTTTAGTTAATTACTCATTAAACATTAGAATGTAAACTTAAAATAAGTTTTAAATTATGCATAAAAGAACAGAAACAATATGTGGAGAGTCTTCAATCGTTCCAAATTTTGAAGAAATAGGTAATAATCCTAACTTTGTCTTTAATGCTGATCCAAATTTTGAACCGCTTACATTGTTTAATGAAAATGGCAATACTGTCCTAGTCAACTCTTGGCTGGAGTGCGCAAATTATGTGAACGGAGGGTGGACAAATTATTTCTCCGATTACTTTAATGGAGAATTTATATATTTTACATTAGTATCTGTAAGCTTTTTGATTTATTTAATTAGAAAAAGAATTATTTATAGTGAAGAATAATTTGAATAAAACTAATAAATTAAAGATATTTTTTTTACTTGCTGTAATTTTTGCATCATTTAAATTTTATAAAATTCCTGACGTTCCTCCAAGGCCACTAACACCAGAGAATGCTTCATTTTATCAAGAGTACCCATGTACATTTACAATTGTTGATTTGATAGGTCAAGTTGGTAATGATTACAAAGTTGAATTTTACTCAAATGCTGAAGGGCCAACTGAATGTTTCGGTTTAAATTCTTGGGTTGAGTATCAACCACCACAGCTAGTAGAGAATGGTTGGAAAGAATTCAAACCAGACAAAATTAAAGTCTGGATTTCAAAGAATATGCATATGGATTTATTAGTACAATCTATTTTTTGGTTAATATTATTTTCATTTATACCAAAAACTAAACAAAAAAAACTTTACATCAACAATGTTCTGGTATTGGTTTCAACTTTAATCTTTTACCTACACCTCTATGGTGAAAAGTATTTCTATAAATCAATATCAAGAGATTATGATATAGAGTTATTTAGTTATGAATTTAGTGGAGAGCTTTATACAGAAAATTATTTTTTATATGGATATTTGTTATCAATTTTTGCGATAGTATTTGTTTTTAAAGATCTTGTAGAACATAGAATTGGAAATTTAATAAATTACTTGCCTTATGTTTTTCTTATATACGGTACTTTTTCAACATTAAATTTAAACATATACTTAATATTTTTTAGTTTTCTTGGCCTAGTAGCGATTAAAAGTAAAAAGCTTAATTTAAAAATATCACTTTTTTATCTTGGCATTTCAACTGTATGGGTATTTAATTACACAGAAAGTGAAATACTATTTGATGTAGATAAGTTAAGAGGTTTTATAAATTCAAGCCAAACAATATCTTCATTGATTTACTGGGTAGTTATATACTTTCTTTTTATTGTTGGAATTAATTTTACAATAAACCAAGGAATCGAAAATTTTGATAAAAAAATAATTATAAGAAATTTTTTAATATCATCTTCAGGTATTTTATTTATAGGAATTATTTCTAGTTTTAGCACATTTGCAAACTATTTAACTTTTTATTTTTTTGGTTTGAATAAATTTCCAATGAGAAGCTTTCAAAGTATTGAGGGTAATACATGGAGGGGTATTGCGCCAAGTGCAGAAGGAATGGGAGAGTTCTTTGCATTTGTTCTATTGTTTATTTTACTTTTTTTAATAAGTGCCAAAATAAAACTTAATAAATATGAACTCGTTCTTTTTGTAGTTGTATTTTATGGTTTGGTAAGGACCAATAACTTTGCTGCGTTAATCTCACTTTTAATACTGGCGTTAACATTTTTTCTTTTTAAAAGATTCGGGAATGCTAAGAAAATATTTCTTTTTTATCTTATAATTTCAACTGCTCTGTCAGCTTTATATATAACAAGATACCAAGAATTTTCTTACCAATATTTGAGTAGTGCCGTAATATATGAAGGCGTACAAGCCACAGAAATGAGCTACAATTTTGTTGCAAATCAATATGGGCAAACAGATCAAAAGCTTGGTAATTACAGATTATTATTGGATTTACCAAATGAACAAACCAACCTTTCATCATCTCTGAGATATGTGACTAAAAATTATGATGATGGTCCAAATTTAAAAGGAATTCCTAGTTTGAATTCATTGGTAAACATATCTGCCTATTTTGTAAATAGAGCAGAAAAGTGGGGAATTTTTCTTGCAAAATATGACCCAACCATAGTTGAGTTTTTATTTGGCTATGGCCCGCAACAGTTTAATGAGTATTATTTTGGGCATAATTCTAAATATAACTTTGGACTTTTCCTTCCACACTCTTCTTTGTTTAATTATCTTATTTTTTTTGGACTGTTTGGTGTTTTAGGAATGTCAATTTTCATACTTTTAAAATTTAAAAACTCTAAATCTTTAGTTCCAAAATACTTAATTATATTTTTTATGTTAAATTTAATTAAAAGTGACGCCCTACTTTATATTCCTAATTTAGTCTTGCTTATATTTGTCTTAAATATTGATAAATTATTAAAAGATAATTAAAAATTTTAATATACTCATGAAGATGACTGAAACAAATACATCCAGAGTTGTTAGTTTATTTACAATTCTTGGATTGCTAATATCGTTTCAAGTTGTCTTAAACACGTCATATACACTTAAACCATGGGAAGACGAATTAATTTCACTTACTTCAAGCACTAATTTTTTTAAGAATTTAGATTTTTTGCCTTCGAATTCTTACGAAAATTATAGCTATGGATTAACATCAGGAATATTATCAGCTGTTGGCGGGGTTATTGGTTGGAATCTTACTCAAAGCTTTATAGTTACAAGGATTGTAAATTTTGTATACATTTGCTTATTACAATTTCTTATGGCTATATACATATTTAAAGATAATAAAAAATTTAACATAAACTATGCACTCTTTTTTAGTGTTGTTTCAATTCTTTTAGTTCCTTGGTGGTTTTCAACTATGTATCTTATTGCTGAGGTAGTTTCAACTTTAATTTTTGTGAATGCTTTGTTTATTTTTGATAAAAATAAAAAATTATCATTATTTTTAATGGGCTCATCTGTAATATTTGGTAAATTTCTAATGATAATTCCATCTCTTTTATTTCTTATCTCCAAGTTCAAGCTAAGTAGTTTTAAAAAAAGTTTTTTTAACTCATTATTTTATATAATGCCTTTTCTTTCATGGTATTTTTTGATGTATCTAAAAATCGGTACCGAGGAATTTTCATCTTATCTTAATAATTTTTTTGGAACCTTAATAAATAGAGAGGACTCTGGTGTTCAAAGTGCATTAAATTTTAGTATCAATACAATATACGAAAATTTACAAAAATCCGAAGTTTCTCAATGGACTACCGCATCTGTAATTAGAGCAGCACTGACTCCGCTTGTTTTTTTATTTGTATATTTTAAAAATAGGCTTCTATTTTATAGAGAATTTGGAGTTTCTTTTACTTCTGTATTACTTGGAATAATGGGAACATACACTTGGTTCTGGGTTCTAACTCCGTTTAAATACATTAGGCAATCTACACACTTTGTTTTGATTGTAATATTTATATCTTTGTATTTATTTTTATTCAGCAATAGATTAAGTAAATCATATAAATATTTGTTATTGGTAAATATTTCATTTTTCCTATCTGACCTGAGCATAGTAATTGCTTTTAATATCGGTATACTTTTATATTTCATTTTTAATAAAAAGCAAAAATTAATATTCAATTCAGAATTAGTTTTAATAATCTTTCTTATAATCAATTTGGTAAATATGAACTTAGAAACAGCAGAAAAAGATAAATTTAATCTAGAATTTTATTCTTGTGAAGTAGATCTGTTTAGCGAAGAGTGTACAAAAGATTATTTACTTGACTCCTATAATTAGATTTTGAAATAAATAATTATTTAAAATTATATAGTTATAACATTGATATAGAACAAGCATTATATGATTGATAAATTAAGAGTATTTTTTGATGATTTAGTAAAAGTATCAAAGATTACAAAAGCAAAAAATAAAAAAATAAAAATAATTTCTTTAGCTTTAATTTCTAATTCTTTAGTTTTTTTTGATATTTTAATAATTTTATATTTTTCAAACTTGTTTTCTCAAGAGATACAATTTAACAATGCAATTACTGACTATTTTCTAGAAAAAGAATTTTTATTGCCATTAGTGATATTTTTGAGATTTTTTTTCATATATATTGAAAAAATAATCACAATAAATTTGCAAATAAGTGTTGAAAAAAATCTAAGATTACATTTACTTGAAGAAGTCTTTGTAAGGGGAAATGTATCTGTTTCCGACGCTTATTTTTATGTAAATACATTAAGTGCACAAGTAGGGGGCTTTTATTCGACATTATCAGTATTTTTTGGAAGCCTAATCCAAATTATTGTATTTTCAGGATATCTCCTTATATCAAATTTAAACATTGTTTTGATATTTGGTGGTGGCGTTTTAATACTATTTATACCTACATTCTTATTAACAAAACTCGGAAGAAAATATGCTCATATAGCATATGTTTCGATGAACCAAATCAGCAAGGATATTGAAAAAGTTCTGGATAATTTGTTCTTAATCAAAATTCTAAAGTTCGTAAATAAAGAACTTGAAAATTTTGAAAATAGTTTAAAAAAATTCTACCAATCAAGAGTAAATGAAGTCAAAGTCGGGACAGTTAACGCACTAATGCCAAATTTTTTCACTTTATTTTTACTTTCAGTACTTATTGTTTTTTTCGATTTTATGAAATTTCTTACTTTTGATTTTATCGGCATACTTTTAAGACTTTTTCAGTCTCTAGGAATATTTAATAAAAATATTCATACAGTTTCTTCATACCATGTTTACTTGGAAAGGCTTTACGAAATTGAGTCTAATAAAGATAATATCAATTTTGATAATTTTAAACTTGT
>MDTA01076108.1_pt1 | contig 20901 bp, 22 predicted proteins | sample 811151 | NCBI WGS metagenome assembly MDTA01 (sample SAMN05326648, study PRJNA326480) | marine metagenome | isolation source: seawater | place: Indian Ocean: South | collected 2010 | reverse complement strand
ATAATTCATCTCAAAAATGTTTTGATAGTTTTAATTGTTGTTGTTTATTTGCAGTACAAAATTAATAATTATGAAATTTCTGGGCTTCCTTATCTTTGTATTTGTTTTTTTAATGGCATTTTGGTGTATTATTTTCTTAGCATCTGTCATTCCTTACTTTATTTATGTTTGGTTTAGAGAAGGGAAATTAGAAAAAGATCAAATTCCCGATTAATTTATAATTTTCAATACATTTTCAGGAGGTCTTCCTAAGACAGCTTTTTTTCTATTTGTAACAATTGGTCTTTGTATAATTTTAGGGTTCTCAACCATTGCTTGAAATATTTCTTCATCTGAAAGATTTTTACCTTTATACTTTTCTTTCCAAATCGATTCATTCTTTCTGACTAATTCAATAGGATTTATTTCTAGTTTTTCAATGATTATTTTTAGATCTGATATACTTAAGTTGTCTTTTAAGTATTCCACTATTTCAAACTTAATGTTTTTCTCATTTAGTATAGCAAGTGTTTGTCTACTTTTCCTACATCTAGGATTGTGATAAATTTTCATGGTTTTATTTTTGTCCAAATTCCATTAGGTATGATTTAATAAATGGATTTAAATCTCCATCTAAAACAGCATCAGGATTTGTGGATTCGTGATTTGTTCTTAAGTCTTTTACAATTTTATATGGGTGCAAAACATAGTTTCGTATTTGCGACCCCCATTCAATTTTCTTTTTATTTCCTTCGAGCTTATCTTTTTCTTCTTGAATTTTTCTTATTTCTAATTCGTAAAGTTGAGATTTTAGAAGTTGAATCGCTTTTGCTTTATTCTCAAGTTGCGATCTTGATTCAGAATTTTCTATTGTAATTCCTGTTGGTGCGTGTTTTAATCTGACAGCAGATTCTGTTTTATTTACTCCTTGACCACCCGCGCCGCTTGCTCTAAAAGTGTCCCAACTAACCTCTGATGGGTCAACTATTATTTCAATAGAATCATCAGCTAAAGGATACACAAAAACAGAAGCAAAAGAGGTGTGTCTTTTTGCGTTAGAATCAAATGGAGAAATCCTGACTAATCGGTGTACACCATTTTCACCTTTTAAATTTCCAAATGCAAATTCTCCTTCAAATTCTAAAGTTACAGATTTAATTCCTGCAGGTTCTGCTTTATGAAAATCTAACTCTTTTATTTTAAATCCGTTTTTCTCTCCCCACATCAGATACATCCTCATTATCATTTCTGCCCAATCCTGACTTTCTGTGCCTCCCGCTCCAGGGTTTATTGTCATAACCGCGGACATGCTATCTTCTTCTGCGCTTAGCATGTTTTTAAACTCTAAATCTTCTAAAGATCTAATAGTTTTTTTGAGTTGATAATTTATTTCTTCTTCTGAACATTCTCCTTCATTAGCAAACTCCTCTAATACTATAAGTTCATCAATATTATTTTTAACTTTACTATAACTAGTTACCCATATTTTTAATTTACTTAATTGTTTTAAAGTTTTTTGTGCTTCTTCAGGATTGTCCCAAAAATTATTTGATTGGGTAATATTTTCTAACTCCATCACTTCTTTCTCTTTCTTTTCTATAGAAAGATATTTAAAAAGATCGTCTAACCTTTTATTAAGTTCTGATATTTTTTCTGAAGAAACCATCTTTCAATAATATTTATTTATCACTGTTAATTAGCTCCAAAATTAAGTTGTTTTCAAATCCTTTTTGCTGTAGGTATTTTACAATTTTTATATTTCTAACAAATTGATTTTCTTCTTTAAGTGAATTCTTCTTTTTTTTATGCAATTCTTTTAATACAGAATAATATTCTTTATCATCAATCTGCTCTAAGCCTTTGTTGATACAGGAAACAGAGATTTTCCTTAGTCTTAGTTCGTTTTTTATTTTTATTTTCCCCCATCTCTTTATTCTGAACTTACCCCTACAAAAGGATTCAGCAAACCTCTGTTCATCTATAAATTTTTCTAGAATCAAATCTGAGAGGATGTTTTCAATGATATTTTCTTTTACTCCCCATTCTTTCATTTTCTTTTCTACTTCCCAACGACATCTATCTTGTAATGCGCAGTAGGATTGTATCCTTTCTATAGCTTCTTTTATATTATATGTTTTGTTCTTTTGCACTTTTCAAAAATACATATTATTAGTTTATTAATTCTATTTTTGCAAGAATGAAAAATAAACAAGCAATAACTCTTTTATTTATCTCAAATATTATTTCTGGATTTGCTCAGGGTATTAGTATGATGGCAATACCCTGGTATTTTGTAGATGTTGTTGCTCGTCCTTCTCTTTTCGCATACTTCTACTTAATTATTACTTTTCTTACTCTTTTTTGGGGCTTGTACGCAGGTACTATTATTGATAGGTACTCTAGAAAAAAAGTTTTTATCTATACCAATTTAGTATGTGGATCTGTAATAGCTCTGGTTTCTTATTATGGATTTAGATTTGATAATGTGCCAGATTTTTTTGTACTATTAGTATTTGGATTAACCATCTTTAATTATAATATTCATTATCCTAACTTATACGCTTTTGGACAAGAAATAACAGAAAAGAAAAATTATGGAAAACTTAATTCCTACATAGAGGTTCAAGGTCAAGTAACATCAATGTTTGCAGGTGCATTTGCTGCAATTTTACTATCCGGAACTTCTTCAGAAAGTTTTAGTATTGCTGGAATACACATTTCACTACCTTTTACTATTGAGGCTTGGTCAATTCAGAAGGTTTTCCTTATGGATGCAGTCACTTATTTTATTGGTATAGCTTTATTTTTATTGATTAAATATACACCTATCGTAAAAGATGAAATTCATTTGGGTTCTTTATTTTCTAGATTAAAATTAGGTTTTAAATATTTAAAATCTAATCCGTCCATTTTTGCTTTTGGAACTTTGTCGTATATGTTATTTGCATTTACCATAGTAGAAATTCATATGTTACTACCATCATATGTTGAACGGTTTATGAATGAGTCTGCAAATGTTTATGCTTCAGCTGAAGTATATTACTCTATAGGAGCAATATTGTCTGGAGTATTAGTATATAGATTCTTGAGTAAATATAATGATTATTTGAGTATTGTTTCATTAATGTTTATTGTGAGTATTGCTTTTATATGTATGAGTTTTAGTGATAATATTATTCTATTTTTTACTGCTAATTTGATCTTAGGAATTACAAATGCTGGTGTTCGAATTCTCAGAACTACTTATTTGTTTTCTAATATTCCAAATAATTTAATTGGAAGGGCTAGTAGTGTTTTTAGTTCTATAAATGTAACTATAAGAATGATTCTAATCTTTATATTTTCTATGCCCTTTTTCCTAATTGAAGATAATATAAGATGGGGATATTTTGCAGGAGCATCTTTAATTTTGATTACTGTATCGCTGTTACTATACTGTTACAAAAAAGAGAAGTCCTAATTGATGATGCTATATTGTAATAAATGTAATCTTTCATCTCCTTTAATGGTAATTTTCCTACTAAATTTCTTTCTCCATTTATGTCTGATAGATGTAAAGAAAATCCCTTTGTTAATATGAGAAGCAACAAATGGATGTGCTGCAATTTTTATTTCTCCTTTTTGTGTTTGAGTAAGGTTGTGAATCTTATTTTCTATTGTTTCTATTAAAAGTAAACTAGAGTCTATTTTTCCTTTTCCTGTACACATTGGACATTTCTCCATTGTATCTATTTTCATTTCTGGTCTAACTCTTTGTCTAGTGATTTGCATCAAACCAAACTTAGTTAGTGGTAAAATATGATGTTTTGCTTTGTCTTCTTTCATTACTTCTACCATTTTATCGTAAACCGCTTTTCTGTTTAGAGTGTTATTAAGGTCAATAAAATCAACCACTATAATTCCTCCCATATCTCTTAATCGTAGCTGACGAGCGACCTCTTCGACCGCAATCATATTTACAGATAGAGCATTCGCTTCCTGATTTTTATTAGAGTCTACTTTTTTACCGCTATTTACATCTATAACATGTAATGCTTCAGTATGTTCAATTACAAGGTAGGTTCCATTTTTCATATTAGCAGTTTTTCCAAATGAACTTTTTACTTGTTGAGTTATTCCCATTTTTTGAAATATTGGAGTTTCTCCTTTGTATAATCTTACTATTTTCTCATGTTCAGGAGAAATCCTAGATAAATATTCTTTCAATTCGGATTGTAAATCAGCATTGTTTACATGTATTTTGCTAAACTCAGAATTTAATAAATCTCTTAAAATTGCAGAAGAACGATTTAGTTCTCCATGAATTCTGTCTGTCAGATTGCTTGTTTTCAGTTTTTTATAAATAGACTGCCATTTTTTGTATAGATTTTTTAGATCTTTATCTAACTCAGCAACTTTTTTATTCTCCGCAACAGTTCTAATAATTACACCAAATCCCTTAGGTTTTATACTGTGGATTAATTTTTTTAAGCGAGTTCTTTCTTCACTACTTTTGATTTTTTGAGATACAGAAACTCTATCTGAAAATGGTATAAGAACCATGTATCTTCCTGCAAAGGAAAGTTCTGTAGAGAGTCTAGGTCCCTTAGATGATATAGGCTCTTTAGAAACTTGTACTAGAATATGATCCCCAGACTTTAGGATATCTTGTATTTTCCCTTCTTTAAGAGTGTCTTTTTCTCTTCTAAAGTTCTTTAAGGAAGCTGTATTAAGTTTCTTATTTCTTGTTTTATCTGTAAATTTCTTGAAAGAGTTTACTTGAGATCCTAAGTCTAAGTAATGAAGAAACCCATCTTTATCGTGTCCAACATTTACAAATGATGCATTTAGACCAGGAACTATTTTTTTAACTTTTCCTAGGTAGATATCTCCAACAGAATAATTGTTATCGTGTTTTTCTTTGTGTAGCTCTACAAGTTTACCTTCTTTTAATAAGGCTATAACAACTTCAGTTGTTCTGGAATCAATTACAAGCTCGAATTTCATGATTGAAATTACTTAATTAAATAAAACAAATTAATGTTTATTTGTTTTTGTGCCTGTTCTTTCTCAAACGTTTTTTTCGTTTGTGAGTTGAAATCTTTTTTGCTTTTTTCTTTTTTGCTCCTCCCATGATTATATTTTTGTTACTAGATTCTAGTATATTATTTTACATTATTTTTTACATCTTCTTTAAAAACCTTTGCGGGTTTAAAAGCAGGAATATGATGTGCTGGAATTACAATAGTTGTGTTTTTCGAAATATTTCTACCAGTTTTTTCTTTTCTTTCTTTCGCTAAAAACGTTCCAAATCCTCTTAAAAAAACTGATTCATTTTTTTTTATTGATTCTTTTATTTCTAACATTAACGACTCTACAACTGTTGACGCTGTTGTTTTTTCTACTCCAGTTCTTTCAGATATTTTGCTTATAATCTCTGCTTTTGTCATTTCTAAATAAAAATTTATTTTGTTTGGTTTATTATTATATTTTTGAATTTACAAATATATTAATTTTACTAATAAAACAGCTTTGTAATATTTTTTTATTTGTAGAACCCTAACTTTCAATAGATTATGATTTTCCAAAAGAAAATTACAGAGTGGTACCATAAAAATAAAAGGGATTTGCCTTGGAGAAATACGACAGATCCGTATAAAGTTTGGATTTCCGAGATAATTTTACAGCAAACAAAGGTGTCTCAGGGATTGCCGTATTATAACAGATTTATAATGGAGTTTCCTACAATAACAGATTTAGCAAATGCAAAAGAAGATCATGTTTTGAAAATATGGCAAGGGTTAGGTTATTATTCAAGAGCAAGAAATCTTCACTTTACAGCAAGATTAATAAGAGATAAATATCATTCGATTTTCCCATCAGATTATAAAAGTATAAAAGAGTTAAAGGGAGTAGGAGACTATACATCAGCAGCAATATCGTCCTTTTGTTTCAAACTTCCATATGCAGTATTAGATGGAAATGTATTTAGGCTTCTTAGTAGATATTTTGCTATTGACACTCCAATTGATTCAAGTGATGGAAAAAAAACATTTAAGAAAATATCCCAAGAGTTAATCTGTCATAAAAATCCTGATATTTATAATCAAGCAATAATGGAATTCGGAGCTATACAATGCATTCCTAAAAATCCATCTTGTTCAGTTTGTGTTTTAAATTCTTCGTGCAAGTCGTATGGTACAGAATTAGTAGAATTACTTCCAATAAAGAGCAAGTCATTGAAAGTATCAAATAAGTATTTTAATTACATAATTTTTAACTTAGGAGATAACACATTTATACACAAAAGGAACATGGGAATTTGGAAATCGTTATATCAGTTCCCATTAATCGAAGGGGAGTTTTCATTTCATGAAATACAGAATTTAAATGTATGGAAAGAGTTAGTTAAGCAAGCAACTGTAAGATTGAAATTTTCTTCTTTACCAATTAAACATAAGTTGTCTCACCAATTAATCAATGCTGTTTTTCATCATGTAGAAGTAAAAGATGTTATTTCTGAAAAATATTTAAAGATAAGGTGGTCTAAACTAGATGATTATCCCCTCCCTAGATTGATTGATAAATACTTGGAAAGCTTGAAAAAGTAAAAAATAAAAATGTATATTTGTAAAAATAATCATTATGGCAGGAGTAAATAAAGTAATTTTATTAGGAAATCTTGGGAAAGACCCTGAAGTTAGACATTTAGACAATGGAGTTGCTGTTGCAAATTTTTCTTTAGCTACAACAGAATCCTATACTAATAAGCAAGGAGATAGAGTAAATCAAACAGAATGGCATAATATAGTTTTATGGAGAGGATTAGCTGATATTGCTGAGAAATATCTAAAAAAAGGAAATTCTGTATATATTGAAGGAAAGATTTCTACTAGAAAATGGGAGGATAAAGAAGGTAATTCTAAATATTCTACAGATATCATTGCTGATAAGATGACTATGTTAGGTTCAAAACAAGGAAATACTTCTTCTACACCTAATCAAGATTCAGAAACGCCTTCACTAGAAACTCTAGAGGAATCAGGTAATGATGATTTACCATTTTAATGTATAAATTTTGGTAGCAGACCCCTTTCCCATACTTTTAAACACAATAATTTCAGTTGAAATAAAAGATTTAACTATTGGGTTAGTTATTGGAATAATAATTGTATTTATCCTTATTTTTCTATCCGCTTTAGTTTCAGGTTCTGAGGTTTCTTTCTTTTCACTAAGTTCTAAAAATTTAGAAGATCTATCTGAAATTGATGAGAAAAAAGAAGATCAGATTAGAAGTTTGTTATCTAATCCAAACAAATTGTTAGCTACTATACTTATAACAAATAATTTTATAAATGTTGCTATTATTATACTTTCATCTTATTTAACAGCAAATATCTTTGATTTTTCTTCGTCTAAAACTTTTCAGTTTATTGTTCAAGTAATAGTTATTACATTTGTATTAGTGTTGTTAGGAGAGATTACTCCCAAAGTATACGCAAAACAGAATGCAGTTTTGTTTAGTAAAAGAATGTCTTCTTTAATAAAGTTTTTTGAAACTATATTTTCACCATTTTCCTCAATTTTAATTAAAACGAGTTCTTTTATAGATAAAAGATTAAAACAAAAATCTATAGATATTTCAATGGAAGAAATATCTCAGGCAATAGAATTAGCTAGTGACGGAGATCAACTAGAAGAAGAAAAAAAGATTTTAAAGAGTATTGTAGAGTTTGGAAATATTGATGTTAGAGAAATTATGAAGCCTAGGATAGATGTTGTTTCTTTAGAAAAAAATGTTTCTTTTGATCAAGTTTTGAATCTAATTGTGTCCTCTTCATATTCTAGGATACCTGTGTATGAAGGTTCATTTGACAATATTCATGGAGTATTATACATTAAAGATTTAATACCTCATATATCCTCAAAAAATGTTGACTGGAATTCAATGTGTCATGAGGCTTTATTTGTACCTGAAACAAAAAAAATTAATGATCTATTAAAAGAATTTCAGGAAAAGAAAATACATTTAGCAATTGTTGTTGATGAATATGGAGGTACATCAGGGATTGTTACTTTAGAAGATGTATTAGAAGAAATTGTTGGAGAAATAAATGATGAGTTTGATGATGATGGAAATCAATATTCAAAATTAGATAGAGATAACTTTGTTTTTGAGGCAAAAATATCCATAAATGATTTTCTTAAAGTTGTTGAAGGAGAAACAGATTATTTTGATGAAATTAAGGGTGATGCGGATACTCTTGCGGGTTTGATAATTGAACGAACTGGTATTATTCCTAAAATTTCTGACAAGGTTGATTTTCCTCCTTATACTTTTTTTATTGAATCTGCTGATGAGAGAAAGATTAATAGAGTAAAAGTACATATACATAGATGAAAAAACTAATTGTTGTCTTAATTATACTGATTTTAGTTTTAAGTCTCTTTTTCTATAAAAAAAAATATGAGTATTATATTCCAAAGCCAGAAGCGCTTGTTAAAATAGAACTGCCCGATAGTAGAATTTCTCTATTTAAAGATGAAAAAATATCTTTTAATTACTCTAATTCATCAGTTGTTAGTGTAAAAGATAATTTTTATTCAATTGAATACCCAGATTATTCATCATCTATTTCATTTAGGATAAGCCCTCTTCTAGATTTTGATTTAGAACTTTATAATTTTGAAAATTCTATTTCAATACATGAAAAGCAGGGTGCAAATATAAATGCTAATATTATACAAGATACTTCAGAAAATATTTATGGAGTTTTATGTTATTTAGTAGGTAATAATATAGCGACTTCTTCTCAATTCTTTGTTACGGATAGTGCGGACTTTTTTGTTAGAGGAGGATTAGATTTTGAATGTGCAATCTCTTCTGAAATTGAGGTTCAGAATATTATAATGAAACAAGAGATTCTCAAATTTATCCAATCCCTTAGGTGGGTAGACTAATAAAATTAAACTTACGGAATGAGTTCATATTATAAAAATTATTTTATTTTATTAATACTATCTGTTATTTGGGGTAGTTCCTTTATACTGATGAAAAGAGGTTTAGAGGAGTATACAGACATGCAAGTAGCTGCCCTTAGAATATTTATTGCATTTATATCATTAGTTCCATTTTTGTATACAGCTTTAAAGAAACTGAAAAAAAAACACACTATTCCTCTATTTATTACTGGTGTAATTGGTAATGGGGTTCCAGCTTTCTTATTTACAAAAGCACAAACCACATTAGAAAGTTCATTTGTAGGTATGTTAAATTCCTTAACTCCCATATTCACCTTATTTTTAGGTATATATTTTTTTAAGATAAAACCCTCTACTCTAAATATAGCTGGCGTGTTGCTTGGATTTTTAGGAGCTATTTTACTTTATTTTTCCGAGATGTCGAACTTACATACAATTAATTTTAGTGTGCTTTTGGTTGTTGTTGCATGTTTGTTTTATGGTGTCTCTGTGAATGTTATCCGAAAATATTTAGCAGAAATGAATCCTATTGATATTTCCGCTATGGCTTTTTTATATGTTGGTCCATTTGCTGGCTATTATGTATTTTCAACAGATTTTGTGGAAATAGCTTCAACTAAGAATGGTCTATCTTCATTAGGATATGTCACAATTTTAGCTATTTTGGGGACATCTTTCTCAGTGGTGTTATTTAACAAACTAATAAAGGATACTTCTGCAATATTCGCTGCTTCTGTAACTTATCTTATACCAATTGTTGCAATTCTATGGGGTGTATTAGAAAATGAGCCTATTAAGTATGAACACTATATTGGTGTTTGTATTATTCTTTGCGGAGTGTATTTAGTAAATAAAAAGAAAACTACTCCAGAATGATTCTTTTTTCCACTTTTCCATCCTCATAAATATAAAAGAGGGGTGTATTTTTATTCTCTCTTGATTCTCGTCCAAGTACATCAACAATTTTAATTAATTTCTTTTTTGATGACATGTTATTAATATTTGTAATAGTTGTATTTATATTTAAATTGTCAATAAATAAATTATTTTCATATTGATTGACATTCCTGAATTTTAAAACAATGTCATCTTGATTTAGATAATTCAATAATGAAATGCTCTCAAATTTCCAGTCATTTGTTGCGGTAGGTATCCAGTTATATCCGTGATAAACAGGAGTAGTTGTTACTAAATTAGTTCCAGCTTTTTCCCAAATTTTTGCCCATGTTACCCCACAGTCCTGAGAGATATAAATAATTAAAGTATCTGACCAATTTTGAGATAAATTAGGATTTGTCCATAATGTGTAAGCGTAATGAAAATTAAGATGTGCTGAATTTACATTAGATAAATTTACAGCTGGCAGTATAAATTCATCATATGTTCCATTTGCAGCATATTCTGCATTATTGATGTATATAGATTTAGAACTATTATATCCAGCTAATTCATTGATTTCCCATGTTTTGTCTCCGTCATCATTTATTATTGTCCAGTTATTAGGAATTGAATTAATTTGAAAATCTTCAATTATTGGGATGTTAATTGATCCACAATCACAATTAGCTAAGCAGTTATTTAAATCAGTATAAGTTCCATTTCCATTATTTGGATCAACACAGTTTCCATTGACGCAATTCCATGATGGGGTTGGAGGTGTATTGGAACATAAATTGTGATTTAATAAATTTGGTCTATATTGATTAATTGCTGAAATCATTCTATTTTTTTGTCCATTTGTAAACATATTCATACACGCATCGTTTGTATAGTCCATATAGTTCATAAACATATCTCCATTAGAGTTTGTTGTGTTACAACTGTTTGCATTATGAGGAAATGATGGGCAACTATAATTAGCTTCTTCTTGAATCGGTGTGTCATTTACATTATCGTTTCCACAGTTACCAAATGAACCCCAAACATGATCTAAATTTAACCAATGTCCAACTTCATGTGTGGTTGTTCTGCCTTTGTTGTAAGGAGCTTGAACAACACCTGTATTACCAAAATATCGATAACCAACAACTACACCATCATTTGGGTTATTAAAACCTGAAGGTGGTGTAGCGTATCCTAATATACCTCCACTTAAATCACAAACCCAAATATTAAGATAATCATCTTGTGGCCATGGGTCTATACCACCGCTTGCGCTAGATTTCATCCCATCATTTTGAATAGAAAAAGATGTTTGTGATGTTTGAGTTCTAGTAATACCAGTGGTAAAATTTCCATTTGGATCTGTATTTGCAAGACAAAACTCAATTTCAGTATCAGCAGCTATAGAGTTCCAAACAGCTGGTGTATTGATTGCATCAACATTAGTTCTTCTATAATCTTGATTTAATATATCAATTTGTGAAAAAATTTGGGCGTCTGATATGTTTTCTTGATTGGTGTTCCAGACAACATGTACCACTACCGGAATTGTTATGATAGAATTCTGTTTGTTGGAATTATTTAATAGCCAATGGTCAGTTTGATTGTTTACTTTAGATCTTTGTTTTTTGTATTCCGGATATTTTTTCTCAATACTTTTGGTAATTATTTCAGTACCACATTTTTCATTTGATATATGAGTGTGTAACTGTGAGTAAGATAAGAATGGTGTTAACATACTTATAAAAATTATAATAAAATTTTTCATTATATTAGTTTTTTATTGTCACAAAAGTAATAAGAATTTTAATATATAAAATATTTGTGTTTTTAGTTTCTATTTAATCAGAATTTATTAGTTTTGCAATCCGAATTTTAAAAATTATTAACAATGTACGCAATAGTTGAGATAGCAGGGCAACAATTCAAGGTTGAAAAAGATCAACAGATATTTGTACACAGATTAGAAGTAAAAGAAGGTTCAAAGGTAGATTTTGAGAAAGTTCTTTTAATTGATAATGGAGGAAAAGTAAATGTTGGCGCCCCAGTTATAAAAGGAGCCACGGTGACGGCTAAAGTACTAGAACACTTAAAAGGTGATAAAGTAATTGTATTTAAAAAGAAAAGAAGAAAGGGATACAGAGTAAAAAATGGTCACAGACAATATTTATCAAAATTAGAAATTGTAAAGATAAATGAAAAAACAGTATCAAAAGCTACTAAAAAGAAATCTGAAACAAAACCTGAATTAAAACCTAAAACTGCTAAAAAAGCTACAGTAAAAAAGAAAACAACAACAAAAAAGACTACAGCTAAAAAAGCTGAGTAATTTAATATAAAATTTTAATACAATGGCACATAAAAAAGGAGCTGGTAGTTCAAAAAACGGAAGAGAGTCAGAAAGTAAAAGACTAGGAGTAAAAATATTTGGTGGACAGCAAATTATTGCTGGAAATATCATTGTACGTCAGAGAGGAACCAAGCATAATCCTGGAGAAAATGTAGGTATGGGTAAAGATCATACACTTTTTGCACTTACTAATGGAGTTGTAAAATTTACTAAGAAAAGAAATAATAGATCTTATGTGTCTGTTGTAACAGAGTGATTCAATTTCTATAATACAATACTATAAAAACTCTTGAGAAATCAAGAGTTTTTTTGTTTACTTTTGTATCCTAATTAAAAACAGAAAATGTTACAAGTACAATTTTTAAGAGATAATAGAAATGAAATAATTGAAAGATTAAAGATCAAAAACTTTAATGAATCTTTAGTTATAAATCAGGTTATTTCTTTAGATGATAAAAGAAAATCTATTCAATCTGAATCCGATGAATTACTTGCAAGATCAAATACTATTGCAAAAGAAATAGGAATTTTGTTTAAATCAGATAAAAGAGAGGAAGCGAATTGCTTAAAAGAAGAATCTTTGCGTATAAAAGAAAAAACAAAAGCACTTCAATCTTCTCTTTTAGAAATACAAAATGAACTAAGAGAATTATTGGTTAAAATTCCTAATGTTCCACATCATTTAGTTCCTTCAGGAAAATCAGATGCAGATAATGTAATAGTTAAAGAGCATGGAAAGATTCCGGAATTAAGTGAATATAAAAAACCTCATTGGGATTTGTGCTCTCAGTATAATCTGATTGATTTTGAACTAGGAAATAAAATTACTGGGGCTGGTTTTCCAGTATATACTAACAAAGGAGCAAAACTGCAAAGAGCATTAATTTCTTACTTTTTAGATAAAAATACAGAAGCTGGATATATAGAGTATCAACCTCCTCATTTAGTAAATGAGGATTCTGGATTTGGGACAGGACAACTACCAGACAAAGAGGGGCAAATGTATCATATTAAAGAAGATAATTTATATTTAATTCCAACTGCTGAAGTACCAGTCACAAATTTCTTTAGAAATGTTATTATTAACAAAGAAGATTTCCCAATAAAATGTACTGCTTTTACACCATGTTTTAGAAGAGAAGCTGGATCTTATGGAAAAGATGTCAGAGGATTGAATAGACTTCATCAGTTTGATAAGGTTGAGATTGTACAAATACAACACCCTGACAAATCTTACGAAACTTTAAATGTAATGGTAGATCATGTTTCTTCTATATTAGAAGAGTTAGAATTGCCCTACAGAATATTGAGACTTTGTGGAGGGGATTTAAGTTTCACATCTGCCTTAACATATGATTTTGAAGTTTATTCTGCAGGACAAGATAGGTGGTTAGAAGTTAGTTCGGTTTCTAATTTTGAATCATATCAATCAAATAGATTAAAACTAAGATTTAAAAACTTAAATGGCAAGACTCAATTATGTCATACTTTAAATGGAAGCGCCTTAGCTCTCCCAAGAATTTTTGCTGCATTAGTTGAGAATAATCAGACTGAGAGCGGTATTAAGATTCCTAAAGCACTTCAAGAATATACACGATTTAATATTATAGATTAGATGAAACTAATTGTTGCATTGTTATTTTGTGTGTCTTTTGCTTATTCACAATCAAACGATTCTCAATTAGCATATCAGTTTTATCAGAAAGGAGAGTATGAGAAAGCAATAGAAATTTATAAAGAATTATCAAAAGGATTTTCTTTTACTCAATATTATCATCCTTATTTCCAGAGTTTACTTTTGTCAGAAAAATTTTTGGAGGCTAAGAAATTATCTGAAAAAATAATAAAAAGAAATCCTCATTATCTTCCTTATCATATAGATTTATATATGATTTATAGAAAGATGAATGAAAATAAGAATGCGATTAGAGTTTATAAAAATATTCAAGAGAAACTAAAAAAACAATTTACTCAAATTGTAAATGTTTCGAATACACTTATTAGGTATTCCTTGTATCAAGAAGCTCTAGATTTATATTTGTTAGTAGAGGATTTTTCTGATAATAAAAAATATCCAATTCAAAAAGCTCAATTATATCAGTTTTTATCTGAAGATGAGAAGATGGTTAATGAGTATTTAGAATATTTAGAAACAAATCCATCTCAGAAGATTGCTGTAATAAATTACTTACAGAGATATCTGGATAATAATGGAATAGAAAATGATAAAAATTATAATTATGTAAAGAAAGGATTATTGAGATTTAGTCAAAAAGAAAAGAATACTTATGTTTTTTCAGAATTACTAGTTTGGTTTTTTATGCAGAATAATGAATTTAATTTGGCTTATCTCCAGGCAAAAGCATTGGACAAGAGATTAAATGAAGATGGAGAACGACTATATGATTTAGCAGAGACATTTTTAGATAATAACTATTTTGATTTAGCTGTTAAATGTTATCAATATATAATTGATAAAGGATCTGATAATTATTATTTCATTGATGCTCATATTAATTTATTATTTGCTTTAGGAGAGAAGGAAAATATTGATTTAGAAGAGTTAGATTTAATGTATGCCAAAACAATAGATAAATTGGGTGAGGACTATACAACTGTATTGTTGTTGAATAATTACGCTCATTTTAAAGCTTTTTCAATGTCCGATTTATCTTCTGCACAATTAATTTTAGAAAGGATTATGGATATACCTGGAGTCAGTAAGAATGACATGGCAGAGTGTAAATTAGTTTATGCGGATGTGATGTTACTATCTGGAAATATTTGGACATCATTATTATATTATTCTCAAGTAGAGAAAGATAATAAAGAAAGTCCTATAGGCCATGAGGCTAAACTAAGAAGAGCAAAGATTTCATATTTTCAGGGTGATTTTAATTGGGCGCAATCTCAGTTAGATATTTTGAAGTCATCTACATCTAAGTTGATTTCTAATGACGCTATGGATTTATCTTTATTGATTACAGATAATTTAAATTTAGACACTACTACTATTCCTATGGAAATTTATGCAAGAGCAGATTTATTATTTTATCAGAATAAATTTGAAGAATCAATAATTACTTTAGATTCTATCTGTGATTTATACTTGGGACATACATTATTAGATGAGATATATTATAGAAAATATCAGATATATAATAAGAAAGGAGAAATTGATAAAGCAATTGAGATGCTTGAGGTGATAGTTTCGGACTTCTCCTATGATATTTTAAAAGATGACGCCATGTTTCATTTAGCTCAGCTTTATGAGCTAAAAAAGAAAGATTCTGAAAAGGCTATTTATTACTATGAAGCTATTTTATTGGAATGCGCTGGAAGTATTTATACATCCGAATCAAGAAAAAAATATAGACAATTAAGAGGAGACGACTTATGATAATTTATAATGTTACATGTAATGTAGAAAATGAAATCTTACAAGACTGGCTTCAATGGATGGTAGAGATTCATATTCCGGATGTGATGCAGACAGGTTTTTTTTTAGAAGCAAATATAAATAAGGTTATATCAAGTAATGATGATGGAACTACTTACGCAATAGCATATAGTTGTGAAAGTATGAAAAAGCTACATGAATATCAACTTAAATTTTCTGCTGAATTACAGAAAAAACACTTAGATCGTTACGGAGAAAAAGTTGTAGCTTTTAGAACAATATTAGAATTAATCAGAAAATTTTAAGTTGAAAAAGATCGGATTTCGTAAACAATAAATAAATTAATACACTCTCACAAACCATTTATTTTTTAGAACAAGTAAAAAATTCTTTATACTGAAAGATTCAGAAAATTTTTTAAATGAAAAGAATTATAGAATCTATCTGAGGAAAGGGTTGCTTTGTTTTTCTTTACCAATAGTTGTTGAAGGGCCATGACCACAATAAACTATAGTTTCCTCATCTAAACTCATTAGCTTATTTTGAATACTTTGAATAAGAGTATCGAAATCTCCTCCAGGTAAATCAGTTCTTCCAATACTACCATTAAACAATACATCTCCTGAAATAATGAAGTTATCCAATTTACTTAACAAACAAATATGTCCAGGAGCATGTCCAGGAGTAAATATAATATCTAGTATACTGTTTCCAAATTCAATTTGATCTCCTTCATCTATTAAGTGTTTTGGATTTGGACTAGGTTCATAATGTTTAAATCCGTATGCGCTAGCTATATTTTCCGAATCTTTAAGAAGAATTAGATCTAATTTATTCATATATAAATCTATGTTCCAAGATTCAATTGAAAATTTATTACCAAAAATATGATCAATATGACAATGAGTATTAATTAGTTTTACAGGTTTCAATCTATTTTCTTCTATAAAATTTTTAAGAATTTCCTTTTCATTTTTTTCGTAACATCCTGGATCAATAATTAAACATTCTTTTGTTTCATCCCAAATCAGAAATGTATTTTCTTGGAAAGGGTTAAAAGTAAATTGTTTGACTTTCATTTTAATTTTTTTTCAAAGATACATTTCTTTACATTTGCACAAAATAGTGATCATGGATTTATCTACTTTTTTTATCCTAATTATAATTGGTCTACTTGCCGGAACATTGTCCGGAATTGTAGGGGTAGGTGGAGGTATAATAATTATTCCACTTTTAATGTTATTGTTAGGAATGGATCAAGTTTCTGCTCAGGGGACTTCAATTGCAATTTTATTACCCCCAGTAGGAATATTAGCTGCATTTAATTATTATCAGAGTGGAAATATAAGCATCAATTATGCTGTTGTAATTGCTTTGTCTTTTGTTCTTGGCGGATATTTTGGGTCAAAAATAGCTTTAAATATTAGCCCTCAAACTTTGAGAAAAATATTTGCAATAATTATGTTAATTACTTCAATTAAAATGTTTTTTTTTGATGATTAGTTGAATTAAATTTTTCAAAAGAATTTTTAAATGAAATTCTTGTTGTGAGTTTAGGAAATTAATTTAGATCCAATTTTGTAAAATTCTTCAGAAAAGACATCTATTCTTTCGATAACATCTTTATTTACTAGTCTGTCTCCCTCAAAATCTTTGCTAGTAGCATATACAACCCTGGGAAGTTGAATCATTCTCCATTCATTCATGCAAATTTGTGTTAGGTGTTGCGTGGATAAGTAACTTTTTTCACCTCCTGCTGCACATGCTATACCAAAAAATTTAGAGATTGCTTTACCAAAACAAGTATCTAGTATTATTTTTAGTGCATCATTGATGCTATAGCAATGAACTCCCATTCCTATAATTATATTGTCAGTTTCTGCTACTTTGAGAATTAAATCTTTCATACAATCGGTGATCTGAATATGACAAGGTTTTATGTCTAAATTTCTAGCATCAACAAATTCAATTTCTATATCTTTTTCAGTTAATCTTTTAGAGATTTCTTTGCAAAGAATAAAGGATCTAGAATTTTTAGACAAAGAGCTAGATATTATAAGTGTTTTCATTAGTTACCAATCTTAGAGATAAATTGAATTCTTGCAATTCTAAGTTCTTCATCAGAATATTCTTCTTCTGTAAATTCTTCTCTAGCTTCTTCTAATGAAAAGTTTACAGAATCTTTGAAAAAATCAAATAATTCTTCTTGTTCGTAGTCATCTATTATCTCGTCTAGCATATATTGTAAATCTAGTTTAGTTCCAGACTCCACAATAGTTTCAATTTCTTTAATTAATTCATCAGAAGTTAATCCTATTGCTCTCGCAATATCTTCTATTGATAACTTCTTGTCTAAGCTTTGAATGATATTTACTTTATTTGAAGATTTTTTTACAATTGTTTTTATGACCATTTCAGAGGGACGTTCAATGTTATTTTCTTTTACGTATTTGTCAATTAGAGTAATAAACTCATCTCCAAATTTTTTAGCTTTTCCTATTCCAACACCCTGTATTTGGGACATTTCTTCTAATGTTATAGGATAGTTGTTAGCCATGTCTAACAAAGAGGATTCCTGAAAAATGATTGCTGGAGGTAATGATTTTTCTTTAGCAATATTTTTTCTTAATTTCTTAAGCATATTAAACAATATATCATCCATTGCAGATCCTTTTTGAATAGAAGGTCCACTACTTGTTTTTTCATAATCATGATCTTCAGTTATCATAAAACTATGCGGATTTTTTAGAAAATCTTTTCCTGTTTCAGTTAATTTTATGGTTCCATAAGATTCTATTTCTTTTGTAATAATTTCTTTTACATAGGTTTGTCGAATAACAGCATGCCAAAATTCTACTCCCTTTTCTTTCCCTGATCCAAAAACTTCTGTAATATTCCCCAAGTGTTGATTTATTAGGCTATTAGTTTCTCCAACCATAATTTTTGCAAGTTCTTTAGCTTTGAATGTTTCCTTACTTATTTCAATTGCTTTTAATAATTTACTTACATATTCCTTACCTTCAAATGTAGGTTTAGGATTTCTACAATTATCACACATATTATTGCAGTTCTCACTTTCAAAATCTTCCCCAAAATAATGCAGAAGATATTTCCTTCTACACATAGCCGTTTCTGCAAAAGAAATAGTCTCCATAATAAGTTGTCTTCCTATTTCTTGCTCACTAACTGGTTTGCCGCTCAAGAATTTCTCTAATTTTTCAATATCTTTATAACTATAAAATGTAACTAAAATTCCCTCTCCATCATCTCTTCCTGCTCTTCCAGTTTCTTGGTAATATCCCTCTAAGCTTTTTGGTATGTCGTGATGAATTACAAATCTAATATCAGGTTTGTCAATCCCCATTCCAAATGCAATTGTAGCAACAATAACATCACAATCATCCATGATAAAAGCATCTTGGTTCGCAACTCTTGTTTTTGCATCTAAACCTGCGTGATATGGTAGTGCGTTTATCCCGTTTACCTGTAAAGTTTCTGATACCTCCTCTACTTTTTTTCTGCTTAAACAATAAACAATACCTGACTTACCTGGATGTTGTCGTATAAATTTAATCATTTCTTTCTCAACATCATGTTTTGGTCTGATGTCGTAAAAAAGATTCTTTCTGTTAAAGGAATCTATAAATAAAGTAGCCTCTAAGATCTTTAAATTTTTTTGTATATCATAACGAACTTTAGGCGTTGCTGTAGCTGTTAAAGCAATTATAGGTCTTCTTCCAATATTATCTATAATTTCTCGAAGTCTTCTATATTCTGGCCTGAAATCATGTCCCCACTCAGATATACAATGAGCTTCATCAATTGCGAAAAATGAAATTTTAACAGATCTTAGAAACTCTACATATTCTTCTTTAATTAAAGATTCTGGAGCTACATACAGTAGTTTTGTTTCTCTAGACTTAATATCATTCATAACAATATTAATCTGTGTTTTAGAAAGAGAAGAATTTAATACATGAGCAATACTTTCTTGTTCGTTAAAAGTTCTAATAGCGTCTACTTGGTTTTTCATTAAAGCAATCAGTGGAGAGATAACAATAGCAAGACCATCTGATAGAAGCGCAGGTAATTGATAACACATAGATTTGCCACCTCCAGTAGGCATGATTACCATTCCGTCTTTATCTTCTAATAAATTTTTTATAATTTGCTCTTGTCTACCTTTGAAACTGTTAAATCCAAAGATTTTTTTTAGATTTTTATGTAATGATTCAGAAGAAAAGCTCATCTTTATTTATTAATACATCTAAATATTTTATTTTTGTATAGAAATATCAAACGAATATACGCATAAATTTCATGCCAAATAACAAAAAGATTTTAAAAATTGCAAAATCTGTAATATCTACAGAGTTAGAAGCTATCTCTCAATTAGAGAGCAAATTAAGCAATAGTTTTTCAGAGGCAGTACAGATAATTTTAAAATCAAAAGGAAGAGTAATTGTAGCGGGTGTTGGCAAAAGTGCAAATATTGCTAATAAGATAGTTGCAACATTAAATTCTACAGGACAACCATCTGTTTTTTTACATGCGGCAGATGCTTTACATGGAGATTTAGGAAATATTCAAGAAAATGATGTTGTAATTTGTATTTCAAAGAGTGGAAATACCGAAGAATTAATATCTTTAATTCGCTTGATAAAAAACCTAGGAAATAAAATTATTTCTATTTGTGGTAATAAAAATTCTTTTTTATATAATAATTCTGATTTTTTTATTGATAGCACTGTAGATAAAGAAGCCTGTCCTAATAATCTTGCGCCAACTAGTTCTACTACAGCACAACTTGTTTTAGGTGATGCTTTGGCAGTCTCACTTTTAGAATTAAGAAATTTCACAGATACTGATTTTGCTCGATATCATCCTGGAGGGTCGTTAGGTAAAAGTATGTATCTGAAAGTGTCAGATATTATTTCAGAGGATTCATTAGCAAAAGTATTAGTATCAGATTCAATCCAAAAAGTAATTATTGAAATTTCAAATAAAAGAGTAGGAGCAACCTCTGTGTTTGATAACGATAAACTTGTAGGAATTATAACAGATGGTGATTTAAGAAGAATGTTAGAAAAGAATACGGATTTTATTTCAATACATGCCTCTGATATTATGTGTTCTAATCCAAAAACAATATCATCAGATTTACTAGCAAAAGAAGCTTTAAATATTATGGAAAAAAATAATATTAGTCAGTTGTTAGTTTTAGATAGAGATAATTATTTAGGAATAATTCATATTCATGATATTTTAAAAGAAGGTATTTAATGGAGAAAACAGAGAAAGAAATGTCCTTTTTAGAACATTTAGAGGT
>MDTA01125540.1_pt1 | contig 20906 bp, 22 predicted proteins | sample 811151 | NCBI WGS metagenome assembly MDTA01 (sample SAMN05326648, study PRJNA326480) | marine metagenome | isolation source: seawater | place: Indian Ocean: South | collected 2010 | reverse complement strand
ACCCTGAAGCAAGAGAACATGTTTTTACTATGACAATGCTTGGATTTGCATTAGTTGAAGCATTAGCCCTTTTTGCACTAATTATTGCTTTACTATTACTCTTTGTCTTTTAAGTATTATGAGTATATTTTTACTCATTATTACTATTTTTGGTAACTTTAATAATACATTTGCTGCTGAGGGAAAAGGAGGGATGCCTCAATTAAACCCTGAATCTTTTAGCTCTCAGCTATTTTGGTTATTAATTTTCTTTCTTCTTCTCTATATTGTTGTAAACAAGATTTTTGTTCCAAAAATAAAAAAAGTCAGAGAAGATAGAAATGAAACTATAGAAAAACTTATATTGGATTCTAAATCAATTAATGAATCAATGGATGGTATAATAAAAAAAATTAACGATGATATGAATAAAGAAAAAGAAAATGCAAATAATGAAATAAATAAAGCCATAAATGAAAATAAAGAAATTCTTGAAAAAAAAATTTCTGCCTTAGATGATGATTTAGAAAAAAAAAGAAATGCAGTTCAAAAGGATTTTGATAATTCCAAAACCCTTACGGAGAAAAAAATCCCAGAAATTATTATCTCTTTATCTGATCAGATTTTTGAAAAAATACTAGGGGAGAAAAAAAAATCTAATTTAAGTGAATTCAAAAAATTCACAGAGAGTTCTAAATGATCGATTTAAACATTCTAGACGATGCAACAATTTGGGTAGCTATATCCTTCGTTTTATTTGTTATTCTTGTTTTTAAACCAATTAAATCTCAGATTTCAAATAATCTAGATAAAAAAATTAGTGAACTTAAGGCTAAAATTGATGAAGCCAAAAAACTTAAAGAAGAAGCAGAAAGCCTTTACAAAGAGCAAGAAAATAATTTACAAATTAATTTAAAAAAAATTGATCAACTTAAAATCGATACAAAGAATGAAATAAAAAAAATTAGTAAAAATTTTAATGAGGAATTAGAATTAATAATTTCAAGAAAACAAAATACATTTGATAATAATTCAAAACAAGCAGAAGAAAAAATAAAGGATGAATTAAAAAAAGAAATCTTAACAAAAACTATTTTCTTTACAGAACATAGGATAAAAAAGGAAATAAAAAAAACCCACAATTCAAAATTTATAGAAGAATCTCTAAAAAAATTATCAAAAAATATTTCTTAGCCTATGGCTGTTTATACCCAGTTAACAAAAGGTGAAATCGATAAACTTTTAGAAGGTTACAATCTTGGTTCACTAGTTAATTTTAAAGGTATAAACGAAGGTATTGAGAATACAAACTATCGTATTGCAACAAATAAAGGAAAGTTCATCTTAACTATTTTTGAAAATAGAGTAAAAAATTCTAATCTTCCTTTTTTTCTTAAACTTATGAATCATTCAAAGAAATTTGGTGTAGAATGTCCTGAACCACTTAAGGATATAAAAGGAAATTTTATAAATTCAATAGAATCAAAAAAATTTTCTATATTTACTTTTTTAGATGGATGCTCCAAAAAAAGATGGTCTAGTGAGATATGTTTTAAAGTTGGTAAAACACTTGCAAATTTTCATAAAATTAACAAAAATTTAAAATTAAGAATTAAAAATGATTTTAGTGTTAATTATTGGGAGAAATTAATCTCAAATATAAAAAATAAAAAATATTTAAAAGAGAACTTTTTAAATAATGAGTTTATTTATATTAAAAACAACTGGCCAAAAAAACTACCAAGTGGAATTATTCACGCAGATCTATTTCCAGACAATGTTTTTTTTAAAAATGGAAATATTTCTGGAATATTAGACTTTTACTTTTCATGTTTTGATTTTTTTATTTATGACTTAGCTATTTTGATTAATGCTTGGTGTTTTAATAATGGAGTTTTTCAAAAAAAAAAATTTTTGAGTTTAGTTTCTGGATATGAGTCAATAAGACCTCTTGAGAAAAATGAAGTAAAATCAATTAATATAATTTTAAGAGGGGCTTCCTTAAGATTTTTATTAACACGAATTATAGATGCTGAGAAAAATGATAACAAAAAAATTATTGTTAAAAAAAAAGATCCAAATGAATTTTATAAAATTTTAAAACATCATATCTCTATTGAAAATGACTTTAATTCCAAATATTCCAAATAAATTTAATTATATTATTTATACTGACGGAGCGTGTATTGGCAACCCAGGACCAGGAGGATGGGGAGCTATAATTTTTAAAGGACAAGACAAAAAAATTTTAAGTGGATCCAATAAACACACAACAAATAATAGAATGGAGCTTACTGCCTCTATAAAAGCGCTTCAATTCATCACGACAAAGGAAACAATTAATTTATTCACGGATAGCAAATATTTAATAGATGGAATTAGTGTATGGATAAAAAGTTGGAAACTAAATAATTGGAAAACAAAGGATAATAAAGATGTTAAAAATTTAGATTTATGGAAACAATTAGACGAGCTAGAAAATTTTCACACAATAGAGTGGTCATGGGTTAAGGGTCATAGCGGTGACAAATATAACGATGAGGTAGACTTACTTGCAAGAAACGAGGCTGAAAAACTCTAAATAAAGTCCATTAATACATCGGCTTTACTTTTTTCTAAACCAGGACCTTCTTCATCAAATAATTCTTTTATTAAACCATCATAGATTAGCATCGAAAATCTTGAAAGTCTATTACCTAAGCCAGCTGCTGATAGATCAACCATAAGTTCAGATAATTTCATAAATTCTCCATCGCTGTCAGCAATGAATTTAAGATTATTTTCTCCAACTGAATCACCCCATTTTTGCATTACAAATGGATCGTTAACAGAGACAAAATAGACTTCGTCAATTCCTTTAGATTTAAAAGTATCAAAATTTTTTATATAACCTGGTAGATGCTCATTACTACATGTTGGTGTAAAAGCTCCTGGAACACCAACTAAAATTACTTTTTTTTTATTGAACAAATCTGCTGAACTTACTTTTTCTGGAGAGCCATCTTTCAATTTGTAAAAATCAACCTTAGGAAAACAATCACCTTTTTTTAATTTCATCTTTATTTAATCCTCTCAAAATTATCAATTACAATAGATGAGCTTAAGATTTCAGGAAGAACCAAACCATTTTTCATATTTCTACTATATATAATATTTACAGGAACACCAAATCTTTCGTATTTTTTTATAAATTTAAGGATTTTTTCATCTTTAGTTGTCCAATCTCCCCTCAATAACTTTACTTCATTTTTTATAAAATAATTAATAGTATCTTGATTATCTAAGGTGGTAAATTTATTAAATTTACATGTAACACACCAATCAGCGGTAAAGTCTAAAAAAATTAATTCATTATTTTCTTTATAAGTTTTAATTTTATTTTCATCAAAATTTTCCCAAACAAGATTTTCCTTTTTTTTAAAAAATATAAAAAGGAAAAAAATACATAAAATAATTGAAAAAATTGTTTTTACAGGAAACTTAATATCGTCTTTTTTAAGTAAAATTGAAAAAAATAAAATTGATACAAATAAGAATAAATTAATAAACACATTCACCTTCATTACACTTAACAGCCAAAAAAATGTAAGTAATAAAAGAAAACCTAAAAAATATTTAAAACTTATCATCCATTTTCCAGGTTTAGGTAGTAATGACAAAATAGATGGTCTTATTATTAAGAAAAAATAAGGTAGTGAAAATCCAAGAGATATAAAAAAGAAAATTAGTAAAATATTTACGTTAGATGTTAACGAAGCAAAGCCAATTGCTGTTCCTAAAAAAGGTGCACTACATGGTGTCGCCATTAATGTAGCAAACATTCCAGAAAAAAAATAACCACTGTAATTTTCTGTTCTCGCAAATTTTCCAAAATAATTTAATAATGAATTAGGTAAAATTATTTCAAAAAAACCTAAAAGATTTAAGGAAAATAAAAGAATTATAGAAGATAAAAAAATTAAAAAATACAAATTCTGAAACTGAAATCCCCACCCAACAAATACACCAAATGATTTTAATACTATTAAAATTATTGATAGAGAAATGAACGAAAAGACTATTCCTAATATGATCAAAAATGAAAACTTTTTAATTTTAACTTTTTCAATTTGTTTTAATTGTATCATTGATAAAACCTTCACAGATAAAACTGGAAACACACATGGCATAAAATTTAATATAATCCCTCCAATAAATGCTAAAAATAAGAAATTGATTATATTTTTTTCATAAGGAATATTACCTAGATTTAAATTAAATTTTTCTATGTTCTTTCCATCTGATATTGAAAGTTCTACCGGTTTTTTTAAATTTTTTAAATCTTCGTCAGATTCAAAATAAATTTTGGTTTTTTTATTCACTATTATTGATTTTAGATAGAAATTAGTTTCATCTGAAAATGGATGAATTTTAATTTCATTTTGTTCAGGATTATCCAAAACTAAATAAAAAGTATTTTTGTCTTTGGCAAAAGAATCTTCAATTTTAAATAACCCTAAATTACTTTTTGGAACTTTTTTTAAATATTTTAAAATTTGATTATTTTTTAAATCACTATTTTTTATATTAAAATTAATTGTTATTTTCTCAGTTATTGGAATGCATATTTCTTTGCAAATTAAATATTCAATATTTAAATCTGCATAAATTGGTTTTTTTTTTTCTTTGATTTTTAATTCTACAGGAAATATTACTTCATTTTCATATCCAATTGTCTTAACTCCATGGTCAGTGTAAGATTTAGGAAATGGGTATAAGATATTATGGTCTAAAATATTTTTCTTATTTTCCATCTTCAAATTGATTGATGCCCCAGCATCCCCAGGGTTTTTCCAGTATGTCTTCCAACCGTCATCCAGATTAATTTTTATTCCAAAGTAATATTTATCATTATGATTAATTACATAATTATCAGGTATAATTTTTAAGGATGAATGAGGAATTGAATTATCGATATCAATAGAGCTAGCAGTATTAAATATCAATAAAATGATTAAAAAAAATAAAATCATTAACTTATATATCTTCCATTTGATCATTACACAATAATTTGTAATAATTTAAGTATGAAAGGTTCTTATTTAAAGGGAAATATTATATGTGCACTACCGCAACTCAAGGATATTTTTTTTTCCAGGAGCATTATATATATAACCCATCACAATAAAGATGGTGCTGTTGGAATAGTTTTAAATTATAAAATAATGAATATTAAAGGGGCTGAATTATTTAAAAAACTAGATATCCAAGATGTAAAAAATCAATTAGAAATGGAATTTCCTTTTCATATTGGGGGTCCGTTGAATCAGAAAAATGGCTTTATATTGCATTCAAATGATTACAAAAGTGAAAATACTTTAAGGGTAACAAATAAAGTTAAGTTAACGTGTTCAACCGAAATTTTAAGTGACATTGCAAAAAACAAAGGACCAAAAAAGTTTTTTATTTCATTGGGTTACTCCGGCTGGGGACCTGGACAGCTAGAGGATGAGATTAAAAACAATAGCTGGATCAATATAAATGAAGAACTTGATTTATTATTTGATACTGATTCAGAGAAAAAATGGAGTAAAGCTTTAAAAAAAACAGGAATTGATTTTACAAAGTTTTCGAGTTTTTCCGGAAACGCTTAATTTAAATCCGATATAATTCTTTCAAGTTCCTTAATATCATTTTCAATTAATAAAAATTTTTCTTTTTTTTTTAAAATAGATTTTAAAGTTTTGGGGTAATTTAGATCTTTTTTTATTGAATCACGAACTGTTTCAATAAATTTTGCATAGTGTGCAGTTGCTAAATAAACTCTCTTTTCATTATCATTTAATAATTTTTTTCCAACAGCATATCCAACTGCGGTATGGGGATCAATAATTAAGTCATACTTTTTAAAAATATGATTAATTGTTTTTTTTGTTTCAGCATCAGAAATACATCCTCCACAGAAATCTCTAAGCATTTTACTATACACATTTTTATAAATTTTAAATTTTCCATTATTATCTAATTCTTTATAAAGTTTACCGGTGTATGAGGAATCTTTAGTGTAGTAAAAAATCAGTCTTTCAAAGTTACTTGAAACTTGAATATCCATACTTGGACTAAAAGATTGACTAACCTTTTGTTTTTTCATTTCACCGGATGAAAAAAATCTTGTTAAAATATCATTCTTATTTGAACTAACTACAAGTTTTTTAATCGGTAAGCCCATACATTTACTAAAAAAACCTGCATACACATTACCAAAATTACCTGTTGGTACAACATAGTTTATAGGAGCCAAATTCTTTTCAACCCTAAAATATGACCAAAAATAATATACAATTTGTCCCATAATCCTTACCCAATTTATTGAATTTATAGCTGCTAAATTATATTTTTGGCTTTTACTATTCATTACAAAGAAATCTTTAACCAATTTTTGACAATCATCAAAATTTCCCTTAACTGCTATATTAAATACATTTTTACTTTTTATAGTAGTCATTTGCTTTCTTTGAATTTCACTAACTTTTTTATAGGGAAATAAAATAAAAATTTTGGCATTTTCTGCCTTTTGACAACCACTGATTGCTGCCGACCCTGTATCACCAGAGGTAGCTCCCAAAATTGTTAGATTCATTTTTTTTTTTTTTAAAACATAATCATATAAATTACCCAAAAGCTGCAGAGCGAAATCTTTAAAAGCAAAGGTTGGTCCATGATAGAGATTTAGTATAAATTCATTTTCTTCTAATTTATCAAGTGAAATAATTTTTTCTCCAAAATTCTCACTATAAGTTTTTTCACAAATTTTTTTGAAATCTTTTTGGTTAATTACATCCGTGTCAATAAACAATCTTGTTATTTCAAAAGCTAATTTTTTATAGTCAAATTTAGAAAGATTTAAAAGCTGAGAATTCGTTAGTTTTTTTATTTTTTTGGGAACGTATAAACCTCCATCTTTTGCAAGACCATTTAGCATTGCTTCTACAAAACTAATATTATTGTCTTTACCTCTTGTGGATGAATAATCCATTATTTTTTTTTTATGTTTGCAACAAGGAATACACCAACTAAACTCAGTGCGATTAAAAACCATGTTATTGCATATTGTAAGTGATTATTTCTTAAATATATTCTTGTTTGATTTCCAAGTGGATATCCATTAGGCCCATTATTAAATGTTTCTAAATAAAAGTTACTCTCTAACTTCTTTGAAATTGTCTTTTCCATAAGTTCTGGTTCAACAAAAAACCAAAAATTTTTTATATTGTCATTTTCTGGTTGAAAATATCCTTTCCTGCCTGGTAATCTAATAACTGCAGTAAATTTTTTTTCTCCTTTTATTAAGTGATTCAACCTAGTATTTTTTTCCTTTTTTCTTAAGGGTACCCATCCAGTATCAAATAAGATTAGTTTTTGTTTTTCGACTTGTAGTGGTACGATTATATGAAATCCGTTATTTCCATTCTTACTGAGCGCTGGCATAAAAAATTCAAACTCATTTAGCAACTGCCCTTTTACAAATACTTTCTTAAACTCATTTTCTTGAGGTTTTATTATTTCATTTAAATTTTTAGGATCAGCCTCAAAATTTGAAACTCTTTGCTCTATTAAATTAGTTTTCCAAACTAGCCTCTTCACTTGCCAAAAAGATAAGCTTAGAAGAATTAATAGGGCAATTATAAAAGAAATAAGTGGTACCAGTTTTGGCTGAAAAGTATATTTTTTTTTATTAAATGTAAAATTCATTATAGGCTTTATACAGAAGCCCACCAATATACGAATGTAAACAGAAATAGCCAAACAACATCGACAAAATGCCAATACCAAGCTGCAAATTCAAAGCCTAAATGTTTTTCAGGTTTAAAGTGACCTTTTAGTCCTCTAAAAAAACAAACTATCAAAAAGATCGTACCAATGATTACATGTGCTCCATGAAAACCCGTAGCCATATAAAAAGTTGATGGATAAATACCTTCATCAATAGCAAAAGTTGCATGTTGATACTCATAAGCTTGAAATCCAGTAAAAATAATGCCCAAAAGAATAGTTAGAGATAAAAAAACAAGAAAATTTTTCCTATCATTTACTCTAAGTGCATGATGTGCCCAAGTTACAGTGCCACCTGAAGCTAAAAGTATAAAGGTATTCAATAGTGGTATGCCAAAAGGGGGTATTAATTCAATATCCTCCGGAGGAAAAACACCTCCCAATGACTCTTGTCTACCTATTAACTCAGCACTGTCATTTCCTGGATAAAAAGCAACATCAAAAAAAGCCCAAAACCACGCTGCAAAAAACATTACTTCTGAGGCTATAAAAAAAATCATTCCGTATCTTAAACCAATTTGAACAACTTTATTATGGAATTGTCCACCTTCGGATTCATTGACAATATCTCTCCACCAAAAAAAACTAGACAATATAAGAGCGACACTCCCAATGGCGAACATCAAAATCTGTTCATCATGCATAAAGGTAACAAATCCATAAGCAAGTATTAGCAGAGACATTGCTGTGACCAAAGGCCAAGGACTAGGGTCAACTAAATGATATGGATGTTTTTGTTTTTCACTCATTAATTTTTATTTTATGAACATGGTATATGACAAAGTAATCTCACTTAAGTCACTTATAAACTTATCATCTTTTATTGCTGGGTCAATAAAAAAAGAAACAGGCATTTCTACTTCTTGTTTGGGAGACAATGTCTGCTCTTCAAAACAAAAACAGTCAATTTTATTAAAATATTTTCCCGCTTGAAGTGGAGTTACATTAAAGACTGACATTGTTGTGATCTCTTTATTAGTTTTATTTTTAGCTTTATAAAAAGCCAAGCTATTTTCTCCAATATTAACTTTGACAACCTTTTTGGTAGGTTCAAAGTATAATGGTGCTCCCTTTTTTAAAGAGGAATCAAATCTTACTTTTATGATTCCAAAAGAGTCTTCAAAGGAATTTTTTTCAACAACTTTAGGTGTTCCTCCATAACCAGTTACTTGACAAAACAATTTGTATAAAGGCACCGCAGCATAGCTCATGGTTAGCATAAAAAGTACGAACATAGCTAATAGAGTAACCTGATTCTTTATTTTTTTAATTTTATACATATTAAAATTTAATGATTGTTACGATATAGAAAATAAGAACCAACAAAAATAAAAACAACCCCAGAGCAATATTTTTTTTTTTTCTATTATCCATTATTACAAATAACTATCAATTACTAGTGACGAAAAAATTAAATATAAATAAATAATGGAAAACTTAAACAAAGATGGGGCAAAGGGAGTTTTTTTCTTATCTTCAGATTTAAAAATTTTAAAAGCTAAATATAAGAAAATACATCCTAAAATAATTGAAGTCATTAAATAAAAAAAACCAGTATAATTAAAAAAATATGGCATGGCTGAAACAATCAATAACAACACAGAATAAATTAGGATTTGTATTTTTGTATTTCTTTGCCCTGAAACAACTGGTAGCATTGGTACTTTTGCTTTTGAATACTCTATATCTTTATATAAAGCTAAAGCCCAAAAATGTGGAGGAGTCCAAATAAAGATTAATAAAAATAATATAAGAGGATAAATATCTAACTGACCAGTTGAGCAAACCCACCCAATAACAGGAGGAAAAGCACCCGCGGCCCCACCAATAACAATGTTTTGAGGTGTTCTTCTTTTTAACCAAATTGTATAAATAAAAATATAAAAAAAAATTGAGAATGCTAATAAAAAAGCAGCCAAGTAGTTTACTGATAATCCTAGGATTAAAACAGAGGTAACTGACAACATTACACCGAAGCCTAAAGCATTTTCGGCCTCGATTTTCCCAACAGGAATTGGCCTTTTCTTTGTTCTTTCCATTAGAGAATCAATATCTCTGTCAAACCACATGTTAATGGCACCAGCGGCACCAGCTCCTAACGAGATACAGAATATAGATAACACGAACAAAAATGGATGGATAGATGTAGGTGCAACCCATAGACCGCACAGTGAGGTAAAAACAGCTAGCAACATCACTCTGGGTTTAAGTAGAGATATGTAGTCTCCTACAGTGCTTCTACTACTTATAACACCTATGTTGTTTGCTGATTTAACCCCCATTTAATTAAAACCATGCTTAGTTACTTAACCTTCGGTAAATCATCGAAAGAGTGAAAAGGTGGCGGAGAACTTAACTTCCATTCAAATGTAGTAGCACCTTTACCCCATGGGTTAATTTGAGCTTTCCTACGTCTCATAAAAGCCTCTAATACAACTAATACAAAAAAGAATGCTGCAAACACTGAAATATATGCACCAATACTTGAAACATAGTTCCATCCTGCAAAGGCATCTGGGTAATCCGGTATTCTTCTAGGCATACCAGCTAGACCAGAGAAATGCATAGGAAAGAAAGTGATATTTACACCGATAAAGGTTAACCAAAAATGGATTTTACCTAATATTTCACTGTAATCAACTCCAGACATTTTACTAAACCAATAGTAGAAACCTGAATAAATAGAAAACAATGCTCCCATTGACATAACATAATGAAAGTGAGCTACAACATAATAAGTGTCGTGCAAAGCGACATCAATTCCAGTATTCGCTAAAACAACTCCCGTAACACCACCAAGTGTGAACAAAAATATCATTGCTATGGCAAATAGCATTGGTGTTTTAAATTCTATCGAACCGCCCCACATAGTGGCAATCCAGCTGAATATTTTAATTCCAGTTGGAACAGCAATGACCATAGTGGCCGCTAAAAAATAGGCTCTCGTATCTACATCTAAACCAGTAGTATACATGTGATGGGCCCAAACGACAAAGCCAACGACTCCTATCGCAGCCATTGCATAAGCCATACCCAAATAACCAAATATTGGCTTTTTGGAAAAAGTAGAAACAACATGACTGATTATTCCAAAACCAGGAAGTATCAAAATATACACTTCAGGGTGACCAAAAAACCAAAAAAGGTGCTGAAACAGAACTGGATCACCACCAGCCTCTGGGTTAAAGAAAGCCGTTCCAAAGTTTCTATCGGTTAACATCATTGTGATAGCTCCAGCTAAAACTGGTAATGATAAAAGTAAAAGAAAAGCTGTAATCAAAATAGACCACACAAACAAAGGCATCTTGTGAAGAGTCATTCCGGGTGCTCGCATATTAAAAATAGTAGTTATGAAATTGATAGCACCTAAAATAGAGGAAGCACCGGCTAAATGCATTGAAAGGATTACCATATCAACGGCAGGACCTGCATGTCCGGAGGTAGATAGTGGTGCATATAAAGTCCAACCTGGACCTGCTCCTCCATCAACAAATCCTGACCCAACAAGCAAAATTATTGAAGGAACAAGCAACCAAAAGCTAAGATTATTCATTCTAGGGAAAGCCATATCAGGAGCACCTATTAGTAATGGTACAAAGTAGTTACCAAAACCACCTACCATTGCTGGCATAATCATAAAGAATATCATGAGAAGTCCATGAGACGTTATCCAAACGTTATATTTTTGATAATCATCTCCAAGGATCTGCATACCTGGTTCTGCAAGCTCCATTCTAATTAATAGAGAAAAAATACCCCCTATCAAACCTGCTATAACAGCAAAATAAAGGTATAAAACTCCAATATCTTTATGGTTTGTTGAGAAAAAGTATCTTTTAAAAAAAGATGGAGCGTGACTAGACATAATTAATCCTTTCTATTTTAATACGATTTTATCATCTTTGGTGGATGCAAACTCTTCCTTTGCCTCTTCCAACCAAGCAGCAAATTCTTCATCGGAAACTGCTTTAATTGATATCGGCATGAACCCATGTCCTGGACCACAAAGTTCTGAACATTGTCCATAATAAAGGCCAGGCTCTTCAATTCTATAATATGTTTCATTTAACCTACCAGGAATAGCATCCATTTTTACTCCTAACGACGGGACTGCCCAAGAATGTATAACTCCTGCTGGATCACTTGTAATTTGCATTTTTATGTTTTTGTTGATTGGTACCACAAGCATGTTATCAGTTGACAACAACCTAGGTTGACCCTCTTCTAATTCGTCATCAGTCAACATAATAGCATCAAAAGCCAAATCATCATGATCAGGATACTCATAGCCCCAATACCAGGTGTAACCTGTGGCTTTAATTGTCATATCAATATTTGAAAAATCATTTTGTTTGTAAAGGAGCTTGAAGGAAGGAATTGCTATAACAACCAATATTAACACAGGTATAACAGTCCAAGCGACTTCTAAAAGTGAATTGTGTGTAGTTTGAGAAGGATTTTTATTTCTTTTAGCGCTGAACTTAAAGCACACATATGCTAAAAGAATGAATACGAAAATAGTGATAAAAGTAATTATCCAAAAGACAAAATCATGAAGACCAGCTAACTCAGCCATAAGTGGAGACGCAGCTTCTTGAAAACCCATTTGCCAATCAGTAGGCTGACCTTTTGCCATAAGTTCAGAACTAGTGAAAAGTGAAATAAAAAGTGATATTATAAAAGTGTTTATTTTTGTCATTTTTTCCTAATATAATTATTGGTTGTTAAAAAAACAATTAATTTATTTAAGTTTCGTAATTATAAACATCATATATCACATTTACAACTCAAATAACTCCCTTGATCTGTAATATAGTTTGATTTTTAGTAAATATAATATTATTTTTCAAATAATTAGGAATTTTTTTTTATGAAATTAATTAAAGCAAATTGGGAAGATAAAAAAATAACTACTGAAGTAGATAAATTAGTTTCAGGTTATGATGACGGAGAATTATTTGTTGAGGAAGTTTATTCAGAAAATATATTATTAGACGATAACAGAATCAAAAGTGCAAGTTACGACAATGATAAAGGTTTTGGGCTTAGAGCGGTAAACGAAGATAAAATAAAATTTTATCACTCATCACAATTAAACGAAACTTCTTTCAATAAGGCCTTGAAATCTTTATCCAATGGTGGCAATAAAAGTCAACCGGAAAAAAATTATATTAAAACAAATTCACAACTTTACATAAATTCCAACCCACTCAGCTTAATCTCACTTAAAAATAAGATAAATTTACTTGAAAAAATCAATAATTTTGCCAGAAAACTTGACAATTCAGTTAAGGAGGTAAGTGTAAGTTTGAACGGTAATTTTCAAAATATTGAAATCATAAAAGCAGGCGGAAATATATTTTATGATTCTAGACCACTTGTAAGAATGAATATTTCAATATCTGTCCAAAAAAAAAACAAGATTGAAACAGGCTCTTATGGTTTTGGAGGTAGATATATGTATGATAAACTTTTTAAAACTGCTAATTGGAAATGCGCTGTTGAAAATGCTTATAAGCAGGCAAATACAAAACTAATGGCCAAGGAAATACCAGCTGGCGAGCAAACAGTTGTTCTTGGACCAGGTTGGCCTGGCATTCTATTACACGAAGCAATTGGTCACGGCCTTGAAGGTGATTTCAACAGAAAAAAAACATCAGCATTTCATGATTTAGTTGGAAAAAAAGTAGCCTCAGAGCAAGTAACAATTGTTGATGATGGAACAATACCTGAAAGAAGAGGTTCATTAACAATAGATGATGAAGGTACACCTTCACAAAATACAATGTTAATTGAAAACGGCATTCTTAAGGGTTTTATGCATGATCGATTAAATGCAAAGCTTATGAAAAAAAAATCTACAGGTAACGGAAGACGACAAAGTTACTCTCATATTCCAATGCCTAGAATGACAAATACTTACATGTTATCAGGTAATTTTGAGCACGAAGAATTAATAAAATCTACAAAAAAAGGAATTTACGCTACTCAGTTTAGTGGAGGACAGGTTGACATAACATCTGGAAAATTTGTATTTAGCGCTTCCGAAGCTTACGAAATTGTAAATGGAAAAATAGGCAAGCCTCTAAAAGGAGCAACACTGATTGGAAATGGTCCAGAGATTTTAAAAGAAGTAACTATGGTCGGTAATAATCTAAAGCTTGATAACGGGATTGGAACTTGTGGTAAAGAGGGTCAAATGGTTCCAGTTGGTGTTGGTCAGCCAAGTCTTAAAATTAAAAAACTTACAGTTGGTGGAACAGCATAACTATTCTTTATGAACTTGATCATAAATTTCTTGTTCATATTTTATAAAACTTTTTATCATTATTTTCCATAAATTCTCAATCATAGACTCTGGGATACCTCTTTTTTTTGCTTCAATATTAAGTCTTTTTAAAATGCTATCTATTCTTTTTTGATCGACTATTTGATCTTTCCTTTTTAATTTTACAACCTCAAAAACTAGGTCTTTTCGTTGGGAAATTAATTCAATAATCTTTAAATCTAAATTGTCAATTTCATCCCTTATTTCTTCAATAGTATTAAATTTTTTCATTTTTTTTTAATATTTTAAAATAATTTGTCTTATATAGCATATCAACATTATTGTTCCATTCTCCTAAAAATAATTTTTTCCATGTTTCTGCTGGAGATTGTCCAGAATTAAGGATAATCTTTAATGGCTCTAAAAAACTGGTTTCATCTTTATTTTCTTTTTTATATTTTCTTTTTCTCAAACCTTTTTCTGAAAACTCTAAGATTTTTTTTGTAAAGTATAAAAGGCTTTCTTTATTTGGGGCAGTAGCTTTAAGTCCATTTTTTCTAACATCGTTGTAAAAACTTTTAATTTCATTGAACTTCCAACCTTTTACCATTAACCAAATTTCTTCAAGAATTTCCTCATCATACAAAATTCCCGTCCAGAAAGCAGGCAAAGCGCAAACTCTTGACCAAGGCCCCCCATCCGCACCTCTAACTTCAATTATTTTTTTTAATCTAACTTCAGTAAATATTGTTGTAATGTGATTTTCCCAATCGGCGAACGTAGCTTTTAAATTTTTTATTTTACCTTTCATAAAATCTCTGAACGTGTAACCAGTAAGATTTACATATTCATTATTCCTAATCACAAAGTACATCGGAACATCAAGTAAATAATCAACATATCTTTCAAATGAAAAATTTTGGTCACTAAAAATAGGAAGAATGCCGCATCTATCAGTATCTGTTTTAGTCCATATATAAGATCTATGGCTCAAAAATTTTGACAGTTTCCCATTAATAAAGGGAGAGTTTGCATACAAAGCTATGACTAATGGTTGAATAGACTGACTGACTATTATTTTTTTTTTCATATCTTGTTCGGAAGAAAAATCAAAGTTGGCTTGAATTGTACATGTCCTCAACATCATATCCAAGCCTGCAGAACCTACTCTTGGCATATATTCACTCATTATTTTATATCTTTTTTTTGGCATTAGTGACATGTCATCCCTACTCCACTTAGGTAGCACTCCCATTCCCATAAAATCTATGTCTAACTCTTCACAAACCGAATTCAACTCGTCCTGATGATTATTAACCTCCATACAGGTTTCAAATAGATTTGTTAATGGAGCTCCAGATAATTCAATTTGACCACCAGGTTCTAAAGAAATAGATGCATTGTCTCTTTTTAAACCGATAATTTTTTTACCCTCTAAAATTTTCGTCCAACCAAATTTGTGAGAAAGTTTTGTTAAAATTTTTTTGATATCAGAATACTTGATTGGTTCTAAGGTTTTTTTTCTGAAGCCAAATTTCTCATGCTCAGTTCCAATCCTCCATTCCTTTTTTTTTTGCAGCCTGAAGCAAAGTATGAAATCAAAGTATCTTTAGTAAGTTCACTTTTACTCATCAATCAAATCTCTTAAACCTGACAAACATACTATTGCGGCAGTATCTGCCTTTAAAATATTTTTCCCTAAATTTATTTTATTGATATTTAAAGACTCAAAATTTGTCTTATCTTTAAGTGACCATCCACCTACTGGTCCAATAAAAAGAGCAAAACTATCCTGTTTTTTTATTTTTTGTTTTGATATTCTTTTACCCTCTCTATCCTCATCACAAAAAAAAATCTTTCTATTATCATCCCATTTTTTTAAAACATCAGTCAAAGGAGTTACTTTTTCAATTTCTGGTACAAATATACCATCGCTTTGCTCAACTGCTTCAATAGCTATTTTTTTAAGCCGATTAATATTAAGATTAAAATTTTCTGAAAATTCTGTTTTTATTGGAATTATTTTTTTAACACCAATCTCACAAACTTTTTCGATAAGAAAATTCATTTGTTTATTTTTTAATAAACTAAAATACAAGTGAATATCAGGAACAAATTCTAAAAAACCAGTTTTTCTCTCAGGTTTGACAGTTGCTTCACTTAAATTAAGTTTTCCTTCCCACTGTTCCTTTCCATTGAAAATTGTAATTTTATCACCATTTTTTTTCCTCATTACTCTTTTAAGGTAGTGAATATTTTTAGAGTCTAGAATTATAGATTCAGAATCAACGATTTTTTCTTCAAGGAACAATCTGATATTGGGCATTAATTTTTAACAAAAAAAATTAACCTAACACAAAAGTTTAAAAACATGTAAAAAAAATCAAATTAATTTGAATATTTTTTTTTATGTTTAATAATATGGATTACAAATCTCCTTTTTTATGTCATCAAATATTTTAAACAAAATAAAACTATTTTTAATTCTTGGGCGATACAATTACCCAGTAGGTGCACTACTATTAATGTGGCCTTGTCTCTGGGGTGTGTTTTATCAGGTAAGTGTTAATGAAAATTTAATAGAAATTATAGTGTTATTTATAATTGGTTCCTTTGTAATGAGAGGAGCTGGATGTTGTATTAATGATTTTTTTGACAGAGATTTGGACAAAAAAGTTACGCGAACAAAAAAGAGACCCCTGGCAAGTGGAGTTCTTAGCATTAAGGAGGCTTTTTTTTTTCTATTAATCCAATTAATTGTAGGTTTTTTTGTAGTTATAAATTTTAACATAAAAACCATTTTTTTTAGTTTTTTAATAATCCCTTTAGTACTTATTTATCCATTGATGAAAAGAATTGTAAATTTTCCACAATTATTTTTGGGATTTGTTTTTAACTGGGGAGTTTTCATTGGATATCTCTCTCAATCTAATGTGATGAATACAGGAGTAATTTTTCTATTTCTAGGTGGATTTTTTTTTACTATTTCATACGATACTATTTACGCATTCCAAGACATAAAAGATGATAAAAAATTTGGAATAAAGTCGTTTGCTATTATTTTAGAGAACAATTCCAATAAAAATATTGTTTCAATATTATTTTTAAGTTATTTTTTTTTTACTTTATCATTAACACAGAATGAGAACTTAAATTTATATTTAAGCCTTATGTTGAGTTTACCAATTCTAATTTGTTTCATAATTCAATTTTTTTTATTTAAAAAAAAATTATACAAAATTGTTTTTGATTCAAGTGCACTAACTGGTTTAATAATTTCTTTTGTATTTTTAACAACTAACTACTTGTGAGGAAGGATTATGTATCTTGTATTACAATTATCGACATTCAACCAAGATAATCTATCCCATTCTTTTTTGGCTTCATTATAACTGTTATAAGGTCCATAACGTTCTAATTCAGATCCTTTCTGAAGTTCTTCAAAATTTGTATCTTTGTAGGTTCCGCCAACTACCCAATAGCTCATAATAAATTAGTTTCTTTAGGTTGAAATTAATAAAAATTCAAATATAAATTATTAACTTATGAATAAAAATTTACTAGAAGAAATTTTAAAAAAGTTGAAAAAAAAAGGTTGTGATGAAGCTGATATAGTTTTTGCAGAAGATTCAACAATTTCTTCATCATCAAGATTAGGTAAAATAGAAAAAACTGAGGTTTCGGAAGTTAAGGAGATTGGAATCAGAGCCATCATTAATAAAAAACAGTCAATTGTCTCCTCAACTAACATTGAAGAAAAAAATATAGATAATCTCGTTGAAAAAGTTGTTGAAATGGCAAAGGTTGTCCCGATGGATAAATTTTGTGGTTTAGCAAATAAAAATGAAATTGAAAAATTTCCAAAATTTAATAATGCAGATCTAAATCTTTGTGATCCCTACAAACCTAGCATAAAAGAAATAAATGAAAATGTTCAAGAGTTAGAAAATAGCGCTCTGGAAAATAAAAAGATTATAAATTCTGAAGGAGCAGAACTATCATTTTCTCAAGTTAAATACAAAGTGATGGCTTCTAATGGCTTTTCAACAGAAATAAAGAAAACACATAGTGATTATATAATAGCCGTTTTAGCTGGAAACTCTAATTCAATGGAAAGAGCATATGACTATAAATCAAAAGTTTTTTTTAGTGATCTTGGAAATTTTAAAAAAGTTGGTCAAAAAGTTTCTGTTGATGCAATAAAAAAGTTAAATTCAAAAAAAATTAAGACATGTAAAAGTGATGTCATTTTTGATTCAAAAATTTCATCAAGTCTTCTCAGTAATCTTTTTAGTGCTTGCAATGCAAGCTCTATAATCAAAGGAACAAGTTTTTTAAAAAGTAAAAAGGGAGAAAAAATTTTTAAGGACGGAATTAATATCGTTGACGACCCTCATATGAAAAAAAGATTAAGGTCAAAATTTTTTGATGCTGAGGGAATTACCACACAAAAGAAAAATTTAGTCGAGGATGGTACATTAAAATTTTTCTTTAATTGTTTGAGTACTGCTCGTCAACTTGATGATAAACCGTCAGGTCATGCATCTAGATCAGTTTCTTCAATTCCAAATGCCTCATATACCAATCTTTATCTTGAAAAAGGAAAGTATAAAATTAAAGATATGATAAAATCAATGAAGAAAGGTCTTCTTATAACTGAGCTTATGGGAAGTTCTATCAACTACTCAAATGGAGATTATAGTCGAGGAGCTTCTGGGTTTTGGATAGAAAATGGAGAAATCTTATTCCCTGTATCAGAAATAACAGTTGCAGGAAATCTTAATAAAATCTTCTCGGAATTAATTCCAGCTGATGACCTTAAGTTCAATTTTGGAGTCAATGCTCCTTCTGTACTAGTAGAAAATATGACCCTTGGTGGAATTTAGTTTGTGAAAGAAATTAACTACTCTGAAATTGAAAGAAAGTGTAAATTTGCATTAATAGAAGCTGGAAAAATTTCAAAAAAACTGAAAAAAGATATTAAAGTAAATTACAAATCTAAAAACCAGCCAGTTACTAATGCTGATTTAGAAATTAATAATTTCTTAAAAATTTTTTTGCAACAATTGACTCCAGATTATGGTTGGTTATCAGAAGAATCGATAGATGACAAATCAAGATTAAAATGCGAGAATTACTGGTGTCTAGATCCAATTGATGGAACCAGATCATTTATTTATAACAAGCCGGAATACACTATCTCATTAGCATTAATTAACCAACAGACCCCAATTCTTGGTTTTATATACAATCCATGCACTCAAGAATTTTTTTTCTCAAAAAAAAATTTTGGGTCTTTTTGTAATGAAAAAAGAATTTTTGTAAACAATAAAAAAAAAACAAATGATTGCAAAATTGCAATTAGTAGTTCAGAAAAAAAAAAATGGGATTCGCTTAATTTTTTAAAAAATATTGAAGTAATTAAAATGGGTTCAATTGCATATAAAATTGCTCTTGTTGCAAAAGGAAGTATTGATATAGCATTAAGTTTTACAAAAAAAAACGATTGGGATATTGCTGCTGCTGATTTATTAATAAATGAGGCAGGTGGTGAAATAAAAAGTATTACGGGTCAAAAAATAAACTATAATACAACTAATCTAATGATTGATTCAGTTATGGCTGGTAATTTAGAAGTAACATCTGATCTAGTAAAAATTTTAAAAAGTTAAATGAACCAAAATAATTCAACTCGTAATCTTTTATTGAGGATTTTTAAAAACTATATAAGAAAACATTCTCAAAAAATTTTTATTGCAGTAATTTGTATGATTATCGTTTCAGCAACCACCGCAATCAATGCATGGATGATGCAACCCGTATTAGATGATATTTTTATTAATAAAGACAAAAGTCTTATTTTGGTAATTCCACTTGCCATTTTAATTATTGCAATAATTAAAGGAATATCATCTTATATCCAATCTATACTTATGAGTTTTGTAAGTTATAAAATTGTTGCTAATTTACAAAATCATATGTTTGAGAGTTTAATTAAATGCGATATTTCATTTTTTAGTAAAACTAATTCTGGAACGCTAATCTCACGTTTTTTAGCTGATGTCGGAGCTCTTTCGAAGGGAGTTCATAATGTAATAATAAATATTATAAAGGATTTTTTTACGTTACTTTTTTTGATTGGTGTTTTATTTTATCATGATCCAAAGTTAGCATTGATTTCACTTTTGATTTTTCCATTAGCTATCTATCCAATTTCAAGAATTGGAAAAAGACTTAGAAAAATATCTAAGAATACCCAGATAGGTTTTGGAATGTTGACAAAAAGGCTTACAGAATCTCTTCAAGGCATCAAAACTATAAAATCTTTTAATGCTGAACAAATTGAAAGAGAAAAAGTTGATAAAGAAGTGGAAAATATTTTTCAGTTAACATACAAATCTTCCAGAGTTAATTCCATTTCAAGACCTTTAATGGAAACATTGGGTGGCCTGGCAATCGCTGTCATTATTTATGTTGGGGGAAGTCAAGTCATATCTGGCACAACTACACCAGGTACTTTTTTTTCATTTCTAACTGCGCTGCTGATGGCTTATCAACCAATAAAATCACTTGCAAGTTTAAATGCCACCATGCAAATGTCTATGGCTGCAGCTGAAAGGATATTTAATATTATTGACACAAGACCATCAATTACAGAAAAGGGTGGCAATAAAGATCATCTTCTAAAAAATGGAACAGCTTATGGTATTAATTTTTCAAATGTTTCATTTTCATATGAAAATTCTGATAAAACGACTCTTCAAAATATTAATTTAGAAATAAAAAAAGGTGAAAAAGTTGCACTTGTTGGCTATTCAGGAGCTGGCAAAACTTCCTTACTTAATTT
>MDTA01165026.1_pt1 | contig 20918 bp, 13 predicted proteins | sample 811151 | NCBI WGS metagenome assembly MDTA01 (sample SAMN05326648, study PRJNA326480) | marine metagenome | isolation source: seawater | place: Indian Ocean: South | collected 2010 | reverse complement strand
TCCTGCTACACCACCACTGAACTTATCAGTAAACTTCTGAGAAAATCCTGCGTCAAGGCTAAGCTCAGCAGGCTCAAAGTTTCTTATTGTTTGGCCTGTCTCATCAGTAAACGTGATGCTACCCAGGCTGAAGTATCTTAAAGAATATCCAACTGCTTGTCTTCTGCTAGTCTTCTTAACACCTGCGAGGTAAGCAAGATTCATATCATCAACAAGGGCTCTCAACCATGGAGCGTAGCTCAAACTCATCTCAAGCTCATTCTCTGTGAAAGCCATCTTCGCTGGATTCCAATGCAAGCTATTTGCATCAGGCGAAAGTGCTACACCTGCGTCACCCAGAGCTCCAGACCTTGAATCTGGCGCTATCATCAAAAACGGAACAGCTGTCGTAATGGTATTTAGCTGTACAGCATTAGCAGCTTCTTCAGGTGTAAGCTGAGCATATGCTTCAGTTGAGCTACCACAAATCATAGTAGCTACTGCTAAACATACCGTTATATAGTGATGAAAGTTTTTCATGGTTTATGTAGGTCGTGCAAATGTAGGCACGGGATTACGGCCTTACAACGACAAGTCTGCTTCCATATTGTGTCGTTGTGCCATTTAATGCTTTTAATTCAATTTTAAAGACGTAAAGTCCGTCTTTCACAGTTGCACCTGCTGAATTGGTTAAATCCCAAGTGTACAAATCCGTTCGCGATCCGTGAGCGTGCAAATCAGTCTCATAAGTACTCACAAACCTTCCTTCAGAATCGTAGATGTCGATTCTCGCCTCGATAGCATTGCATTCCTGATTGTGTGAGAATCTAAAAGTTGCCTCATCGTAAGCAGGGTTTGGATATGCTATTACCTCATTGAGTGCTACTTCTAATGAGTTGACTACAATGAATTCTGTTGTGTCTGTTGCGCTATTGTTTTGGACATCCCAAACCTTCAAAATCAGCTGATGCTCCCCTTCCTCTAAATCCTTAAAAGGAAACCTTACTGTTCCACTTTTATAAGTGTCAAGATCAGCGGAAAAGTACGAATTCAATATGAAGGGGCTATCGTACTCACCATCAAGAACGGCCTTCAAGTCGTGCCCTATTCCGTTTCCTACAGTATTGATTCCACTTTCATCGAATACCCTAGCGTAAAGCCACGGATCGTCAGAAGTAATTCCACCTCTTTCAAACAATTCATCATTCATGTAGAGGTCAACATCTGGCCCCTCATCATCTGGAACTACTGAATCTGAAGTGCCACCAATAATGAAGTCTTCAGAAGCACCATGAGCGTCTATCTCACCACTTAACGCATAGCAACTTATTCTACCATTGCCGTATGAGTAATCGATATCCCTTGGCACAACGAACTGGAATGTAAACTCTCCGTTTTCTACAGAAGATAGCCCCTTGTGAATCACATTTCTGAACATGCTGTACGAGAAGGACCCAGCAACTTCGTCATTATCTAATGTGTTTAAGTAAGATCTTTTATCGAAAACTTTAGGATAGATAAATCCATTGAAATCTTCAAGTACTTCTCCATTTTCATCACCGACAAACCCGCTTATAGTCACAAGATCTAGCGATTTAATTGTGTCAGGCACCTCTGTAAAGAATACTTTATGAGATGGGTATGCTAGCATCATAGCAGGATCTCCTAAAAGCGAGAAATTTCTCATGTTCACAGTGCTTGTTACTTCAGGAGAGTTCTTCGTGTCCTTGCAGATATCTCCCAAACAGCGCATTAAACCCGTGCCTTCATCCTCGTCTAAAACGGTTTGGAAAAAGGCCGTGTTCAATTCCTGATTACCTCCACTGAAAACAGTTCTAGTAGTAGTAAGAGAACCTACTGCACCTCCGTTGGGGTTAAAGACTAACATCTCTCCAGCAGATTCCACTTCTGGGTCGTCGTACCTCGAAAGCTCACAAGTAGCAGTCATAAATACAGGCAGTCTGTTCTTATTAGTCCACTCTCTGATAGTCGTCGTATTTAAAATCCTTTCATGCGCCCAACCTCTTGCACCGCCATGACCTATGTAGTCTACAATCAGGGCCCCTTCTTCAACCTTTCGCTGAATCTCTGCCTCAGCTTCATCATATCTCTCTCCACCTGGAGTAGCTTCCTGAACATACGCGTCTGGGTAGATTTTTATGATGTCGTATTCATTGTAATTCTCAGCTACGTGATCTGAATGCACCTCACTATCAGACATATGCCTCCAACCGTCGTTGTTATTACCATCCTGGTCATCAGTCACAAAAAGAATCTTATTTCTCCACTCGCCAAACGTAGAAGACTCATCATCTCCCACGCAACTTCCCACTCCTGTAGAATCAATTGGTGCACCCAGATAATTTTCAATCTTAGAAACTACAGCAAGGGCATCACTTAATGAAGGCGCAGGAATTCTACCAACTCCTATAGCAAGCTTATCTCCTGGAGCATCACTAAAATCATCCTCTAATAGCCCAAAATAATCATCAGTCACATAGCTACTTACCGTGCTTTCCGAATTCAAACTCTGATAAGTAAGAAGATCCATCCCATCAGCTGGAAGGTTTCTATTCAAGTATGACCCATCTCCCATTAAAAGAAGGTGCTTAGGCTCATCTTCAGGTGATTCCGCCTTATCCCTCAACATTAGCATAAGCATCTTCAGAGCAGTTGGATCAGGAGAACCTGATGAAAAGCAATCCCAAACCTCTCGTTGATTCACCACCGCAACCCTCATTCCCTCGTTTGAGTGAAGAGTTGCTAACCTGTGAGCCGCCGAATCTAATAGTGGAGAAGTCATGATCACTAAATCGATATCCTTCAATGAGTGTAAATCGACATTCTGCACGTTTCCCCTCGCTTCAACTCCATGAGCAGCGCTGAATCTGAATGCCACAAACCTTCTAGTTGTGTCCCTTAGCGCTTCCCAACTCAACTCATCAGAACCTATACCTTCTACTGAGCAAATCTCTGGTGATAACGGATCTGTTATATCCCAAACACCATCAACATCATCCGCTTCGCTCAATAAGTACTCACACGCCTCCCCCTCATTAATTTCTGTAGTCCCATTAATGTGAAATTGACCGCCATAGAATTTAAGCTCCTGTGGCACTTGAAGCCTAACAAAATCTATCCATCCCTCAGCTTCTGTATTTCCTGGCTCAAATGTCATTTCAACGCTAACACCATCACCACTCATAGGGGCTTCTATGCTCAAATTCCTCTTTGCTGCGATCAATAAACTGTTTTCACTTAGAGCGATATCATCAGTTGTATATGTCTCTCCAACGCAGTCCATATTGAATGTACTTGTCGTCCCAAGCGTTCTTCCTGCAATCCTCGATTCAACAATACCAGTATCTCCGGTAAGGTTGGGCACATTGAAATAAAAGCTGAAAAATTGAGAACCCAGGTATGTAAAATGCTCATTATAAAACTCCCTACCTGAATGAGCTAGATTCACATTTTCCACCTCGTGAAACATCCTAGCCACATGCTTTTCAATTGTCTCAGTCACAGGCAGATCAATTTCATCAGCCTCCGTTATCCTGCTACCTTCAATAAATTCCGGGGCGTTAAGCCTCACGTAATAAAACGCAGTATCAGACCAAGGGTGCTTTTCATGCTCCCACTTCTCATCTCCATCATCATATGACCATGAATCCACACCTGTTGCATAAAAAAACAAGGTGTTTCCATCCACCTTAATAGGTAATAGAGGCAGGTCTAAGGGCCTATCCTCACTATTTGCAAAAGGTAAAGCTCTACCTCCACCTCCGTAAACAGCGATAGTGGAAAAATTAATTGTATCTGGGTCAACTCCATTTGCAATAAAATCACCCCCCTCTATTCTGTGTAATCCTTCATTTGTTGTAGCAAACTTTATCCAAGAACCCTCACTTAACTCTGAATGTTCTGGCCAATCTCTTTCAATTCTTGAGGGCAATGAAGGTGAAGAAGCAACGATACCACTCCATGACTCAAGTTTATACAACTGACCATTTTCCACCTTAAAAGCCGGCATTTTATGCTGAGCATAAAATTCATTTGAATTTGCACCTCTAACAACCCTCCATTCTGGCTTATTAATGACAAATTCTGTTTGAAAAGTCTCAGGTATTTCACCAAAATATTCAATCCAAACATATTCTGATTCAAGAATTTCCACTCCAGTCCACCTTGAATTTATTTTGAATTCAGCTATTTCAATACTAGATAAATCTTGATTAGAAGATTCCCAGTTTAACTCCAATACCTCAGCTTCTCCAGATAAAGTCACTTGCGCAACTAACTGAGCGTTAGATGCATAGAAAACAGAAAACAAAAGAGCACAGATCGCGAACAAACGATTGAGTGTGTATATTCTTTTATTTTTTAAGTCGGATCTCATGAGTTATTTGCCAAATTTCGGCACGAATCACGTAATAAACGCTATTAAGTTGTGGTTATTGTTATAGAACCTGCTGTGAGAATAATCCCAGATTAATGTTGTAATTTTTGTATTATTGTAGGTTAATGGGAATCTCTATGTTTAAAATGAAACTGAAATACCTTATACACTGTACGTTTTTTGCGTTCGTTCTTGTTGCTGGTGTATCTAATGAAGCACACGCACAGGACCCTGAGTTTACTCAATACTACGCGAATCCACTTTTTTTGAATCCTGCCTTTGCTGGATCTGACCGATGCCCCCGTATGGTGATGGCATATAGAAACCAATGGCCTGCCATGAGTGGAAACTACGTGACTCAAGCTGTTTCTTACGACCAACACATAAATTCAATTCAGGGTGGTCTAGGATTAACAGTAATGCACGACCAAGCAGGACAGAACACTCTACAAACGACGCGTATTACTGGAATGTATGCATACCAGCAATCGCTAACAAGAAAGCTTAGCATGCGTGCCGCACTTGAGGCAAGCTATTTCCAGAGAGCTCTTGATTGGAGCAACCTGACTTTTGGAGACATGATTGACCCTCGTCGTGGTTTCATCTACGAAACACAGGATCAACCAAGAGGAGGTAAAGTTCAAAACGTAGATTTTGGAGCTGGATTACTTCTTTTTACTCCCAAGCTTCACTTAGGATTTGCAGCTCACCACTTAAATGAGCCTAACGAATCTCTGGTTGTTGGTCTTAGCCGTCTGCCAATGAAACTTACTGTTCATGGTGGAGGTAAATTTCCATTAAAGAAGAATATCAAGAACGAAGTACTAGCATCTATCTCTCCAAACTTCCTTTTCCGTCAGCAAGCAGAGTTCAGACAAATGAACCTAGGCTTATTTGTAAACAAAGGACCTCTATTTGGAGGTGTGTGGTATAGAGGCATAGCATTTACCGAGTACAGAGACGCTTTGATAGCAGTAGTAGGTATCGAATCTGATATCATGAGATTTGGCTACAGCTACGACATCACTATCTCAGAATTAACTCCTGCTACAGGTGGTGCTCACGAGTTGAGCATGACATTGAAATTTGACTGCAAATCGAAAAAAGGCAAGTTCCGCAAAATACCTTGCCCAACTTTCTAGTTATATAAATAACTGCTATAACGATGAAATTGAAACTACACATCACATTATTTGCTTCCCTAGGAGCTATAATTGCTCTTACGGGTTGTTACCGCGAACGATCGGGTGCAACTGGATGGAAGTACAACCATACTGAAAACGGAGGTTTTGAAAAGCCAAACTTTTACGAGCAACAAACAGGCCCTGGTCTGATCTTCATTGAGGGTGGTACCTTCACAATGGGTCAAGTTGAGGACGACCTAATGAACAGCTGGGATAATTCACCTAGACGCGTTACTGTAAGTTCATTCTACATGGATGAAACTGAGGTAACAAACATGTTTTGGCTTGAATACCTTGAGTGGTTAGACAGAATTTACGGGAACAGCTTCCCAGAGATTGTTGAGCGCGCATTGCCTGACACTCTTGCTTGGAGAGAAAAGCTTGCATACAATGAGCCTATGGTAGATTACTACCTACGCCACCCTGCATACAGAGACTACCCAGTAGTTGGTGTTAGCTGGAGACAAGCAAACGATTTCTGTAAGTGGAGAACAGACAGAGTGAACGAGAACATCCTTGTACAAGAAGGATTATTCGTACACAGCCCAGAATCTCAAATGGATGAAGAGCACTTCACAACTGAGACATACTTTAACCGCCAATATGTTGGAGAAAGAGATGTTGAAGGGGTAAAAGATTACGCTCCCAACTCAAGTGGATACAGAGACATTAAGATGGAGGATGGACTTCTTCTTCCTGATTACAGACTACCAACTGAGGCTGAGTGGGAATACGCAGCACTTGGTCTGATTGGTAACAGCTTTGGCGAGCTTGTTGAAGAGCGTAGAACTTACCCATGGGACGGTCACTACATCAGAAACGACGAGATCAGAGATAAAGGCTATGGTGAGATTAACGCTAACTTTGTTAGAGGACGAGGTGACTACATGGGTGTTGCTGGCGCACTAGACGACTTTGGTGATATCACCGTTCAGGTTCGCGCATATGCGCCTAATGATTACGGTTTATTTAACATGGCTGGTAATGTTAACGAGTGGGTAATGGACGTTTACCGTCCACTTACAACACTTGATGCTGAGGAATTCCGTCCTTTCCGTGGTAACAACTACCAAACTATGGTAAAGAACCCAGAAGGAAATCCTGCTGACAAGTACGATTACGTTGTTTATGACATCGATGCAACGAGCAAGTTCTTAATTGATTACAGAAATCAAATTGGAGATAAAGCAATTACTCCAGAAGATGAGGAGCTAATGAATAGCTTAGAACTTAAGTATGAAGAAGCTCTAGAAACTGAACAAAAGAAGCAACTCGAAGAAGCTCAAACATTAATGGCTGAGGCTCTTGAGCTTATTGTAGACAGTGAAGCATTAATAGCTTCAGACCTTAGAAAAGGCATGAGCGACAACATTATTGCTGTTCCTGGAGATATGAAGTTTAGAGATGTAACAGTTGAAGAGAATATCAACAGGTCTAACTACAGAGTGGCAGACAACATTGACTACAAGGATGGTGATTTACATTCATCGACTTCTTTTTCTCCAGACAACGAAGGAGACCCTGGTGAGAATAGAATGTACGATTACGGTACTTCTTCTCTTGTAAATAAGCAATCAAGAGTATATAAAGGTGGAGGTTGGGATGATAGAGCATACTGGTTAGTGCCAGGTACTCGTAGATTCCTTGACGAAAACCAAAGCTCTGCTTCTATTGGTTTTAGATGTGCAATGACAAGAGTTGGAACGCCAGTTCCTTACTCTGGACATTAATAGACTAATAACTTTTTTAAAGCCCTGATGTATTTTATGCATCGGGGCTTTTTCTTTGTGTAAACACCTTACTAATGCCCACTGAAAATTTACTTGAATTATTCCGCAGCGCATCGAATGGAGTAACTACTGATACTCGGTTGTGTAAGGAAGGTATGCTATTCTTTGCATTGAAGGGTGAGAATTTTGACGGAAACAAGTATGCGGAAGAAGCGCTTGCTGCTGGTTGTATTGCAGCTGTAGTAGATGACCTTTCTTTAAAAGACGTTGCAGGATGTGTTTTAGTTGATGATGTATTAACCGCTCTTCAGAATGTAGCCAGAAATTATAGAAGGACATTTAACATACCTGTACTTGCTCTTACAGGCTCAAATGGTAAGACAACAACTAAAGAATTAATTAACGCAGTTCTAGCTAAGAAATTCAAGGTTCATTCCACTAAAGGGAATCTCAACAATCACATAGGCGTTCCATTAACTCTACTATCTGCTCCGTCCGACACAGAATTACTTGTAGTTGAAATGGGGGCTAACCACCTTGAGGAAATAAAAGCACTTTGCACAATAGCCGAACCGACTTGTGGCTTAATTACAAATATTGGTAGAGCTCACTTGGAGGGGTTTGGCGGAATAGACGGAGTTAAGAAGGGCAAGGGAGAGCTATTTGACTATCTAAGATCAAAGGACTCTGCAAAGGCTTTTGTAAACGCAAACCATGAGGTATTAATGGAGATATCTAGTGGGCTTGACTGTGTTTATTATGGGAGCGATGAACACGAACCGGTAGCAAGGTTTGTGAAAGACGGTGGAAGGAAATTTGTTTGGGCTAAAGGAAGCTTTACGAGTGAGGAATTAGAAGTAAATCTTGAAGGAGATTACAACTTAGACAACATCGCTACAGCTATAGCTTGCGGATTAGAATTCCAGGTAGACAAGAAGGATATAGGCGAGGCTATTTCAGAATACATGCCATCGAACAACAGATCGCAGACTACTAAGACTGAGAAGAACACCATCATTTTGGACGCATACAATGCAAATCCTTCAAGTATGACTGGAGCGCTAGAGTCTTTTGCGAAGAATATAGAGGGAGAGAAACTTGTTGTTCTGGGTGATATGAGGGAATTAGGTGTTTACTCGCATGAAGCGCATAAGGAGATAGTGGGGCTTTGTGATAGGTTAGGGCTTGACGCTGTTTTTGTCGGAGAGGAATTTTATGCTGTGAATGAAAGAGACGCTCGAATATTCTCAAGAGTTGATGATTTAAAAGAGGTTTGGGAAGTAGAAACAGTTCGAGGTAAAACTATTTTACTTAAAGGCAGTAGAGGCATGAGAATGGAGCAATTACTGCCTCTTCTTTGATATCTTTACAGCATGAATTTGATTGAAGAACTGAAGTGGAGAGGCATGTTGCACGACATCATGCCAGGAATGGAAGAAGAGATGGCAAAGGGGATGACTTCTGCCTATGTTGGCTTTGACCCCACTGCAGATTCTTTACACATTGGCAATCTTGTTCCTGTGATGCTTCTAGTGCATTGGCAACGCGCGGGGCATAGACCTTTAGCGCTTGTTGGAGGGGCAACGGGAATGGTAGGTGACCCGAGTGGAAAAACAGCTGAGCGTCAATTCCTCGATGTCGATGTTATCAATCACAATCTTGAAGCCCAAAAAGCACAATTAGAAAAGTTCCTTGATTTTTCTGGTGAAAACGGAGCTAAGGTGGTGAACAATTTCGACTGGTTTAAGGACATGACCTTCCTTGACTTTATCAGAGATGTAGGCAAGCACATTACTGTGAACTACATGATGAGTAAGGATAGTGTGAAAAACAGACTTGAAGGTGGAATGAGCTTTACTGAGTTCACTTACCAGCTAGTTCAAGGTTACGATTTCTACCACCTGTGGAATAATGAAGATTGCATGGTCCAAATGGGCGGTAGTGATCAGTGGGGAAACATCGTCACTGGTACAGAGCTAATCAGGAAAAAAGGGGGAGGTAAAGCATTTGCTTTGACGGCACCGCTAATTACTAAGGCTGACGGAAGCAAGTTTGGCAAGAGTGAAGGAGGCAATGTTTGGATTGATAAGAACAGGACTTCAGCATACAAATTCTACCAATACTGGATCAACTCTGCTGATGAAGACGCTGGTAAATTCATTAGAATCTTCACTCTGAAGTCACGCGAAGAGATTGAGGCTCTAGAAGCTGAGCACGCTGAAAACCCTAAAGCAAGAATTCTACAGAAAGCTCTTGCAGAAGATGTAACTAGAAGAGTTCACTCGGAAGAAGATCTTCAAACAGCTATTGCGGCTTCTCGTATTTTATTTGGCAAGAGTGCTAAAGAGGACTTGGCTGCGCTTCCAGAAGCTGAATTGCTTTCTGTTTTTGAAGGAGTGCCACAGTGTGAGATTGAATCATCTGATCTAAAGGATGGAGTAGGCATCATTGACCTTCTAACAGACTTAACTGGATTCTTAGATTCTAAGGGTGACGCAAAAAGAGCCATCAAGGAGAACTCAATTAGGGTTAATAAAGAATTTGTGGGTGCAGATTGTACGATTTCAAGCACTGATCTTCTTAATGGTAGACAGCTACTTCTACAAAGGGGTAAAAAGAATTACTTCCTAGTTAACGCTAAGTAAGTTGCAACCACGCACCTCGCTGTGGTCAAACCTTCCTAGAATTTCAAACCTATTAGAGCCTTCAACGGCCTCCATTCGACCAAGATCTGAAGTAGAGATAAAGGCGCAACTATCCAAGTTGGCCAAATCAATTATCTGAACCCTCCCCGTCTTACCTCTCTCAACCTCTGTCATGGGATCTGATGTGTCCTTGATCATCACCCTCATCCACGATGGGGATTCAAAGAATCTACCGTCTATTGAATAAGCCTGAGACAACAACTCAGTCATTCCGTATTCACTTAAAATCTTAGCACCAGGCACGGCCTTATTTATCCTATCGTGAACCTCACTTCTAATGGGCTCTCTCCCATGCCCCTTCATCCCTCCGGTTTCAATAATGGTCAGCTTTTCAGCTTCAGCATCAGATAACTCAAGCCCCTCTCTTCCCTCTATCATATCCAGGATAGCATGAGTAACTCCTACTATGCAGACATCACTTCCCTCAGCTATCTCACTTTTAACAAGAGAGCTCAACTCAGAGTACTCATGTAAAAAAAAGCGCTTATCGCATGCCTTGTCACCCATGAAATTTCTCACCATCTCAACAAGAGAAGAATCTCCCCTTTCTAGATACCCTGGCAATAGGCCAAACCACTCAACACCGCCCACTGGCCTCACAATCTCGCTAAAAACCTTCATAGACACTTTGTGGTACCAACTTACAGCCCTCACTCTATGCTCAGACCTATTAGTTGAATCAGTAGTGCCTGAGCTCTTAAAAACTGCCTCAGGATTGAATTCTCCTGTAACCACTTTGTTTGACTTAAAAGCTTCAACAGGTAGAAAAGGGATTTGTTCGAGGGCCTTCACAGACTCAAGCTCAACGCCTAATAGTTTTAGATATCTTGAATAAGTGGCATTGTATTGCGCTTGGAATCTAAACACTTCTAGTGCAAGAGAATTAAAATCACCACCTCCCAATATGCGGGACATTAAATTTTCTCTTGTTGATTCCATGGGGCTAAGTTCGGAAGTGCTAGCTTTGATATGATGAATTGGGGTAAATTATTTAAGCCTATGGTATTCTGCTGTGCTCTTGCAAGCGCAGGATGCTTGCCTGAGGCAAATTATCCTGATGAGCCCATTGTTGAATTTGTCTCTTTTGAGGTTGATGATTTAGGAAGTGGCTCATTGATTTTTAATGTGACAGATGGAGATGGCGATTTGGGATTGAATTCTGACGATGTGTTATTCCCCTTCTGTCCTACTTGCGAGCATTACTACAATCTTAAATGTGAGTATGATGAACTGCGCGATGGGGTTTGGACTCACATCTTTTTAGATCCTGAAGCAGGACAAGTTCCATTTTACTACAGAGTGCCCAGGGCAAACCCTTCAGGCTCAAACCAAGCAATTAACGGAGTGGTAGAGGTTGCAATGAACACTTGGCATTTGCAAAGTGATTACGACACATTGAGATTTAGATTCACAATTGAAGACAGAGCTCTCAATTTATCTAATCAAGACACTACAAGAATTATTGTAAAGTAAAAAGGCACCCCAGATGGAGTGCCTTTTCTTGTTATATGTATTGCTTTCTGTTAGTTACAGATAGTTCCAAACGCTGATAGGAACAACAGAAGGTCTCCTGTTGAAACAGTACCGTCTCCGTTAATATCAGATGGGCAGTTGTTTTCAGCAATGCTGAACGTACATGTGCCATCGTCAATAGTTGCTCCGTTAGTGTAGTTCTCAGCTGTAGGGTAAGTACATCCGTAGCAATCGTATACACAAGCATCATTATCTGCTAGGTAAGCTGTTGGGTTGTAGTTACATGCTGTTGCATCGTTACAACCAAATGCTGAAGAGTTCGCAGCACCTGGAGTACCTCCATCAACCCATGAAGCTTGCCAGTTAGAGCCAAACTCGTTATCCATACCAGGAACACTTGCCATGTATTCAGCAAGGATTTCTGGGATGTACTCTAGAGTTGCACAACCTCCGTTAGGGTTTGCAATAAGAACTGAACCTAGGATGCTGAATCCTTCACCTGGCCAAGCGCCTTCCGAAGAGTACTCAACTCTGTCCACTTCATTACCCCAAGCATCTTGTAGAGCTACCGACTCACCTCCGTTAGAGAAGTTACCTAACTCCATTGTGAAAACTTGGTATCCGTTACCCTCGTAGTTAGGTGCTCCAAGGCCACCTGCTACTGTGATAACGATGAATTCGCCAGCGCCGATAGATGAACCTGCAGGGAATGTAAGACCGATTTGGTCTTCACCTGAAGCTCCATTGATAAACTGGTAACCACTTAAATCAGCTGGCAGATCTCCAATGTTGTGAAGCTCACAGAACTCCCACTCGAAGTCATCACCCTGTGCTGAACATGGGTTAAAGTGAATCTCATTGATAACAATTGATGGAAGAGTGTAGTAACATGAAGCGTTATCCTCGTTAGTTGTGTTTGGGTTGTAGTTCAATGCGTTTTCATCTGTACATCCAGTAACAACACATGAACCATCATCAACAGTTGCTGAAGGGTCGTAGTTATCTGCTGTTTCATCTGTACATCCTTCAACGTTTGCACAAGAACCGTCGTCTTCTGCAGCAAGTGGGTCGTAGTTAGGGAACTCAGAGTTCATACAACCAAGACGTACTACGTCTGAAGAATCTCTAGGAGCAAGCTTCCATGCACCGTATGCGTAGAAGTTAGGTCCTGTTACTCGGTAAGTAACACCTGCTTCAACAAGTGGTACCATAACACCATCTACGTCTAAGCTGTCGCCTACCGCATCGTATGCAAAGTCATCAACAGCACCAGCTCCAGAGCCATCATCTAGTAGCCACTCGCCATATCCAGCATCTGCGTTAGACACAGGGGCAAGCATTTGAAGAAGTACACTCTCCCACTGCTCGTCATTGATTGCTGAAGTTGAAAGCAGCTCAGCTGCTGGAAGATCATTTCCTGATGAAATTACAGTAGCAGTAGCTCCAAGGATTTGGCGTAAGCCGTATACCTCACTAACGTTTCCTGATACATCAACTAGGTCTCCTACAGCAACGCCATCTCCAATACACCAGATTGCAGAGTATGCGCCTGTTCCGTTTTGGATTACAAATGATGGGTTATTAGCAAGAGCAAATGATGGCTCAAAAACAGCAGTAACTGTACCATGAGTAATCACTTGACCTGAGATAGGTCCAGCGTGGATTTCCTGAACTGTTAGGTTAGGGATAAACACACAAGAACCATCGTCTTCTGTTGCATTTGGATCATAGTTTACAGCTCCTGGATCTGTACATCCAGCAGTGTTAGTTGCACAGCCTCCCGTGAAAGTGTGAACTGCGATATCACCCCAGTAGTTAGACTCGTAAATAGTCCACTCACCGTCAAACTCGTTAGTACCAGCAGATCCAGCCCACTCGCCCGCGTTACCTGCGTTCACAGTTGGCTTTCTAACAAGAGTACCATTCTGAGTTGCATTAGTAACACCGTTTACAGTGAATCCGTAACCTGGGTCATCTCCTATTTCACCAACCACATCTACTAGAACTGAATCCTGACCTACAAACTCAACAAGTCCATAAGTATCATCTCCGTTACTCAAGTAGTAGTATGTCATATCTGCTACATCAAGAATAGACTGATCAGCGCTTGGGTGAGCAATAACGTAAGTTCCGTTAGGCTCAATAGTAGCGTCGATAGGGAAAGAGAAAGTCCAGAAATCGAATTGATCTGTTAAGTAAAGAGCGTCTGGGTTATCACAACCGTTACTACAGTTAGCCATAGTGTACTGTGATAAGAATACAGTAGAGCTAGTAGGATTGTATAATTCTAAATACTTGTTGTTTCCAGAACCTTCAGCGATTTCAGAAATGAATACAGTACACTCAGCACCTGAGAACTGACAGCTACCATCATCTATAGAAGCGTCTGAATTGTAGTTGTCAGCTGTGTTGTTAGTACAACCGTGAAGCAATACATCAGAAGCATCACGTGGTTGGATTTTAAAGTTGCTGTAACTGTAGTCAAGTGGACCTACAACATCTAGAGTTAATCCCATTGAAGCAAGTCCAGCTCCAATTGCATCGTATCCCTTATCATCTACTCTAACTGGTCCAGAACCATCAGTTAATGACCACTCTCCAAATCCTAAAGCATCGTTGTCTACAGTACCGCTAGTGTGAACTAGCACTCCCTCCCATTGCTCTGCAAGAACATCTGCAGTTCCTAGTAGTTCAGCTGCTGGCAAATCATTGCCTTGGCTTACAATAGATACAGCAGGAGAAGAAAGTTGAGTTAGGTCGTAGTATTCACCAACAGTAGCAGTAATATTTACCTCATCTCCAACTTGAACACTTACGTCTGAACCGTACATCCAAATTCCTGAGTAAGCTCCTGTTCCATCTTGAACAGACACAGATGAGCCAAACACTCCTGTTACAATTCCAGAAGTATTTACAACTACACCTTCATAAAGGCCAGTTTCTTGGCCTAATTGGATGTCGTAAATAGAAGTGAACTGTGACTCTTGGCATGAACCATCATCCCAATCTGCAGCTTCGTTGTAGTTAGGTGCTGCAGCATCAGTGCAACCGCCTGTTCCAACAGTAATTGTTCCTACCATGCCGTTTAATGCGTGACTTCCGATAGAACAGTCGTATGAGTAAACTCCAGGAACGTTAAAGGTGTGAGAACCTATACACTCGTATGCGCTGCTAGACACAGCTGGCAGATAGAATGCTTCTGGGTTGCCAAATGATTCACCTGTCAATGCACTTATATCGAAGTTAACATCGTGGTACCCTCCAAGGTTAGTCCAAGTTACTTGTGTTCCAACTTCGACAATTAGATCAGCTGGCTCAAATCCGTAGTTAAATGCTTCTACTTCTACAGCGTCAACATTACATGCGTTATCAAACAAACAGCTTCCATCATCAGAAGTTGCAGCAGCATCGTAGTTAGTTGCGTTAGCGTTAGTACATCCTTCTACTGCAGCTCCACAGCTACCAGTAAACACGTGAGATCCTAGGTAAGTCCATGTGTTTTGGTCGTAAACGATCCACTCTGAATCTTCTTCTGAAGTTCCGGCTGAAGTAGCCCAGTCACCGCCATTACCAGCATTTACTGTCTCCTTTCTAACTAGAGTATGGTCCTTTGTCGCTCCTGCAACACCTGCCACATCCCAGCCTGAACCTGGATCAGCCATCCAATCACCAATTGCGTCAACTTGAACATAATCATCCTCAGTTCCCTCAACTAGCATATACCCATCATCTCCATTACTGAGGTAATTGTGGGTTTGGTCTGCAAAAGCAAGGATAGTAGGATCTGAAGATCCATGAGCAATTATATAAACTCCGCCTGGAGCAATTGACGCGCCTTCAGAGAAAGTGTTCCAGTACTCATACTCACCTGGAATTGAAGGAGCATTACTTACACTTGGGAAAGCATATCCAGATAGGTCAACAACTGCATTTGTTGGGTTGTAAATCTCTAGATACTTGTTATTTGAAGATCCTTCTGCATACTCTGAGAAGAAAATTGTACACTGAGCTTGAGCAACATTAAATGATGCGTAAAGCGCAACTAAAAAGGTTAGGGTTAAACGATACATGGTTGTTTTGATTATACGTCTCGTAAATCTACATCTCGATTTCATCCCAAACTAATAGATTGGCAGGAAATTTTGAGTTCAACCCAGGTTAATCGTGTTTGAACGACATTCTATGTAAGTTCGTCGTTCCCAGCTCTTTGATAGCTTCTTTGTGTTTTACGGTAGGATATCCAGCGTTTTTTTCCCACCCATAACCTGGGAATTCAAGGGCTGCCCGTTTCATAAAGGCATCTCTATGAGTTTTCGCAAGTATGCTCGCAGCGGCGATTGAGGAATATTTTCCATCACCTTTTATAACACAAGTGTGAGGGGGCATAGATTTAGAAGAGACAAATCTATTTCCATCAATAAGAATGTGTTCTGGCTTAATAAATAACTGGTCTACGGATTCTCTCATTGCAAGAAAAGATGCTTGAAGAATATTTATTTCATCTATCTTCTCATTACTCACAAACGACACAGCCCAAGCGAGAGCTTTTTCCTCAATCAGCTCCCTAAGCTTATCTCTCTTTTTCTCACTTAACTTTTTACTATCATCGAGGGCCAGCGCACGAGCAGTCTCCGCATCTAACACAACGGCAGCAGCTACAACTGGCCCAGATAAACACCCTCTTCCAGCTTCATCACATCCAGCTTCAATCCTGCCTGGTTCCAGATATGGCAACAGTTTAGCCATTCAGCAGGGAGTCAATTTCTTTTGAAAGTATTTGAGCACTCCTATCCCAAGAAAACTCAGAGGCACGTTTAATTCCTTGATCGCTTTTTAATCTGTAAAATTCAGAATCGCATTCTAGCTTAAGAAGTGCTTCTGCTGCAGACTTATAATCCTCTGGAGAAACAAGTGCTGCTGCAGCTTCTCCGCAAACTTCTGGAACTGAAGTGCAATTACTAGCAATTACAGGCACACCACATGCCATTGCTTCTACAATAGGCACGCCAAACCCCTCAAAAAACGGCAAGTACAACATAGCCTCAGCACCAGAAACAGCCTCAACTAGTTTGTCATCATTAAGTCTTCCAGCATAATGGACACAGTCTGATTGTAGTTTTTCGTCCCTCCACATTGATACACCCACCATCAATAAATCACACATACCGCCTAGCTCCTTATACTTCTGAAAAGCCTTAATCATTCCAGGGATGTTTTTCCTGGGATGAAGTGAGCCAACAAATACCACATATGGATTTCCACTAGTATGCTCATCCCTAGCCTTCTGCTTGTCATCCACAGGTTTGAAACTGGAGTCCGGCGCATTGGGAATTACAGTGATGTTGCATTCGTCGACACCGTAATTAGATGCAATATCCCTCCTGCTATAATCAGAAACTGTACAAAGCTTACTGGCTAACCTCGCGTACTGAGGGAATCTCGATTTGAAATGCCTAGCGTATCTAGATGGCAACCACTCTGGGTTATGTTCGAAATTGATGTCGTGTATTACATTGAGCTGAGGAACATTGGTTGTCCTGCTTATGTAGCCGTCTGTTGACACAAACACATCTGCCTTCCACCTCTTTAATTTCCTTTTTACTGAATAATCAAACCAAACATCGAAAAGCCATGGCCTTCTAGCTGGCGGTAGTAGACAAACACTTTCTACATTATCTCCATACTCAAATTCTTCAGATGGCTTTCTGTCAAAGAACAAAATAAACTCATCGTTAGGCCTTTGCTCAACTAGTCTTTTGAAACACTGGTGGGTGAACCTACCCGTTCCTTCCAGCTTTCCTGAAATTAATAATCGTGCGTTTAAGGCAATACGAGACATGGGTTCAAAGTTATAACTTTGCTCGTCTGTAGTTAACTAATCTACTTTAACCTTATGAAGTCAAATTTGGACTCCTCTCATCTTATTCTTTTTGTGTACAATAGACTGCGAATTTTCATCATCGTAGGCATAATTGCTATTGTAGCTTCTTCAGCTGTTTCTCTTATGATGGAGGAAAAGTTTGAGTCAAGCGTGATAATGTTTGCAACAACCCAAAGCTCTATTGGAGAACAATTCTTCGAAGAAACTAAATCAGGTGACCTACTAGCTTATGGTGAAACTGAAGATGCAGAAAGGCTATTACAACTGCTGAATTCCAACCTTGTTAGAACTAAAATCATAAAAGCTCACAACCTAGATGAGCACTATGAAATAGACCCAACTGAAGCGGGAGGAAAGACACTTCTTCAAAAGGAATACAATAGCAATGTTAGTGCTTCACTAACTAGATACGGCTCAATTCGTGTTGCTGTAATGGACAAGGATCCAGAGATGGCTAAGGATATAGCTAATCACTTAGTAGAGCTAACAGACAGCCTTGCTAACAAGCTTAGAAATGAGAGAGCTCAACTTGCGTTTGAGCTATCAAAGCAGTCTTATGAAAAAGCACTGGAAGAAATACACGTTGCAGAAAACAAGCTAGGAGAATTACACGCTCAAGGTATCTATGATTTCGAAGCTCAAGTTGAAGGCCTGACTGTTCAGTACGGAACAGCTGTTGCAAACAACAATTTAAAGGGAGCTAGAACTATCCAAAACGATTTGGACAGAATATCTAAGCTTGCTAATGATTACAATGAGCTAGCTAATTTCCTTGAGCCAGCATACGAGCAATTGGCGACATTAAAAAAGAGATACGACCTACTAAAGGTTGATGCTGAAACACACCTTCCTTCTAGCTTAGTTGTCGATTTCGCAGAAGCAGCTGATAAAAAATCTTATCCTGTTAGATGGCTAATTGTTGTTGTAAGTGTTCTTTCAACTTTAGCAATGACTCTCATAGTGCTTCTTGTTATGGATAGCATTAAATCTGGAGAGAAAGGATAGTGAAGCAGTTTGCTTCAGATAAAATAGCCCTTGTTGTAGGGAGTCTTTTTTCACTAATACTTTGTATTAGCATTTACTATGAATTCATGTGGCTGGCTCTTTTACCTGCCGCTATTGTACTTGCATGGTGGGGAGTGAAGCGCATGGACTTATTTATGGGAGCACTATTAATTGCAGTGCCTCTAAGCCTTAACATGCAGGAGTTTTCATACAATCTTCCTGGTCTATACCTACCAACTGAGCCCATGCTCATACTAACCTTAGGGATCTTCCTAATTAGATCATGCACTGGCTACCCAGTAGACTCTAGACTTTTCAAGCACCCGATAACTTATATAATTGGAGGAACCTTATTATGGATGATCATCTCAACTTCAACAAGTTGGGATATGCTAGTCTCTATCAAATTTCTCATCTCAAGAACTTGGTTTATCGTCGGTTTTTTCTTTGTTCTAGGGAACATCATGCTCAACAAGCCAGAGTACAAAGAGAAGATGATTATGATGCTATTATTCCCGTTGACGATAGTAATCATCTACACTCTAATTAGGCATGCTGGGCACGATTTCAGCAAACACGCTGGGCATTGGATGATGAAACCATTTTTCAAGGATCACACTTCATATGGAGCTGTCCTTGCGATGATGTTTCCCCCAGCTATAGCACTTTTTTGGAAAAAAGACAGACCCACAATAACAAGAGTTTTATTAGGCATCTCAACCTTCATACTTGCTATTGGAATTGTCTTCTCTTTTACAAGAGCAGCCTGGGTGAGTCTTGTGGGCGTAGCAGCTTTATTTACTGCAATGAAAATGGGCTTCAAATGGAAGCAGTTAGTCGCGATTGGAGTTGTTGCCCTAGGGTTGCTCATTGTTAATCAGGATTCGATCTTGATAGAGTTACAACGAAATAAGCAAGACTCGTCAGACAATCTAACTGAGCACGTTGAATCTATTTCCAACGTTAGTAGTGACGACTCCAACTTAGAAAGGCTGAACAGGTGGAATTGTGCATGGTCTCTTTTTAAAGAAAGACCTATTTCAGGATGGGGACCAGGGACCTATCAGTTTGTATACGCTCCTTTCCAAGAGGATAAGTACAGGACCTCCATAAGTACTAATAATGCCGATGGTGGAAACGCACACAGTGAGTACTTAGGCCCTTTATCTGAACAAGGTGTGCCAGGGCTTGTGTTGGTTCTACTGCTCGTGTGGTGGACCTCCGTTCTGGGGTTCAGGCTGTGGAATGAAATTAATAATAAGGACAAACGAAACCTAGCTGTTTCAGTTTACTTAGGCCTAATGACCTATTTCATTCACGGGGTGCTGAACAATTACCTAGATACCGACAAGGCAAGCGCACCATTCTGGGGTTTTATAGCTCTGTTGGTGGTAATGGATTTGGAATTGAAAGCTTCTAAGAAAAGGAATCAAAAGAAAATTACTTCTTAACTCTCTCTGTGTATTCTTTAGTGCGAGTATCTACCTTGATAAAATCGCCAGTATTAATGAATAGAGGCACTCTAACCTCTACTCCTGTATCAATAGTTGCAGGTTTAAGAGTATTTGTTGCAGTATCTCCCTTCACACCTGGTTCAGTGTAAGTAATCTCCGCCTCAATGTGGTTAGGAAGGTCACAAAACAAAGGTCGCTCCTCATCAGCATGGAATACAATGAGGCAAATAAGCTCATCCTTTAAAAACTCTGGAGCATTTATAAGATGCTTACCTAAAGTAATCTGATCATAAGTAGAGCAATTCATAAAGTGAAAGCCCATATCATCGTTGTACAAGTACTGATACTCACGAGTTTCAATTCTAACGGGGTCAATTTTTGCACCAGCGTTAAAAGTGTGATCTACAACTCTACCTGTCTCAATATTCTTCAGTTTAGTTCTCACAAAAGCAGCACCTTTACCAGGTTTTACGTGTAAAAACTCAACAATTTGCCATAAACCATTATTATGATTTAGACACATTCCATTTTTAATGTCTGATGTATTTGCCATGCGCTAAATATATGGATAGACATTTTTAAATAATTAAAACTTGCCCTTTCTATTTCATCTACTTTAACTCAAACTTTATACTCATTATACAGATCTACAAAATAATCGACAGTAATACTTGAGTCTCTGTACTCTACCCACCCCCAATAAGTTTGCTTATCTAGCATATACCTAATCTAAAATCAGCTCTTAAAGATTGAAGGTCTGTCCCCCACATATCATTCGTGAGTTTTACTATTGCTTTAGATGCTAAAGGAAAATCTAAACACAGCAAAGAAGATTGCTGGGCTGCAACACCTGAAAAACGAAAAAAAACACTATCGTAAACCAAGTGAAAAAACTTAATAAGCGCAATCTCAAAAGGAGATTTGAGGGCTAGACATAAAAATTACGTTTGTTGGTTACTTTTTATTGTCGTTTTATAATAGTTAGTCATATATTTGCACCCCTATTTTGGAATGCGGGTGTGGTGAAATTGGTAGACACGCTAGACTTAGGATCTAGTGCCTAACAGCATGGGGGTTCGAGTCCCTTCACCCGCACTTTTTTATCTTCTTT
>MDTA01164033.1_pt1 | contig 20922 bp, 15 predicted proteins | sample 811151 | NCBI WGS metagenome assembly MDTA01 (sample SAMN05326648, study PRJNA326480) | marine metagenome | isolation source: seawater | place: Indian Ocean: South | collected 2010 | reverse complement strand
TCACTAAACGAAGAACAAAAACTAGCAAAAGCAAGAATATTAGAAAATGATGTATCAATAATATTAGGAAAAGCTGGTAGTGGTAAAACATTATTAGCTTGTCAGATAGCATTGCAGGGTATATTAGAAAAAAACTATAAAAAGATTATTATTACTAGACCAACTATTAGTAAAGAAGACTTAGGTCATCTACCTGGTAATATGGAAGAAAAAATGTCTCCATGGGTAGCACCAATATATGGTAATATGTATCAACTACTAAGAAAAGAAAGAGTAGAACAAATGATAACTAAAGGTCAAATAGAAATTGTACCTGTTAGTTATATGAGAGGTAGAACATTTCTTGATTCATGTGTAATTGTTGATGAGTGCCAAAACTTAGACCACGACCAAACACTTATGATTCTACAAAGAATAGGATTAAATAGTAGAATGATGTTTTGTGGAGATACTGACCAAGTAGACTTAAAAAGAAATGGAGAAAGTGGTCTAGGCTTTTTAAGAGGAGTAAAAGAAGTAAATGGCTTACATACAGTAGAACTACTATCAAATCACAGACATCCAATCTTAGAAGATATACTAAACTACTACAAAAATAATAAATTTAATAAAGCGAGTTGATATTTATATAAGAATAGTAATTTTAACTTCTAGGGAATAATATGGCAACTCAAATACCAATTTGGACAGGAACTTCAACTTTTGCATCAGGACAAACCCCATTTGGATTCTATGATTCAGATACATCGTTCGTAGCCGACGTAGATAATACTGCTACATGGTGTGCAAAGAGATTAGGTTATCCAATAGTAGATATAGAACTTCAATCTGGAAGTTTTTATGCTGTATTTGAAGAAGCTATAACAGAATATAGTTCACAAGTAAATTACTTTAATATTAAAGAAAACCTTCTAACTTTACAAGGTACTTCTTCTGGTTCTAATTTAACGCATAGAGAAATAACTCCTAATTTTGATAGAACAATAACTTTAGCTCAACAATATGGAACAGAAGCTGGAGTTGGAGGAGACGTAACATATAAAACAGGTTCTATATCTGTAAATTCAGCATCAGGTCAAGTTTATGACTTAGATAGCCTTTGGACAAATGTTTCTGAAAGTGGAAATAACATAGAAATAAAAAGAGTATTCTATGAGCCAACTCCTGCTGTAACTAGATTTTTTGACCCTTATGTTGGAACAGGATATGGTTCAGACCAAATGCTTCAAGGTTTTGGTTGGGGAAATTATACTCCAGCTGTAAACTTTTTAATGCTACCAATGTATGACGATTTATTGAGAGTACAAGCTATAGAATTTAATGACCACATGAGAAAGTCAGCATATACTTTTGAGCTTGTAAATAATCAATTGAAGGTATTTCCAAAGCCTACTACTGATGCAAAATTATGGTTTGAATATATTGTTGAACAGGACAGAAAAAATCCATTAAAGACTAATAGTGGTTCAATAACAGACTTCTCAAATGCAACGTATAACAACATGTCATACACTGAGATTAACCATGCAGGAAAACAGTGGATTAGAAAATATACCCTTGCCTTGGCAAAAGAATTATTAGGTAATATTAGAAGCAAGTATGGTTCTATACCTATTCCTGGTGGAGAAACAAATCTTGATGGTGATACATTGAGAAATGAAGCTACGACGGAAAAAGAAAATTTACTAACTCAGCTTAGAGAAGACTTAGAAGCTACAAGTAGAAGAAATCTTTTAGAAAGACAAAAAGATGAGGCCGAGTTTATGGGTGAAACATTAACTAGAATACCTTATCCAATTTATATAGGCTAATTATGGCATTATTCGGAGGACAAAGAGATATAAGTCTATTCAGAACTTTGAATAGAGAGTTAATAAATGAAATTATTGACACAGAAGTTGATATTTTCAAGGCTGCTATACATGATACGGTAGGTAATCTTTATGGGGAAGCACTAAATAAAGTATATAAGCAAGGTGTAAGAGTTGCATGTTTAATTGATATGCGAGATGAAGAATGGTCAAGTGATGAGTTTGGAGCAGATGTAAACCATGGAGCAGAATTTAAGTTTTTAAGAGATGATTTACTACCTGCTGGAAGTATTGGAACACCTGCTGCAAATGTAGTACTTGAAATTGGAGATATTATCTGGTGGGATGCAACTTATTGGGAAGTAGATGAGGTACATGAGCATCAATATTTATTTGGTAAGAATCCAGACACAGATAAAGGATTCATTGATGGTGGAAGAACAGATTCTCTAGGTGGAGAGTTTGGTTCTAGTTTCTCAATAATTGTAAACACTCATGAAACAAGAAAAAGTAAACTTAAATTAGAAAAAATAAGATCTGGAGTAAATAATAGGATAAGTAATCTATAATGGCAAACAGAAAACAAATAGCATCAAATAGACAAGATAGAATATCTAAAAATGATTCTAAAGTAAAAGACATTACTATTGGAATCTATGATATAGATGAGGCTATTACCTATTATTTTAACCAAGTAATAAAGCCTAAGGTTGATGATGGAGAAGAAATGATAGATGTACCTATAATCTATGGTTCTCCAGAAAGATGGAAGTCTGTACAAAAAAGTGGAGCATTTAGAGACACAAAAGGAAAAATACAGATACCTTTAATCATGTATAGAAGAACTGGTATGGAAAGAGTTGAAGGCATGATGGGTAATAAAATAGATGCTGCAGATCCAACAAATGTAATTAGACAATTTACTACAAGATATAATGCCAAAAATAGATACGATAGATTCAATATACTTAGAGGTGTAAAGCCATCTAAAGAATTCTACAATGTCATCATTCCAGATTATCTAAAAATTACATACGACGTAATAGTCTGGACAGAATACGTTGCACAACAGAATAAGATAATTGAAGATATAAACTATAATGCAAACTCTTACTGGGGTGATAAAAATAGTTTCAAATTTTTAGCAATGATGGATAGTTTTTCAACAGAGAATAATCTTGAGCAAGGAGTAGATAGGTCAATTAGAGCAAACTTTCAAATAACAATGAATGGTTATGTTATACCAGATAGCGTACAAAAGGATGCTACTAAGTTTGCAAACAGAACATTTGGTGCAAAAGCTGTAACGACTACAGAGTTTGTATTTAATGACATAAACAATCCTGTTAATCAAAATAGTTCAAATATAAATAGCACAGGTTCTTTAATAGATGAAGGAAGTACTCTGGATTCAACAAAAAGAAACTTCGAAGGTGATGGAGAACCTGGAAGTAATTCACTACGAAGTAAATATAAACAAAGTAATTTTTAGGAGAAAGTAAATGGTTTTAGAACAAGACATTCAAGAAAAGTTAGAAGCTCATAGAGCAGCTAAAGCAGAGCAAACTACAACAAAGGATGTAATAATAGAAAAAGAAGAGTTAGAAGAGTTAAAGTCCCTACAACAAGAATCAGACCAAATAATAGTAGCTTTTGGTCAACTTGCAATACAGGAAAGAGCACTTAATTCACAAAGAGAATCTATAGAGGCTGCTTTTGATGCAATAAAACAAAAAGAGTCTGATTTGGCTAAAAAATTAAGTGATAAGTATGGCCAAGGAACTTTAGATATAGAAAGTGGTAAATTTTCATCTAAACAGTGATATTTTGGGATTTTCAGGGATATTTATATATAGTTAAGAAATACTTACAAATAAGAAGTGTTTTTCACACAGTAATCATATAGAGGAGAAATAAACATGGCCGAAAGAATTGTTAGTCCAGGTGTTTTTACACAAGAAAACGACTTATCATTTTTGCCAGTTGGTATCGGAGAAATCGGAGCAGCGATAATAGGTAATACACAAAAAGGTGTTGCATTCGAACCACAGGTAGTTAGATCGTATAATGAGTTCCAAGACCAATTTGGAGCAGGTACAGACGGAACATACGTTCCATATACCGTTAAAGAATACATAAAACATGCAGGAGCAGTAACTATAGTTAGAACTCTTGGTTTAGCTGGATATAGCCAGGCTGCAGGAACAGCTGGTGATGTTATTATCTTTACAGCTGTATCAGGTGCAGATGGAGAAAATTATACTGGTTCAGCTCACATTGTAGGTGTTTTACACCCTACAGCTAGAGTTAGTGTAGCTACAGCATCAGTTGAAGCTGGAGTACTTAACCTTGCATCTAAGTTTACGTCTTCGTTACAAAACTTCTTTACAACAAAAGCATCAGCTAGTATTACAGTTGGTCAATCAGGAGCAGAAGTAACGACTAACTTAACATTCTCTTTTGATGAAAATGATGCTGATTATATTGTTAATTGCTTAGGTGATGATTCTGGTAGATATGTACCAGCTGCATCAAGAACTGCACTTAACGCTTTATATGTTTATTCTGTGTTTAACTCTGCTTCTATTGCACAACATTTAGATATGTTAAATGGAGACAGTTTCTTATCTCCACTAGACCAACACTATATGTCTGCATCACAACATACAATAACGGCAACTGGAGTAGATAATCCAATCGGAGCAGCAGGTTATTCTCACGCTGCAACTCCATATGTTCGTTCACAAGAAATAAACGGAACAACACAAAAATTATTTAGAATTCATACTTTAGGACACGGTAATGCAGTTAATGATGACTTCAAAATCTCTATATCAAATATAAAAGCTGCAGGATCTGTAACAGGTGATGATTACGGTTCATTTACTTTACAAGTTAGAAAAGGTGACGATACTGATACAAGACCTGTATCACTAGAAACTTATGCAAACTTAAGTTTAGATCCAGCTAATCCTAATTATATAGCAAGAAGAATTGGTAGCCAGTTCAGATCTTATGATTCAAATGGTAAACTAATTGTTAATGGATTCTATCCTAACATTTCAAAATATATTAGAGTAGAAATTGATGAAGCTGTAGATAATGCAGTAGTTTCTGCAAATGTTGTACCTTTTGGTCATGAAGCTTACTCTTCACCATTTGCATATACTGTAAGTTCATCTGGTGGTAATAATACTACTGCGTACTACCCACCTGCTGTACTTATTACGTCTAAGTCTGATGACGAAACTAAAACTCACTTTGGTTTCCAATTTGATACTACTTTAGCTAAAGGAAACTATAACTATCAAGCACCATTATTTGATGAATCAGCTGCAGGACACAACTCTGCATTCTCATTAGCTAATTGTGGAGACTTTAACACTGGAACTGCAGTTGTAGAAGTTGCAAACTCAGCTCTTAAATACAAGAAATTCTCTATGGCATTCCAAGGAGGTTTCGATGGAGTTAACCCAGCTAATCCTGTTAACACTGGTCTAGATTTATCAAATGTAAATAGTTTTGGACATGATGTAAGTTCAACAACTGCAACAGGATATACAGTATATAAGAAAGCAATTGATGCAATTGCAAACCCTGATGAAATAGATATTAACCTTATCGTTACACCAGGTATCTTAAATACAAATTCAACTGCGATTATTGCGAAAGCAATCGAGGTTTGTGAAGATAGAGGTGATTGTTTCTACATATTCGATCCAAATAACTCATTAGCTGGTGACAATATTACTTCAGCAACAACACAAGCAAATTCTTATGATACTAACTATGCTGCAATGTATTATCCTTGGGTAAAAATATTAGATGCATCTACAAACAGATTTAAGTTTGTACCACCATCTGTAGTTGTACCAGGAGTATATGCATTTAACGACAAAGTAGCTCACCCATGGTTTGCACCTGCAGGTCTTAATAGAGGTAGCTTAACTACAGTAGTTGATGTATACACAAGATTAACGCACGCAGAAAGAGATGAATTATATGAAGGTAGAGTAAACCCAATTGCAGTATTCCCAAGAACTGGAGTTTGTATATGGGGTCAAAAAACTCTACAAGCTAAACCATCTGCTTTAGATAGAATTAACGTAAGAAGATTATTGATCGCTGCTAAGAAATTTATCGCATCAGCAACAAAATATCTTGTATTTGAAAATAACACCACGGCAACAAGACAAAGATTCTTAAATATTGTTAACCCATATTTAGAAAGCGTACAACAAAATCAAGGATTATTTGCATTTAGAGTTGTGATGGATGAAACAAACAATACACCAGACATAATAGATAGAAATCAAATGAAAGGTGAAATATTCTTACAGCCTGCAAAAGCTGCTGAATTTATCATAATTGACTTCAACATTATGCCAACAGGTGCATCGTTTGATGAATAAAAATTAGAATAGTTGATATTTATATATAATAGATATAATAGAGGAGAACACTAAATGGCTAACTTAATCGATCCAAATGAAGCAATGTTTACGGCCTTTGAGCCTAAGCAGCAAAACAGATACATTTTCTATATTGAAGGTATCCCTGCTTTCTTAATACATAAAGCGGCAAGACCGAAAATTACACAAGAAACTGTAACTCTTGAGCACATCAACGTTACTAGATACGTTAAAGGAAAATCTAAATGGGATGTTGTAGCATTAACACTTTATGACCCAGTTGTACCATCAGGCGCACAAGCCGTTATGGAATGGGTAAGACTACACCACGAATCAGTAACAGGTAGAGATGGTTATGCAGACTTCTACAAGAAAGACGTAACTATCAATGTACTTGGACCTGTAGGTGATAAAGTAGAAGAATGGACTGGTAAAGGTGCATTCATTACAGAAGCAGACTTTGGAACTCTAGATTGGACAGCCACCAATGCATATAACGAGATCGCAATGTCTATTCAGTGTGACTATTGGATCTTACAACTCTAATAATATATTAGATAATAAATTTAAGAAACTCCTAGCTAAAAAAGTTAGGAGTTTTTTATTACTTTTTAGTTTTGTTTTATATTTATATATGTATATATTAAAACAACAGTTATAGACAATAGGAGAAATAAGTTATGGCAAAGCAAACCCTAACAGATGACCAAATCAAACAACAACTAGTTGCTGAAAATAGCAAGACAGTAAATGACTCTAAAGGAAAAGTAGAATATAAGTTTCCAACTGAGATAGTAGAATTACCAAGTAAAGGTAAATTATATCCAGAAGGACACCCTCTAAAATCAGGTACTATAGAACTAAAGTATATGACAGCAAAAGAGGAAGATATTTTAACTTCACAAAACCTTATTCAGAAAGGTGTTGTACTAGATAGATTATTACGTGCACTTATCGTTACACCTTGCAATTATGATGATATTCTTATTGGAGATAAAAATGCAATTATGGTAGCTGCAAGAGTTATGGGATATGGTTCAGAGTATAAAGTAGAGATTGAAGATCCATTTACTCCTGGAGAAAAGCAAGAAACTACTATCGACCTTCAAGATTTACAAGATAATGAGGTAGATTGGGATTTGATTAACGAAGACAATGCTTTTGAATTTGAATTACCTACTGCAAAAAGAACTATAACATTCAGACTTCTTACTCATGGTGATGAAGGTAAAATATCAGATGAAGTAAAAGCACTAAAAAAGAACTTCAAAACTAGAGGATATGCTGGTGTAGATGCACAATTAAGTACAAGACTTAAGCATATGATTATAGCTGTAGACGGAGATTCAACACCAAAAACTATCAGAGAATTTGTTGATAATCAATTCTTATCTAGAGATACAAGAGCATTCAGAGAACATATAAAGAAAGTTTCACCAGATATTGATATGACATTCACATTCGTATCAGATATTACAGGACAAGAAAGGGAAATGGCAATCCCACTAGGTGTCAACTTTTTTTGGCCTGGGGCCTGATTACAGGCCCATACTGCACAAGCAAATCTTTCAACTTTGCTACAATAGTAAAGGTGGGTTTACATTTTCGGATGTTTATGAACTACCTGTATATCTTAGGACCTATTATTTCAAACTTCTTGACGAACAACTTAAAGCTGAAGCCGAAGAAATGGAAAAAGCTAAAAATTCTGGAGGCAAGTCAACAGGACCACCAAAAGTACCATCATTCGCTAGAAATGCTCGTCCTAAATAGCTAAAAAACTAGTATCCTTTATATTTATATATGATTAAAAAGATATAGAGGAAACAACATGTCAAAAGAAAAAGAATTACGAGCTCAGATCCGAGAATACATTCAAACCATGATTAAAGAGGACAACTTTATCAGTCGCTATCTTAGAAATATGGCTAAGAGGATTGAGAAAAGGGAGTTCGATAGAATAATGTCTAAAAGACCTGAACTTAAGAAAGGCATTCAAAAAGTAGTCAGAGATGCAGAAAAAGACTATATAGCTAAATTAGAAAAATACGCTAAAAAACATAATCTAAAGTAGGTTGTAAGCTATGGCAAACGAAGCAGATAAAGAAAGGAAAAAACTACTCACCGAAATTCGCTCTATGGAAGAGCAAATTAAGGCTATACGAGCAGAGAATGCCTCTATATCTTCAGAGATTGCCAGTGATAAAGTAAAAGAACTAGAAACTGCTGTTAAGAATAAGGCAATAAGTGATGGCAATCTTGCAGGAGCAAGAGCTTTTGCTAAATTAGATGCTACAAGAGCCATGATGACTCAGGCTATAGCAGACGGAACTCTAGACCAATTTGACCAACAATCAAAAATAAAAGATTTACTTGCAGATGCCCAAGCATTGGGTGAAGAAGAATATCAATTACTTCGTGATGGTGTAAAAGAACTTATCATGAAGAAAAAAGAGATGGAACAAGTAGACTTCTTTGGAAAATCTTATGCTGATAATATGAAAGAGGCAAATGATGCCGCCAAAGAGAATACTGCTAGCCTAAGGAGCATGCTTGAAAGTGCAGGAATGCTAGTAGATGAATTGACCTCTTTTGAAAACTTGATAAGAGCTGCAATAGTTGGACTAGCTGTCACTGCAAAAGAATCATTTAAGTTAGCTAGAAACTTAGGAGAGGGTAATACCTTGATGGATACCATGAATATTGGTGCAACTCAACTTACTGCCCAAGCTGAAGCTCTAACTAGAGGATTTGCACTTTCTGGTGATGAAGCTAGATCTGCTATGATGGCAATTACTGACTTAAACGGTACACTAAAAGACGCTACAGCCGGTGCAGTTGCAACTGTTGGTGAATTAAGTGTAAAATACAATATAGCAATGGCAGATGCCGCAGCATTAAATAAAACAATGGCACTGATATCAGAGAATGGTCAAGAAGGTGCAGATGCCATGAAGAATCAAGTTAAAAATCTAGCTAAAGCACAAGGAGTTGCGCCTGGACCTGTTATGAAGGATATTGCAGAAAATGCAGGAGAGTTTGCACGATTTGGTAAAGACGGAGCTTCTGGATTAGTTAACGCTGCAGTTAACGCTAGAAAATTAGGGTTAAACTTAGAAAAAGTTGCTGCTGCAGGAGATGCACTACTTGATGTTCAAGGCTCTATCAGAGACGAAATGAAAGCTGAGATGTTGATTGGTAGACAATTGAATCTAGATGCAGCGAGAGCAGCTGCACTTGCAGGTGATAAAGATACATTAGTAAAAGAAATAGCTAAAAATGCCGGTTCAATGGCAGAGTTTGAGCAGATGTCTGTTGTTCAACAAAGAGCGTTAGCAAAAGCACTTGGTGTACAAGTTGGAGACGTTACAAAAGTATTACAGGCAAAAGAAAAAGGAATAACACTAGACTCTAAAGTATTAGAAGCTCAATCAGCATTAGAAGACCAATCAGATGCGACAGCTATGGCAGCTGCAGCAATTCCAGCTGCATTTACACAATTACCAGGACTTCTTATGGGTGTATTTCCAGCTCTTGCAGGATTCAAACAAACACTTGGTAGCTTAATACCAAAAGGTAAAGGTGGAATACTAGGAAAAATATTTGGAAATGCAGCTGAAGAAACAGGAAAAGTATCTAACGCTGTTAGTAAGGTAAAAACTCCTAAAGGTGGTGGAGGAATAACAAGTTTCTTCAAATCACTTGGAAAAATAAAGGCTAGTTCAATGATTAAAGCTGCACTAGCTATTGCAATAGTTGCAGTTGCACTAATACCAGCTGCGTATGCATTTAGTTTATTAGAAGGAGTTAATCCACTTTCAATAATTACATTTGGAGCAACTATGATTGGTCTAGCACTAGCATTAAGTGTAGTAGCAGGAGTTGGAGGACCAATGCTTGTAGGAGCTTTAGCCTTCGGTATAGCTGCAATTGCACTAATACCTGCAGCTTTTGCAATGAGTCTTTTAGCTGGAGTAGATCCAGGAGCAATATTAGGGTTCTCTTTAGCCATGTTACCATTAGCATTAGGTATGGCTGCAATGGGAGGTTTAGCACCATTGATATTCTTAGGAGTTGCAGTATTATTTGGTCTTTCAAAAGTTTTACCAATTGCAACAGCAGGATTTGGCTTTTTATCTGGAGTTGATGGAGCTTCAATGATAGGATTCTCTAAGTCTATAGCAATATTAGCGGTAGGTTTAGCAGCATTTGGTGTACTTTCTCCAGCAATAATACTTGGAGTAGGAGCACTAGCTCTAGTAGCTGCAGTTCTACCTTTAATAACTCTTGGACTATCTGCACTATCAGGAATAGATCCAGCAATTATGATGACTTTTGCAAATATGCTTCTTCCATTATCAGTAGGTGTAGCCGCATTTGGAGTAATAGCTCCACTAGCAATATTAGCAGCAGTTGCAATGGCAGCAGTAGGAGGAGCTGTTTATATCTTCGCAAAAGCATTCTCACTAATGGCAGGAGTAGATCCTAAAGCAATAGGTATATTAAGAAAAGGTATAAAGTCAATGATAGGTGTTGTTGAAGATATAGGACTTATTCAAGGTGCAAAATTAGTAGCAAAAGCAGTAGCCATAGGAGCAGTAGGATTGGCAGTTTTACCGTTTGGTAAAGCAATATCTCTAGCAGGTAAAGGAGATGCTACAGGATTACTTAAAGCTGTTAGAGGTTTCGCAAAACTAGATACAGGTGGACTGTTTATGGCCGGAATTGGTATGGCAGCATTATCTGCAGGCTTTACCGCATTTATACCAGTCTTTCCTTTTATGGGAATGATGGCTGAATCGCTTGCCTTGATGATTCCTCAACTTGCAGTATTGGCACCATTAGGAGAACAATTAGTATTAGCTGGTTTTGGAATGTTAATGCTTGGATATGGAATGCTTCCATTTGGAATTGGACTTATGATAGCTGCACCGTTTATTCCACTAATGCCTATGTTAGCAGAAGGTATTATGCTTATGACACCTCCTCTTATGGAATTATCAACTATAGCCGCAATAATGCCACTCATGGGAATAGGTTTAATGATGATTGGCCATGCATTAGGTATACTTGGTTTTGGTATGATGATGGTATTCCCATTTGTAGGAGTGTTACCAATATTGGCACAAGCATTTGTAGATATGCAACCACCATTGTCTATATTAGCTCCATTAGGACCACAAATAATGTATTTAGCACAAGCTATAGGTGCCCTTGGATTTGCTATGGGAATGGCATTTTATCCTGTATTTGCATTTGGAATGGCAGCATACTTTACTGCTCCAGCTGTATATCTACTTGGTGAAGCAAGCAAAGTTTTAGGAGCAGGATTAGAGGCAGTTAGAGTACCTTTAGTTGCAATGGCTCAACAATTTCCAATAATTATGGCTCTAGCCGGATCTATAACTATGTTAGGAATGTCATTACTATTTGCAACTCCAGGAGTAGTATCGTTCGGAGCAGGTGCATATTTTGCAATGATACCAGTATTAGCACTAGCCGCAGGATTATCTCTTATGGTATCTACTGCTGGTGGATTAACAACAGTTGGAACAGGATTAAAATCAATAGCAGAAGGTCTAGCAGCGGTATCAGAATATAAAGGAACAATAGCACTACTTGCAGTTGCAGCTCCAGCCTTAGCATTACTCGGAGGAACAGGTATACTTGGTGGAGCTTTAGGTGGAGGTGGAGGAGATAATGAAGGTGGTGCAAACAATGAAGCCTTAATGGCAAAAATAGATGAGTTAATAGCAGTTGTAAATTCTAAAGACTATGCTCCAGTATTAGCGATAGACGGTAGAAAAGTAGGAGAGGCAACAGCTAGAAAACGAGGACCAAAAGGAATGGGGACGTAATAGATGAAAAAAGCAGGAAATAGATTCAGCACAAAGTCTTTGGAGAGCAGGTTAGATAATTCATTTACACCTAATAAACCAGCTCCAACACCAGAGAAGCCAACTCCTGAAGTATCGGGATTAGGTGCTACTGCCGATAAGCCAACACCAGAGGTATCAGGAATTAAAAAAACAATTGAAAAGACAACTCCTGATTTAACTCCTTTTTCTGCTACACCAGGAAAAATATCTCCTGATGTAAACGCTTTACCTCCTACACCGGATAAACCTACTCCTGTAATTCCAGGAATAAACTTAAATATAGAAAAAACTACACCAACACCAACTGGCCCAGAACCAACGCCACCAAAACCAACGGCAGAGTTAACAAGTCAAGAACCTACTCCAGAGAAACCTACTCCTACTATAGAACCTTTAGCGGCAACACCTAATAAGACTACACCTGAAATTGAGCCTTTAGCACCAACTCCAGAAAAAACTACAGCTGATGTTAGTTTACCAGAACCTACAATTGAAAAGCCAACAGGAGAAATTAGTAGTTTAGAAGATACACCTACTAAAACTACACCTGAATTAAGTTCTTTAGAAGATACTCCTGAAAAGACTACTGCAGAAGTAGCTACATTAGAAGATACACCAACTAAAGTAACTCCAGAATTGAGTTCTTTGGAAGATACACCTGCAAAAACTACACCAGAAGTCAGTAATTTAGCAGAAACACCTGAAAAAACTACAGCTGATGTTAGTAGTTTAGAAGATACACCTACAAAGACTACACCTGAAATTGCTGCATTAGAAGATACACCGGCAAAAAATACGCCTGAAATAGCAGCATTAGAAGATACTCCTGCGAAAACTACACCAGAAGTTGCAGCACTATCAGATACTCCTGAAAAGACTACACCTGAAGTTAGTGGATTAGCTGCAACTCCAGAAAAAGATACACCAAAGGTAATAGGACCAGAACAAACACCTGAAAAAACAACACCCGATATTGCAGGTCTAGAACAAACTCCTGAAAAAACTACACCAGATGTTACAGGTTTAGAGCAAACACCTGAAAAAACAACTGCAGATGTCAGTGCATTGGCAGCTACACCTGAAAAAACAACACCGGAACCAGTTCCTTTTGAAGCAACACCAGAAAAAACAACTCCAGATCTAGGAGTAATGACTTCATTAGAAAAAACAACAGTTGAACCTATACCGCTTGAAGCAACACCTGAAAAAACTGCACCTGATGTTACAGGACCAGAACAAACACCTGAAAAATCAACGGCAGAAGTTAGTGCACTTGCGGCAACTCTAGAAAAAACAGCTCCAGATCCTATACCTTTTGCAGCTACACCAGAAAAAACTACTGCACAATTAGAAGTTAGAGACGGGTTTGCAAATCTAAATGCAAATGGATTCTTTACAGGTAAAGCTAGCGGAAAAGGATTATTAACAGACTTTACAGGTATATCAGGTCTTCCTACTATAGGTACAGGTCAGTTTGAATATAATGGTATACAAGGATTAGGAACTTTAACTTTTCAAGATAATATACTAAATGTAGATGCAAATGGTTTTACTCCAGATAAAAAACACTTAGGAGAAAGCGATTTAATTGGAATAGCAGGTAGTCCTGGTAATTTCACATATACTATTCCAGATGGACCTTCTCCAAGAGGATCTTATAGATTTACAAAAGAAAACTATTCTAGAATAACAGGAGAACCACAATCATTCACAACTCCAAGTGGCTTCTTAGTAGTAGGAGCTGGTGCAAGTGGAACTTTAACTGATGATGGTATAGATTCTGCAAGAAATAATCTATCTTCAGGTAAAAGTCAACTATTAGAACAATATAGTAAATTTAATTTAAGAGATGAAGCTTTTCATAGGTTTGACGGTTTTACTTCAAACTTAGGAGAACCATATATAAATAGCCAAGTTATTGCAAATGATAACGTAGCTGCAAGAAGTTTCAAAGGCCAAGACGGTTTAGTTAGAGCGGGTATAGTATCTCGTGTAATTAGAACTGCCAATGATGCACTAAGAATTGGTAAATTTTTAATAAGTCCTAAAGGATTACTATTTATTGCCAAAAATGTTGGTATGCAACTTACCAACCCTAAAGTTGAAACAGCTGCAGGTATAGATGGTGGAGGTTTCTTTGCACGTACAACAAGAATTTATCCGTTAGGTTTATCAACACTAGCTCAAATAGTTGCAAATGTTGCACCAGTTGGAACTATAGGTTTAATACGACATGGTTTAGGACCATTAGAAACAGAAGTTAATTATTACGAAAATGTAGCTGATGAATTCAAAAAGATTGGTGGATTTGAAGTATCTAAGAATGCTGGTGCACCAACAGGAAATAGACTTGTAAAACTAGTTAAAGATATGGAGGTTGGAGTTGGTGATGGAGGAGGATTAAATATACTTACAGATCCTAAGTCTGCATTAGGAGCAGTTTTAGGAGGTGCAGGTGGAGCTCTATCAGGATTCTTTAATAGTAAAATTGTAGGTGCAGCTCAAGAAAAATTTGGTGTTCTAGAAAACTTTATACCTGGTATTTTTGGTGGTAAAGAAATAGATTTATTAAGTGGAATCATGGGTCCTAACTCCATATATGGAATAGGAAGAACAGATATTAGACGTTCAACTTCAGGTATACCACTAGGTCAACATAGTGAAAATAATGGAACTTGGGCACAATCAAAAATAGTAATTACAAACTATGAAAAAGGCGTAGGTTCTTTAACTGCAGATATAGATGATACACATAAAGGAGTAAAATCAAATCCAAACAATGCAGTTATGGTTTCATCTCCTAATGCACCATATTCTGACAAAATAAACACAGAAGATAATGATAACTCTATACATACTTCTGGTGATAATCCAGCCGCAAACTATAATGACATGCAGACATTTGCAACAGATGCTGGAGGTAGTTTTATAGTTGGAGGTAATAAGTATTTCACAGAAGCAGGATATGCTGATGGTCAAAGAGTTGGTTCAGGAGATAATCCAGCTGGCCAGAATAATAGAGACCAGGTAGTTGTAGGTAGATTCCCTCTTAATAATGAAGATGATTTGAAGGTTGATAATACAAAAAGAGATACTCTTGAATCTTCTAGGATGGCAAGAATACTAGATGAAAATAAAGATGGTACAACACCTGCAGGACTAATAAAATATAATGACTTACCTGGAGAGAAAGTAGAACAGGTAGTAACTAATTTTGTAGAAAAAGATGGAACAGAACCTTATGGACCTACATTTGGTAATCTTTCAAGTTATGAAGTATATGCCTATGGTGATATACCAAAAGACCAATTACCTCATAATGCAATAAGAGACTTTAGAGAAGATCTAGATAATACAAATAAGACTTTTCAACAAGACAGTACTTATTCAGACGCAAAAAGAGAAGTTGAATATGGTCAAAACTATGGTGAAAGAGGAGTAGATCGTAGTGATAGGGAAGTAGTACTAAAGGATGTTACTGGTAATGAAATAGGTGATAAGATATTATTAGCTGCACTGAATGACCCTGGAGACGGTAAATACGCACAGAGAGGAGATGATGGTGCAGAAGATTTACCAGACTTGGTAACGTTAAGAATAGCAGGAATACAGTTCAGAGCATACTTAAAAGCTTTTTCTCATAATGTAAAGCCAGAGTTTCAGAATGTTGAATACGTAGGAAGACTTACAGACGTAAAGCTTATGAGTAAATTCGCAGTAGACTTTACATTAGACTTTTCAGTTGCTGCACTTTCTGCAAGAGAATTAGAAGCAATGTATTTTAAGTTAAATAGATTGGCACAAAAATCAGCACCAACATATAGTGGTGGAAAGCCAGTAGGACCAATGAATAGAATCACAGTTGGAGATTATTTCAAAAATCAACTTTGCTTCTTAAATACTGTAGGCTTTACAATGAATGAGCAATCTCCATGGGATATAGATCCAGGTAGACAACTACCATACTATATTGATGTTAGTATTGGTGGAGATATAATAACTTCAGCATTTGATAACTTATTATCAGCAGGTTCAGACTTCTTTGGAGCAATACTTACTGATACTAGTGATACAAAATGGCAATCTGGAAATAGAGCATAGGGTATATTATGGAAAGATACGATAAAGCTAGAACTATAAAGGTAGAAGATAGAAGAAATAGGCTTGCAAACGAATTTGATAAGAGACTTCCTATACCTAGTAGAGTTATATTTAAGACTACTAGACTTCCAATAATAGAAAGAAAAGAGTCAGATATATTTATAGAAACTAGGCATGGTGATAGGTTTGACAATCTTGCACATGAATTTTATGGCGATGTTAGCCTATATTGGATTATAGCTAGAGCAAATAATTTAATTAAAGGAGGTCTAGGTGTAGAACCAGGTATAAGACTTAGAATACCTACCGATACAGAAAGCATATTAAATAATTACTATAGATTAAATAGTTTGGAGTAATATAAATGGCAAATACAGGTTATGGGGCATGTGATAATGTCAACGCAAAAACAAGAGAAGCAATAGAGGATAGATCTAAGGCAAATGAGGCCGTAGGTGGAACATTAGGAGGAACAGTAACTGCTGGAGCATATCTTCCTTGGATGACTAAAAGAAAACCTTGGATAAGAGCATATTCATGTGCAGTAAATGCTGGTGGAGATGCTATATCTTCAGGATTAGGAGATGATTCAACTCCTTCTTTAAGTGAATTATATAGTGCAGGTAATAGACCAGATCCAGGAATAACAGGACTTTCAATAACAGAAGAAGGAACACACGGAGGATTCAAAGAAGCAAAATTAAGTTTTGTTTGTTGGAATAGAGAAGACTTTTCTCCCTTAGCTATTGCATTTTTAACCTATGGTATGACAGTTACAGTTGAGTATGGATGGAGCGTAAATGCTTCAGGAACTACTGTTAGCAAAAACTCGTTTTCAGGTACTAGATGTAAAGATGATGATGGTACTTTTGCAAAAGCTATTCGTAATCATTCAAACCAGAATGAATGCTGCTATGATGCAGTAAGAGGTCACGTAACAGATTTTAGTTGGGCTGTCGGTGCAAATGGATCGTTTGAATGTGAGTGTACATTTACTTCTATGGCAGGTAATACAGCAAAGGCACCAATAAAAATTGCAACTAAAGACTGTTCTTGTGAAGAAGATGCTCCAGATGATGAAACACCTGAAAAAGGACCAACTTGGAATATAGTAAACATTATAGACCAATATATTGAAGAATGTTCAGAAGATAAAGGATTCAAAAAATCTTCAGACGGAGTATTTACAGGATGTGGAATAACAGCTGAAGCAGACAAAGACCAGGAAGGAGCAAAAAGAAATGTCAAGTATTGGTTTGCTCACACAGTTAATTACAATTACGTTACATTTGAAGCTTTTGAAGAACACTTTGTTAATCACCAAGTTCAATCTATTTGTGATGATTCAGCAGCAAAAGGAACAACTAGGGACCAGGCAAAAACAATATTAGAGGTAGATAAAGTCGATGGTTTTACTTCAAGTGGAAATGCCTTTATGTCTCTTTTTTATTCAAACCATTCTATATTGAGAGCTGGTAAAAAAGAAATTGCTAGTGGAGATCCAAGAGTATGTTTACTTCCAGGTAGTAGTTTACAACAAATAACAGTTGATGAATTTCCAAGAAATTCTGCATATAGTAACTTTCCTAGTTGTTTTGCATCTGATGGAATATATCTTTCTAGAATATTATTAAATTTAGATATGCTTAAAGAAGAGTTTAATAATTGTGGACCTAATACTGGAGCTGGAGAGTACATGAAGAGAGTTCTTGAAAGAGTAAATGAAGCATGTGGAGGTATTTGGAACTTTACTATGGTACCATCAAATAAGGCAGAAAATATTGTTCAGTGGTTAGATATTGATAAGTCTCAAAAAGGTATAACTTCAATAGAAATACCTTCTTATGGAAAAAAATCAATAGTTAGAAGTATATCTTCACAAACAGATACAGATCCTGACTTTCAAGCACAAATTATGTATGGTGCAAATAATAAAAGTGGAAAGGGTGGAGGAAATAAGAGTGGAGGAATATCACTTTGGGCAGGAGGATATAAAGATGAATATGCAGATTCTATAAGAGTATCTTCGGAGTGTACAGAAGATGACTATAAGTCTCAAAATTGTACCCCTAAGTCTGGTGACGATGTTGGTAATGGTGAAACAACAAAACAAGAAGATATTAAAACAATCATGAAAAATCTTGGTAAAGAGGTTTCTCCTGATTCTATAGCTGCAGCAACTAGATGTATGAGAACTCAAGCACTTGGAGATACACCATCGGATACAGGTGATACTGCAGACGATGTTAGAATAATTCCTGTACCAATATCTCTATCAGTAGAAATTGATGGAATAGCAGGTTTTACATTTGGTAATTTAATAACGTCTGATTATTTACCAACTGAGTATGATGGATTTGTATTCCAAATAACAAAGGTAGAACATAATGTTTCAAATGCAGATTGGTCTACTAAATTAGAATGTGGATTTATGAGGAAACTATAATGGCTATATATAGAAGACCTAAACAAATGAAGCTTAAAGAAAATCTCTATGCACAGCCTGGTGACTTTTTTTATGAAGATGGTACACCATTTGAAGGTTTCTATCATATGTTTGATAAGAGAAACAAACAATATTTTGAAGGTGCTATATATGAGTGGAAAGCAAAACAAATATTTCCAGAACAATCTTTTCTTTTTAATGACCCAAATAATATTGACTATAATGAAGCCAAAAAAGCTCAAGACGACGAGTCATTTGAGACAAAAGTAACTAGAGCTCCTGTTGTATTTTCTCCAATAATAACTAGTAAAGAGTTAGATAAAGGTGAAATAAAAAGATTCTTTGTACTTAGAAATAACACTGGACAAGTATTTGAGGTAAATGAAGAACAGCAAAAATCATATAAAAAAGCATCTAACCCTTACAATCTAAATTACACTGTTGCAAAATGTTCATGGTTTATTACTGGACCAATATTTACAATTTACGGACCAACAAATATTCCATTAGAAGAAGGAATATATGAAAGAAATAAGATACAGGCAGAATTGGTATTGGAAGAAATACCTAGAATGAGACCTATTTTAGAAGACTTGTTATTATATACGTTTCCAGATGCCGCATCAAATTTAGATTCAGATGGTTCTAGACTTTACCTACCAGATGGTCAACCTTTTGTTGGAGCTTTTCATGTTCACCCCACTAAAGGACCTATGGCTAATAGTGTACATTCTTCTGCAACTCATCCTGCATTAAAAGCTTTACTATAATTTTACCATGTCAAATATTTTGTTTATATTAACTACATGATAGTAGACAATAGATTATATTCAAAAGTGGTTGAAATAATTGCAACAAAACCTGTTGTAATGGTACCAGTACCACTTAATTATTCTCTACATCCTAAAAATACTGATTTATGTATTATATATGTTAGAGATTTACAAGATGAACAATCGTATCTAATACCTATAGACCATCCTGATATATTAAATTGTTATGAAGTTCCAACAAAAATATTTAGAGCTTATGTACCAAGTATAAAAGATGCAGTACATTTAGGAATAAACTCAGAAAATTTAATAGACCTAGAACTATTACATTATTATGAAACAGGAAAAAAGTTAAGTTTTGAAAAAACACCTGTACAAAACTTTATTGAAAGAAGTTATTGGAAATATCCTAAATATAATACTCTTATACCTATATTAAAATTATTAGAATATTGTAAAAATAACAGAAAAACATATATAGAAACTATAGGTAATATAGATTCACTATCAACTGAGTATATGAGATACAATCGTGATATAACAGACGTATATTCTTATTTAGAATCTAATGGAATACATACAACCGGTGGTGTAGAATATACACAATATAACCTATTCACATCAACCGGAAGACCTTCTAATACATTTAATGGAATAAATTATGCAGCTCTAAACAAAGAAGATGGTTCAAGAGATAGATTTATTAGTCGCTTTGATAATGGTATGCTAGTTGAATTTGACTTTGATGCATATCACCTTAGATTGATAGCAAATCTTGTTGGATATAATTTACCAAATGAAAGTGTACATGGTTATTTAGGAAAGTATTATTTTGGTAAAGATAATTTAACAGATGAAGAATATCAAGAAGCAAAAAAGATAAATTTCAAGATTCTATATGGTGGTATACCAACAGAGTTTAAGAATATTGAATTTTTTAGCCTTATTAGTAAATTTATTGGAAAACTTTGGCATGAATGGAAGTCAAAAAGTTACGTAACTACATATTTATATAAGAGACGTATGACAAAAGAACGTCTTGGAGAAATGAATCCTCAAAAGTTATTTAATTATTATATTCAGGCATATGAAACTGAAAATAATATAATGGTAATTAAGAGATTCAAAGAGGTTTTAGATGGCAAAAAAACAAAGGTTGTATTATGTACTTATGATAGTTTCTTATTTGACTTTGATATATCTGACGGTTTAGAAACCTTAAAACAGATAAAGTCAGCTATGGATATTCCATCAAAAGTTTCAATAGGTGCAAATTATGGCACAATGATTGATAAGTCGCTCTAAACCCTTATATTTATATATAGTAGAAAGGGATAAATATGAATTTCAATAGATTAGTTTCAGAATGGGCGTGGCGTGTAAACAATGGAATGCCAGACCCAAAAAACAGAACACATGTAGAATTACTCAGGCAAGTGCTTATAGAGTCAGGCTATGATAAAGATTGGGTTTTAGAGTATACCCAAAATCTTTTTGAAG
>MDTA01215475.1_pt1 | contig 20925 bp, 21 predicted proteins | sample 811151 | NCBI WGS metagenome assembly MDTA01 (sample SAMN05326648, study PRJNA326480) | marine metagenome | isolation source: seawater | place: Indian Ocean: South | collected 2010 | reverse complement strand
CTTATATCCATCACGAGTATTCTTTTGGCATACGGGACAATTTAAAACGATTTCTTTAAGAGCTTCCCAACGCGCTCTTTTATCGCCCTCTGGCAATGTAAACGCAGGAGGGTCTCCGAAAGGAGAATCGCTTGTCGGCGACCGGCTAGGATTTTTGACGACCTCATCCTTTAGCAATCGATCGAATTCTTCCGGCGAAGCTGATTTGATTTTTTCCGGAATCTCTGTAGATACGGGCGAACTGCTTTCTTTCGAGGCAGCCTCGTTCTCTACACGATTTCCATCCAAAGAAACTTGCCTCAATGTATGTATAGTTTCATCGGATACACTAACATAGTTCACGCCATCATCGCGTAAGCGTTTCAATTCCTCCACAATCGCTTCCAGCTCTGACTTCATCCGCTTATCGGTCTTGGCTTAACAGGATTTTCTCGGCATACTTAGCGAGAAGATCGAATTCGAGATTGACCAGATCGCCCGATTTACGCTCCACCAGATTGGTCATTTCTAAAGTGTGCGGAATTAGCCAGATGCTTATCAATTGATCGTCAACTTCAGCAACCGTGAGGGAAATCCCATCGACTGAAATGCAGCCCTTATAGACTAGGTACTTTCGGAATGTTTTGGGAGCCTCGATTTTCAATAATACATCCCTGCCCTGGTGCTTGATTTCCTTGATTTTTCCTACGCAGTCTACATGGCCAGTTACGAAGTGGCCACCAACTCTACCATCGTTCCGCAAGCTTCTCTCTAGATTCACTCTTGATCCTAGATCGACCTTTTTCAGATTAGTCACCAACCGAGTTTCTTCGAGCACATCAAAAACTAGCGTATGCTCGCTCATCTCGGTCACCGATAAGCAGCATCCATTAACGGCTATACTGTCTCCGATTTTGACATCTTCGGAAACGACTTCACCTCTCAATTTCAAGCGCCAACTATCTGGCTGCGCGTGAAAACTCAATACTTCTCCAGTTTCTTCAACTAGTCCCGTAAACATTTCGAAGGACTATCGGCCATCTCACAGGATTGCGCAATGGATTTTGCAATGGCATTAACCCCCAATCGCATAAAAAACCGGGCTCCGATCAATCGGAGCCCGGCTGAAAATCCGTATTGCTCTGAGGTTTCTAAACCTTCGCGGGTACTTCGTAATCCTGGCGATACGCGCGCTTGAGATGCTTGTTGGCCTGACGATAACCTTTACCACCGACAAACTTTTCGGAACTGGCATCGAATTTCAGCTCGTTGCCAATTTTCCAAAGCTCTCTAGACTGGTCTACACTCCACTCTTCTAGCTGGTCATGAAAGCGGCCGTGGGCCTCTTCCAGCAATGAATCTTTCCCAGCGAATTTCGCGGTTGCTTTGCCGTTCGCTTCTTCTCCTTCCATATAGGAAATATTTCCCAAATGCGCGAGGCAGCTCGATTTATATGCGCTTTCCAGATGGGAAGCCACATCCGCTTCATTGCGGCTATTGACCGCTCTAATGAAGGCTGGGAAATGATCGAATCCACCATCACCCTTGAACGCTTTGAGTTTCTTCCCATCATTGTCATAAACGATTCCGCCTCCGCGTCCACCGCGGAATTCGCCTCCATCGCAAGTGACAATAACTCCAACTCGGCTTCCCTTGAAGTTCGGGGCGCTGTTCAGTTCTGGCTTTACCCATAGGTTTCTTACTTCGAAAATGGCGGGAATCCCGCCCCAGTCGAAAGTAGTGATACCCATATTCGGGGTGTTGCCTGCATCGCTCCAACCAAATCTGCCTCCGAGCGACTGGACTTTCAACGGATGGTCAGGATCGCCAAGAATCCATCGCATTAGATCAAGCTCGTGTGGCCCTTGGTTGCCCAAGTCTCCGTTGCCGGTGTTGAAGTCCCAGTGCCAATCATAGTGGAATCTTGGACGGTAAAGGTCCTGATGTTCGGCGGGCCCAAGCCACATATCGTAGTCCACGGATTCTGGCGGCACCAGTGGACTGTCGATCTTACCGACGCTTTCCCGATTCCGATAGCACAATCCACGAACCATTTTGATTTCGCCGATGTTGCCCGCGTGGATCCATGGAAACGCTTCGTTCAAGCCAACGTCAGAGCGGTTCTGAAACCCTGCCTGAACGATTCTGCCGTATTGCTTGGCAGCTTTGACCATTTGGCGTCCTTCCCAAACGCTATGGCAAACCGGCTTTTCCACGTAAACGTCCTTGCCCGCTTGGCAGCCCCAAACGGTTTGCAGAGCGTGCCAATGATTAGGCGTAGTCAATACGACTGCATCCACGTCCTTTCGCTCGAGCAGCTTTCGATAATCCGTCTCTTGGCTGATAGTAACGCCATACTCCTTGTCAACATCAGCAGCCCGTTCCGCCAAAACGTCTGTGTCCACATCGCAAAGAGCGACCAGGCGGGCTCCTTCAGTTCGGAATACGTCCTTGATAAGGCTCTTTCCTCTTCCACGAAGACCAACTACGGCAACCCGAATGTCTCCGTTGGCTGCTTTAGCCCAGGAAGGTGTAATTGCAAATGCGCTCGTAGCCAGCGCGGAGGCTTTGATAAATTTACGGCGAGATAACATAGAATTTATGGGTTAAACTTTCGATGTATAAGACACGGCTTTCGAAGAGGCGCAATCGAAATCAGTTGTCTAAGCTAAGACGTGAAATCCCTTTCGTAAGGCATACCACTCAGAAGAGAGTTGAATGAGTAGTTTGATCCACCTCTTGCAAATCGTTTCGATCCCCGAAAATCGATTTCAATAGGGCCTCAAAGCGACGTTCTCAGTTTCGAGAACGTAACAAAACAATTTTCACGCAACTCCCAGTTCTTCAGAGCCAGTTGCCGCTTGGCTATCGAAGAGGCCGTTCCGCTGATCCAAAGCTCGCGAGTGGCTCCTGCCATTTCCTCCGACAGTAGCGACTCGGTCAACTCCGGAGACCAATGGAGATAATCCAATGCCAAAGGGAGAATTACAGAACCGTTCTCACTCACCGCCACTGCCAGTCCTCTTCTAACCTCCAGTCTATGCAATGGTTTTACTAACTGATTATAATTTCCGAAGACCGAAACGATCTTCACCATCAAAAGCGCTTCCTCACGCCCTTGAACCTCCAACAGCAGACGGACAAGTTCCAGTCGCCCATCCACATCGAGTTCGTCCAAGGCAAGTACGAGTTCGGTTTTTTCCGTTAAGGTATAGTGGTCGAGTTCATTAAAAAAAAGAACCACGTCGGCCTCTAAACCCATATTTTTTAGGGCAATAGAATTCAGGCGCTCAAGCTCCAACTCGGATTTGCTCCACACCATTTCCTGCGCTTTCAAAGTGTAGGAAAGAACCGAGCTTGAGGGGATGGCAAACTCCGCCGCAAAGAATCCCACGCTCGAAGCCCACGCGATTCGCTCCAGTTCGTACTGCAGATAGTCGTTGGTGGTATAGGGATCCACTTTCAAGCGCCTTGCCCAATCACGCTTTGCTCTGTCAAACCCCAGATGCCTGCGACTCAATTTCTTGCTTGCGCTTCCAACTTTCTTCACCGTTCCCGTGGAAGAGCCATCCTCATTCTCGGTCTTAGGTTCACTGCTCCGCAAATTCTGAGGCTTCGCCTTGGAGGCCACAACCCGGGTCCCCTTCTTGACCTCGTAAAACATGCCCTGCAAATACCGCATCACGCCACCGGGAATTCCAACCACAGTGGAAAACGGTTTTCGGGCCACCGTCCAGGTTCGCACTAGCGGATTCTTCAGCGCTTCCGAGAAGGACTTCGTAAAGGCGTCCGTCTTGCTTATCTCCTCGAGCCGCTTCAGAGCATGGATTTCATTGACCCGCTTTTCAAGCATGTCGACCCCCCTCACGCGATATTCTCCAAAATCGCTGTACAGCTCGAATTCGTATCCAAAATTTACTACATGTCCAATCGGCCCAAGCTGATATCGCTCGCCGCTTCTAAGCTCCTCGGGGACAAGATTATGGGTAAACACTAGTGGAGGGCCTTCGTCGGGCTCCATCTCCGCGCAAAGCGAAGGAACCCACGAAGCTAGGATAAAAACCACTGCCAATAATAGAGGAACACCCATGCTTATTCTTGATTTGAAACGCGAATCTAGACTCGTGTTCCAATTCGAATCTAGCGCATGAATATAGCGAAACAATTGAATTCTGTTAATAGAGGGTTTAGCCTATCTCTAAAACTCCCATTGCATATTGATTTTCAATAGGCGAAATCGCAGTTGAGTTAAAATCGATTGCCAAAAATGGAGCCTCCGAGCGTTTCTGAAACAAAGGATTTGAAAATCGGTATAACGTGCCGCAGGTCATCTCTAGAATGGCTTCGATCGAATTAACGGAATTTTCTCCAAAGGAAGAACAGATCCTCTCTATTCGATTCGAAGTCTTCGTCAACGAGCAAGGAGTCGACGCCAGTCTTGAGATCGATGGGAAGGACTCGGAATGCGTACACGCCCTTGCCTATGAAGACGGGAAGCCTGTAGGTACGGGACGTTTGCTTCCGGACAGCCACATTGGCCGAATGGCGGTACTTTCCGAATATCGTTCTCGGGGCATCGGAACCGCAATTTTAGAAGCGCTGATCGAAGCAGCGAAAAATCGGGGAGATAGCCGAATCATCCTCGCATCGCAAACGCATGCCGCCAGCTTTTACGAGCGATTAGGTTTTGGAGCGGTCGGCACCCCCTTTTTTGAGGCTGGAATCGAACACGTTCTCATGCAACTTCAACTGGGAGAATAAGCTCACGTTCGAATTGCCATCAAAGCGCCATGAAAACCATCTCGCCTGAAGACCTAGATAAATCGCTTAAAAGCGATTCGCCTCAGCAGATCCTCGACGTACTTACCGAAGAGAGTTATCGCTACGAGCATACCCCCAACTCGCGAAACGCCTGCGTTTACTAGATCGGGTTTCTCGAATCAGCATCCGAGATCACCCCAGACAAAGAAAAAGAGTTGGTAGTCTACGGCCTAAACGATCAATTCGAGGCTGGCCTGGCTGCATTCGAGAAACTAGTAGGATGCGGATGGAAGAATGTCGCTGTCCTTGCGGGAGGAATAGACGCTTGGAAACGAGCTGGACTGTCCGTTTCAGGCGACAGGCAAAGAGTTCCCTTGCCTACTGGCAAGTTTCAGGCCGACGCCGATAAGAGCGTTGTTCGTTGGGTTGGGCGAAACTTGGTCAATCAACTTGACGGGACCGCTGGACTAAGCGAAGCGACCATCGAACTCCACGACGGGCGTCTAGCGGGAGGGAAAGCGGTCGTAGATATGAATTCGATTATTTGCCAAGACATCGAAGATAGCAAACTGGCTAAAGTGTTAATCGACCATCTTATAACGGACGACTTTTTCCTCGTGGATCGATTCCCTACCGCAACATTCGTGTTGGATTCCGCGCAAACCATCGAAAACGCCACTCCTGGATCGCCCAACTACCAGATCGAGGGAACCATGACTTTGAGAGGCCTCTCGGCTAAAATACAATTCCCTGCTCTACTAGGTTTCAGCGAAACATCTATCGCTCTCCAGGCGCAATTCGATTTCAACCGAGTGAGTTGGGACTCGAAATACGGATCTGGGCACGTTTACGAGGCTCTCGGGCAACACCTGGTTAACGATTTCATATCGATTAGCTTTCAGTTAATCGCGCCTCTCTAATCCCTCCCCAAATCACCCCCTTCATAGCAAGTTACACCCGACAATAGCAACATGCTTGATCGGCTCAAAGGCCAACTTTTAACCGTTGGTATTCTTATAGCGATACTGCTCGCCTATGTCTTACCTTACTTGGGAGCAACGGGTGGTCCTTTGAAGACAGAGATCACGACGAAGGTCGCCATTGCTATCATTTTCTTTTTGCAGGGCTTAACGCTCAATACTCGGAAGCTGCTGATCAGCGTTACCCAATGGCGGCTCCACATATTATGTCAGAGCAGTATTTTCCTAATCTCGCCCGTTCTGATGCTCCTCATGGTACTACTGCTGGGCCGATGGATACCCGCGAATCTCCAACCCGGCTTACTATTCCTTTCCATTCTGCCCAGCGCCGTATTCTCATCCACCGTATTCACCGCAAATAGCGGTGGCGACGCAGGAGTCGCCTTATTTAATGCTACTCTATCCAATGTGATTGGAGTGATCCTTACCCCGCTTTGGCGTTTGGCTATGTTCGCCAACGCCAATGACAAATTTCCTCCAATCGATTCTCTGCCTGCCAAAATCGCCTTCTTCATTCTTCTACCTCTGGTGATCGGACAATTCGGGCGAACGATTATCAAGTATGGCTTGGTTAACTATTGGGGACCTGCCATCAAGCGAACGAACAATGGAATGATTCTCTTCGCCGTCTTTGCGGCCTTCTGCGACAGTTTTTCGCAAGAAGTCTGGGCAAAATTCCCTTTCTCATCCATTCTATTGGCTATCATCTATTCGACCATTTTTCTCGGTTTACTGTCTTCCCTCGTTCGGACACCGTCTCGACTGGCATCCTATTCCCTGAGCCAACGCATCGCGGTTTTTTTCTGCAGTTCCCAAAAAACTCTAGCTGCGGGAGTACCTATCGCCGCAGTCGTTTTCGCTGGCCAATCGGGCAATCTTGCTCAGGGCCCAATACTGATTCCTCTCATGATCTACCACGCCCAACAGCTTGTCTTGGCCGGCCTAATATCCGGGTCCCTTCTCGATCGAAAACGGCAGCTGACTTAGCGCGGATTATTCTCAACCTCGAAAAGCGAGCCCGGCAGCCTTGATAAGCCAAATTCCGAGTAATCGTTTACGATCCCATCGTGAGGCCGGTCTTGCTTAAAAACCTTCAAGATTTCCTGATGCTCATAATCAGAGGTGGGCCACTCTTTGAAATACCCAGGGAGCATGAAAACCGTGTAGCTCTGATTTCGCTCTACCTTTCTCCGGATTACCAACATCAGCATGTCGTCTACTCGACGATTTCATCTAGATCAATTCCGATCTCCTCTACGGCCTATCAATAGACTTTCGCAATACTTGTTCAATTGCCCATACGTGCTCTTGGCTCGGCCCGATAGAAAACGAATTCGATAGCAACAGCCGCGAGAGAAATGCCTATGTCAAGTAGCTAGAAGCGAGATTCAACTTGGCGACTATCACGCTGGGGACAGATACAATCCAAGACCACTTATCTCATGAGCAGAAGACCCTTCCCTGCCATAGAGTATATCCTCTATTTTGGCTAATTTCGTTTGCAACAAAACGGTTAATCCTACCGAATATATTCGAGACTGAGACGTAAAGACAGGCACTACTCAGTACAGCAATAAATCAATCTGACTAAGAGAATAGCTTCCATATGGGACGCAGCGCCCCATAAACTACTCATACAACTTCAGACAACCACCCGAATGGAAAGCATCGATCCCGCTAACAGCTCTGCGCGATTTTCAAATCCGCCAATCGCCCACGCTAGCAAGGCAAAAAATAGCAGCGAACTTCAGACGAACGAATCGAAGGCTCCCGCAAATCGAGAATTGGCCTATGCGGATATATTCGACGACGAGGCTCTCGAGAGGCTGCAAAACAACCTGCAGTCTGTATCTGAATTGACTAATCAAGCTCTCGAGCGCCTCAAGAAAGAGGGCTAGGTCTGAACTCGATCTAGCGTTCTCGAGACGTCAACCTTACTCCTATAAGCGTGGCTAGCGATCTGAGTGAACTGAGAAAGGAATACACCGGCGCAAGTCTACGCAGAAAAGACCTAGCGGCCAATCCGATCGATCAATTCGAAACTTGGTTTTCTCAGGCTCAAGAGTTGGAAGTCGTTGAGCCCAACGCCATGTCCCTTTCGACGGTCGATGCCAACGGACAGGCATGGCAACGAATGGTTCTGCTCAAAGCCTTCGATCAACGCGGGTTTATTTTTTTCACCAACTTCGGCAGTCGAAAGGCGAAACAGATCGAGACAAATTCACGAGTGTCTCTGCTTTTCCCTTGGGTTTCAATTCATCGCCAAGTCGCTGTCTCAGGAACTGCTGAGAAAATTTCTTCTACTGAATCGCTCAAGTACTTTGTTAAGCGCCCCTACGGGAGCCAGATTGGGGCTTGGGCATCCGAGCAGAGCTCCGTTATTTCTTCGAGATCCCTGCTACATGCCAAACTCGATGAGATGAAACGCAAATTCAAGAGCGGCGAAGTGCCACTGCCTTCATTCTGGGGAGGCTATCGCGTTCGACCCAACACCCTCGAATTCTGGCAAGGCGGCACCAATAGAATTCATGATCGTTTCCTGTATTCAATAGGCGCAGACGATTCCTGGAATATCGATCGATTGTCACCCTAGTCCTCGACAGGGTTTATCGTTGCCAGTATTCGGACCAGCAAGTGGTCTTCCCTCCGATCTTTTCCCGTTTCAGCAAATCACCTGTTTTCGGGCACAATTCACCCGTTCTCCACCTGCGATGAAATAGCCATGTCTTCGGAGGGTCCGAGTAGTCAGGCGCGATTCGCTCCATCGCTATTCGAGATACGCGTTTTACGCTTTGAAACAGCTTCCGAGTCTCCTCATCGTCTAAAGAATCCACTGCCCTTTGGGGCCGAATGCGCGATTGCCAAAGAATCTCGTCGGCCATCCAATTCCCAACTCCGGGAAAACGCGTCTGATCCAGCAAATAGCTTTTCAGGGGCTTTCGAGATCCTCGCCTAGCTAATCTCCTGAAATACCGTAAATCGAATGTCTTTGAAATTGGTTCAGGGGGAAGATTCTGCCAAAACTCTGGTAATTGATCCGCCTCGAAACTCTCAATCACTCCGAACTGGCGAGGGTCATTGTAAACAAGCCAGCCTATCGACGTATTTAACACTATATGGTCGTGTTTTTTTAAATTTGCTTTCGATGCTCGAATACTCAAGCTGCCTGTCATCCCCAAGTGGATACTCAGCCACAATCGCTTATCGAATCTGAACAGGATACGCTTTCCATGAGTGCGCGAATCAATCATTCGATTGCCTTCCAGGAGAGCAGCAAGGCGGGTCGGCTCTGTATTCCGAAAACAACGTATTCGGCCGTTGAGCCTCGCTTCTAAAATCCGCTCGCCGCATCCGGGATTCCAACGGGAACAATAGTAAGCTACTTCCGCTAGTTCGGGCATCGTTTCTAGCTATTGCTACAGCCTCCTACGAGGCTTCTTGCGCATAGGCTTCCATCATCTCACGGCTAACGCGGTATCTTCCCGCGCAACGAGGACAATTAACTTCGATCAGCTCTTCTCCAAGAAAAAGCTCTTCCGGACTTTGTCTCCACACTGGCAGCAACGCTTCTAGAATGCGTATCTGATTGCAGCCGCAGTTCCAACGCGCAACCCGAGTTTCCAGCGGCTTGACGATCTCCCGATCCGCCAGGTTGAGTAGATCTTGGGCCTCCAAGCTACGAAACCATTCCCTATCATAATCCGGATGGGCTGATACAATAGCGTAAGTCTCTGCAGCCAATTGGAAGAAACGAGCGGGCCGTTGTTCGCTACGTTCATAATACGCCTCTGCAGCCACTAGGGGATCGCCTCCACCGAACGATACGACGCTTCTATGGAGAGGTTTGTTGCCTTTTACGATCTCCTGATAGAATACGTTCTCTTCTGCTTCTTTTACGTTTTCAGTAAAGACTCGGCCGACAACCGAACCATCGCTCGTATCGCCCCCCAGAAAAAGATTCAACAAGGGCTCCTGAAAGTTTATGGTCCATGCTAGAACTTCGTTCCTCGGCCGGGAAACGCAATGCAAGGCGAACGCCGCCAGCCCTCGCTTAAACAAATCGTCCGTTTCCGAATCGATCTCGATCCGGTTGTCTTTAAGATGGAGGTAGTAATCGACATACAGAGGACTGAAATTCGCCATCGCGAAGAGTGTATTCCGCTCTCTAACAAAAGAGGATGCGATTGAAAAAGGGGCTTCTTCCGATTGTTCGCTATCGCTCATTCAATTGAGAATGAGAGCATCCCTATTTCAAAGTCCAGCCTGCTCTGTATCTAGGCTCGAGATACACGCGCGCGAGCGCTATCGACTACGGGTTCTTAAATCCGCAAGCCGCAGAGCGACGCTCTCTTTTCGATCGTCCCATTTAGCCGCGCGCAAAAAGTCCTCCATTGCCGATATCGCTACATCAATGTGCCCCATTGCTTCCGCTAGTTCCGCCACCGAGAGCATCAGCTCTGTTTGAGTTTCTGGAACTGGCGCCTCGATGTCGTAGGCGGCTTTCAAGTGGATGTAGGCCTTCTCATCCGACAATTCAAACACTCGGTAAGCTTCCCCCATTGATCGATGAAAACCGCGCCGCATCTCGGGAATCGTCAATTTCTCTCCCCGTTGCTCTAGCTCCATTAGCCTCTTTTCCAAACCATCTTTCGAATCGCCCTCATACAATTCGACAAGAATGAATTTCAGGAATGCTAGCTCTCCAAAAAACCGTCCCGGATAGGTCTCGTACAAATAACGGTAGCCAAGCCTCGCTGATTCAAGATCCGGTTCCTCCAAGTGCTTATGGTTGATTCGCGCCAAATAATAAGCCGATGCCAAGCCTACATCGTCATTTCCATTTATTTCGAAAAGGTGATCCAGCAGCTTCTTTGCTCGCATGGTATTCGCCTCTTCCTTCGGTTCTTGAAACAAGAGCTCTAACGCTTGGGCGTATCTGCCAAGGCGAACATTCCCCGTGCTTCTAGCTCGCAAGTCATTTACTTCAGGAGAACCCGAATTGTACAACAGAAGGGCCTCTACCTCCCAAGCTTCCGCTCCCTTTGCTGCCGAGCAACCAACCACAACAGCGAACAGGGCCCAGAGCCCGTGACAGAGAATTGACTTGGAAAAATGTTGCATGGGGACCGCTATCGGCTGGAATTGCCATTCCAGCCATTCTTATTCGCTAACACTTCAATAAACGGATTCCGATTTGTCGAGTCCCGCGAAAGCGAGATACTTCGGAGAAGGGCGAAACCCAGACTCTCTTTCCTTGCTCCGCTACACGCAAATCGCCTCGCAGCTCGAAAACGTCGCTGAGCCAAAAACAGGAAACACTCCATCCAAAAAATGAGATTCGCTCCCTCATATCGAGCAAAGCGCCTAGGAATCGCATTCACGCTCCTTCTGACCCTCCCGGCATTAACCGGATGCGTATACCTGCGCCTGCTTCACTTCAAAAACCAGCTCAAAGCGTTTGAGGAGAATGTCTCTGTGCTGCCCAATACCCAGCTGACATTCGAGTTTGCCAAGCCAATCGTAAAGAATTCCGATTTCGTTTTCCTGACTGGATCTCAACCTAGCCGCATCGAAAACATCGACTCTACCGGGCAAGAGGAGCTCTGGACTTGGCATTTCCAGAAACGGAAAGGGAAGGACCAGGACCGCCCTTTCAAAATGAAGTTCCAAGCCCGCTTCCGAGACAATCTCCTCAATCGCCTGATGCTCGACAACGCTTTCGTCGAGCTTTTCGGCAAGGACTTCACTGAAGAAATTGTGAGTCGCATGGGCCACGCTAAAGTCAATAAGCTTCGGCGCAGCGTGACTCTATCGATCGATGCCTCCACGCTCTCTCAGCTGTCCCCGCCTTCCTTAGGTAGTGTTGTAGAATTGATGGGCCAACCCACGGAATTCTTGAAATCTGATTCGCCCGATCATCAATCCTGCCTATATGAATTCCGCTACTACAACCCAAAAACGGGCAAAACGGCAGGCAGATTCAGCATCTACCTGATTGGGGATCCCCAGAGCCCGGATGCCCCAATAATAGGCTTTAAAGCCACCGGACGAGCGTGAGAAAAGATCTGTTGGATTACGCTCAACATACAACTTGACAGCGCCAAGGCTTTTCCACTTCAAGACTAGAATCATGGGCTGGCAAAAAAGGTGCTTAGGAGTAATTGGAGTCGCAGTCATCGCGTTCCTCAATGGCTGGCACCTGGTTCCTGTTCAAACGTTCGGCTGGGCGACGATGGCCATTGAGAAAATGGACAGCAATCGTTCCTTTACTGCCGCTCTGGGCAAGGCTATCGACACCGAGAGCAAGTGCCAAATATGCCATTTTGTAGAAGAGCAAAATTGCGGGAGCGAAGAAATCAACTTGCTGGATACTTTGCCCAAATTGCCCATCTGCCTTCCTAGCTATTCGCAAGCCACACTCACACCTCCTGCCATTTGGACCTCGATTGCCTGCTAATCGCGCCATTTGGTGGCTTGGACAAAAAGGGTGGCAACGCCACCTCCCATCGCTTGATAAACTATCTAAGGCGCCCCATTTTCAGTTGAGGGCGTAGGCTCACTTTCAAGCGAAACACGCTGCATCTGAAAGCGGCGTAGTCTTCCTGTAACTATATTAGTAGTTCACTGATAATTCTTACGTATCCAATTTTATCTACACTTTATTTTTTCTACGATGAAACAACGCTTTTTACCACAGACATTTCTTATCCTAACTTATCTCGCCGCTGCCTTTCTAACGAGTGAAGCCCACGAGTAAGATGGCAGCAGACCCGATGGACATGCCCCTATAATGGTGATGGGAGACCATACTCACCGCGCGGGCGAATGGATGGTTTCAGTTCGTCATATGCGAATGGATATGGAGGGTATGCGAAGTTCGGAAACCAACCGCAGTTCGCAGGAGGTATTCTCCGCCAACTACACCGTCACGCCCTCAAACATGACAATGGACATGACCATGATCGGGCTCATGAGTGCCCCAAACGACAAGGTTACCCTAATGGCCATGATTCCTTATATCGATACGGAAATGGACCACGAGATTTTTCCCATGGCAGCGCCGTTGATCGCCCTCAACAACGGATCGAGGCAATTCACAACACGCAGCAGCGGATGGGGAGACTTGAAAATTGCAGGGCTTTTCCCATTCCATCGATCCGAAGAGGCACGGGCCCATTTCGGTCTTGGAGTTAGCCTGCCTACTGGATCAATCGGCGAAACGGACCTCATTCCCGGTCCCGGAGGGCTGCTGTCGCGGCAAATGCCTGCCCCTATGCAACTAGGTAGCGGTACCATAGACTTGATGCCGTCAGTGACCTATGTAAGGCAAAAGGAATCCTGGTCCTTCGGGTGGCAGGCGCGGGCCATCGCCCGCCTAAACGAGAACCATCACAACTATCGCCTCGGGAATCAAATTGATGTGTCCAGCTGGATTTCCACGAATCTTTCTAGCCATTTCAGCTTATCCGGGCGACTCCGATACAATCGGGCTAGCGAAATGAGGGGAACGCAATCCGACATAGGATTTAATCCACCGTTCGCCCCCTCCAGAAGAACAGTAACCACAGCGTTCTCGGAAAACGATGGCGGTCAGCGAATCGACGCGGCGATCGGCCTAAACTTCATCGCAACCGAAGGCAGCTTTAAGGGAAATCGATTCGCGATCGAGCTCTCGACTCCGATAATGGAAGACCTGAATGGATTTCAGCTCTCTACGAAATCTGTAGTTACAGCAGGTTGGCAGCTAGCCTGGTAACGCCGACAAGCGCCTTTAACTAGCGTTGTGGCTATTTCTGCCCAGCCTTGACAGCGTGATACTGGTTTATGGCCGGGTTTGACAGTACAGTAGCTTGGCCATCCGACCAAGTTATCTCGATTCTGTCAATTGAATCCAATTCTCCTATACCAAATCTCATGAAGGAAGATGTTTGGGAATTGCGGATTTGCCCGCGAGCATTCACTCGCGCGGATTCGTAGTCTTCGCCAAAAACTCGAGTCGTTGCTCCAATAACAGAATGATCCGGAGCGGGCTGCAATTGAACGCCCACCCAATTGCCAACGCCAACCAGGTCGTTCTCAAGAATCCTTACTTGGATTTTCTCTTCAACTAGATCGCTTTCGAGCACAATCAAGTCGGGCTTTCCATCTATATTGAAATCTTCCGATACGCCAGCGCGCCCGTCCACCTCGAGCGAAACTCCCATCAGATAGGCGATATCGACGAACCCACTCTCACCGAAATTGGCCAGCAATCGGTTTTTTTGGTAGGGAGCCCAGCTGTATTCATCTTCAGAAAACATTTTCCCGGGATCGTTTTCCCCAAAGAACCTAAGCATATCCTGGATCTCCTCCCCCTCGATATCGTAGAGGTCATGTCGCCAAAAAATCTCGTCGTAATTTTTCGCGGTTGCCCGGCTAATATTACCATTATTCAAATACAAATCCAAATAGCCATCGTTGTTAAAGTCGATATCAATACCGCTCCACACCCATCCGGCCCTCTCGAACACACCTCCATCTTCAAAGAGAGAAAAGCCATTCTCGCCACCCCGCCAAAGCCGACTTCCCCTAGCTACGACAGGCCTTATGGCTTCGCTCTCCTCAAAACCTTCCCGATGCGAGCCCATCGCGCTCATCCGACGCCCTACCTCTGAAGCCGCACCGCCGACAAAGATATCAAGGGCTCCGTCGCGGTCGAAATCCGCGATCAATTGCGTTGAGCCAAACATTTGGGGCGACTCCAGCCAATCGTCGGCGACACCAGCGAGCAAATCACTTTCGCTAGACGAATAGACGTCCACACCAGAAAAATTGCTGCTCATCAACAGGTCCTGAAGACCATCTCCGTTGATGTCTGCGATGGAAGCGACTCGATTGCGTCGATTAGACCTTTCCGCCAACCCGGTTTCCTTCGACATTTCTCGAAATTTGAGACGCCCTCTATTCATCAGCAAATACGATGACAATCCGTCGTTGGCATCATAATACGGCTTGGGGAGAACTCCCCGAGTATGCGACTCGACATTTTGACCGATAAATAGATCTGGCAATCCGTCACTGTTAATATCCCCCGCTGTTAGAGACACCGCTCCATAAAGCGTCTTTGGCTCCCAAATTATCTTGGGCTTTCTGCTATACGCTCCTGTTTTCCTATGTTGTTCAAAGACGAGAACACCGATGCCTCGAAGGCAAACGACGTATTCGCGTTTTCCATCCAAATCCAAATCGACGAGCAAGGCGGAATCAATAACGCTTAGAGCGGGCGGGCTTTCGAGAAGCGGCTTCGGATCGAATTCGAAATTCCCGTAATTCCGGTAGACCATGTTTTCTTGAGGAAACACGATATCGGGCTTTCCATCTAGATCGACGTCTTCCACCATGATGTACCGATAAGGGGAATTTGAAACGCCGCTATCTAGCCAATCCCGGGTAACAAATCCTTTTTTTCCCGTCCTTCTGAATTGCTTGAGTTCGAGGAAGGTAATCGATGAAGGATGGTGAATCCCCTCCTCATCAGCCTCCGGATCCCATTGAATTCGAGCGATCCCTCGAAACGAGCGTCGGTAAAGGGTATGGCTCGGACCGCTGACATTTATTTCGAATTCTATCTCTGAGATAGCAATCCCGTTGCCTTGAAGCTCGAATCCGGAATGGCGAAAATCGAACTGGTCTAGCTCATACCCTTGCTGCTCGAAATCGTTAACCATCGTTTGCAGCTGATAGCTTTTGAGAAGCTGAATTCCGGATCGTGGCGCTAGATGGATAAATTCGAAAACACCCTGGGGATGCCTCTGATTAAGGGTCCAATTCGGCTTTTCAACAGACCCCAGGGAAAATGTACGAAACACCTGCAGCGGTGATTCCGCTTCTCTAAGCGAATCCCAAAACTTAACAATGGATTCTCCGTAAGCTTCGGCAGCGACTTCCGCTTTCCAGACGGTCGCATCTCTCTGCTCTCGCTTCGCTTGAATGTCCGCTGATTCTTCAGTCTGGGCATTCGCCAGCGAAATCAGCCCTCCAACGAGGCCCACTAGAGCCAGAAATCCCTTGGCAGGCGCTGACCAATTTTCAGGAAATGACTTTGAAGGGGCTCTTGACATGAGGTCCAGATTGCAACCTCCGTAGCCAAAGCGTTCAAGACTGAACTCGCGCAGCCTCGCCAATCGCGATTTTCAACTGTCTCTCTGCACCTTCTCCGAAATCAGCGTCACCGGCGACCAAAGAGCCAGCAAACGGATGGCAAAATTATCGAATAGGCTTCGAGAGTAGCGGTACGCCGTTGAATCTCCACTCAACTTTCTCCGTAACAAGCAGCCATTGTATCTAGGACTTACCTTGAAACCTACCCGTTCTCCTATGTCCAAGACGCGTTTCCATGAAGGGATTACTTGACAGATCCCATCGCTACCTGGTCGGTCGTTGCCGGAATCGACGAGTCTGGATCCTGCCGCCAAAGAAGGGAAAATTCCAATAGCCCTGGACATCTCGCTCGCTTCAAAGCAGTGAAGGCCAATACCTGATCGCCGAAGAACTCGATAACATTGCTCGAAGTACCAGCCCAATTGGCGACTATGTTCAAGAACTTGGCTCGAGATGGTAATATCGAAATATCGGTCTTCAAACGGCCAGGGTCCCCCTGAAGGAACTAGGCGAATCCTGCCTCTCCATCCAACCTCAGGGTGACGAGCCTTTAGCGACTCAACGAGGTCGTCGCAAGAAGTTGTTTTGCCAGCCATCCGATCTGTAGCGATAAATCCGTAAAGCTCGCACCTTCCCGCTAACTTTCCCCTTTCCCGCAAAATATGCATTAATTCCGAGATAAGGTCTCCCCTACCGCAACCGGCATCCAGGATCCTTATCGGATCCGAATTGCCCAGCAAGGCAGCTCGCCGCTCTATCTCCGCGAGCAAACACGAAATCACATGCGCTTGAAAGCTTCTCAAAGCAAAGTGATCCTTCTGGAAATTCGCCTGGCAATTACAAGCTCTTGTCAGGAATGGCTAGCGATTCTTATCCACCTCAATCTAGGATTTAGTCTCTTCTTTGATCACTTGCTTCAAAGATTGGGATGTCAGGAGAAAGTATACCTCTTCGGATATATTCTTGGCGTGGTCCGCAATTCGCTCGAACGATTTCGAAATGAAAATCATTTCCGCATATACGTCTACTTTGGATGGATCGTCTTTCATCAGTTCCACGAATTCTTTGAAATTTTCGCGGTTTAACGCGTCCACTTCCTTATCTCGTCTAATAATTTGGTGGGCGATGTCCTCTTCTTCCTGAATAAAGCTAAGTAAAGCCTCTTTCAGCATACTTATCGCAAGTTCACACATGTCAGGCACACGCCCCAATCCCCGATAGGTCTCATTGCTGGCTAAGATCTTCTTGGTCCTCTTTGCGATACTTGTCGCCTCATCACCAACACGCTCGAGATCGTGACTCGCCTTCACGGCAACGAAAAGCAATCGCAGATCCTTCGCGACCGGGGCTCTCAAGCTGATGTAGCGCGCGACCTCCTCATCGATCCGGGTTTCGATCGCGTCGATTATGTCATCCCCTTCTATAACGCTGTCAGCGATGTCGAGATCCCGTTGCTCTAAGGCTCTCAAGGCGAGATTAGCGCTTTCCACCGCTCGCTCGCCCATTTCCATGAGGTGCGAACGGACCGCTTCGAGCTCTTCGTGAAAGTAACGTTCCATCTCTAGGATTCCATTGATATCTTCAATTGCGGAAATAGCAAATAAACACGCCTATTCATCCAAAGCGCCCGGATATATAAGCCTCTGTTTGCTCCTTATCCGGACTCATGAAAATCTGGTCGGTCGCATTCATTTCGATCAAATTTCCCATGTAAAAAAAGGCCGTTTGATCAGAAACGCGGGCAGCTTGTTGCATGTTGTGCGTAACAATTACGATTGTGTAATCATTCTTAAGTTCATGAATGAGTTCCTCGATTTTCGCGGTGGCTACTGGATCCAATGCAGAGCAAGGTTCATCCATCAACAAAACTTCCGGCCCTACCGCCATCGCCCGAGCTATGCAAAGCCGCTGCTGCTGCCCGCCTGAAAGGCTTAATCCGCTTGTATCCAATCGGTCCTTAACCTCTTCCCAAAGAGCGGCTCCCTTGAGACAACGCTCCACAGTTTCATCGAGTTGAGACTTTTTCTTGATCCCTTGAATTCGTAAACCGTAAATCACGTTTTCGTAAATGCTCTTGGGAAACGGATTCGATTTCTGGAAAACCATGCCGATGCGCTTTCTCAATTCCGTCGCATCCACGCGTTCATCGTAAATATCGACCCCATTAACTTCTACTTTTCCACGATTTATTCGAGCAGATTCGATGAGATCATTCATGCGGTTTAAGCAACGAAGTAGAGTGCTCTTGCCGCAGCCCGACGGGCCAATAAAAGCGGTAACTTTATGCTCAGCGATATCCATGTTAATATCGAAGAGCGCTTGTTTATCGCCGTACGAAAAATCGAAATCGGAAATCCGTATCAACGGCCGGTTTCTATCCACCCTCTGGGAATCAACTGCAGGAGTATCCATCTTTATTTCCTTTTGAAGTCTGAGCGATACTAAGGACATTACCAGCGATATTTCTTTCTCATACGGATTCTTAGCAAAATGGAGCTCAAGGCGATGGCAGCGATGATAAATAAAAACACGAAAGCCGTGCCATACTGCATTCTTGAAGTGTATTCATTCTGAGGAATTTTGGCGCTGACTACGTAAATGTGGTAAGGGAGAGCCATAACACCCTGGAAAAACAGATCGTACCAACGCTCGAGCCCTTCCCATGGCAGCTGATCTCGAAGAGCGTAGGCCGCGGTGAACATGATTGGAGCCGTTTCCCCAGCTACTCTAGCGACGCCAATGATCGAAGATGTCAGAATACCGGGCATGGCGTAGGGCAAGACATTGGTTCTAATCGTAGTCCATTGGGTGGCTCCCAGGGCAAAAGAGGCGTCGCGCATGCCTTGCGGAATAGCCCTCATGGATTCCTCGCTAGCGGAAATGATTATCGGCAACACCATGAAGGCCAAAGTAAACCAGCCCGCGATTAAGGAAACGTTCCAGCCAAAGGCCAATACGAACATCCCCATACCGAAAATACCAAATACAATGGACGGGACTCCTGCCAGATTCAGAATGGACAGCCTGACGGCGTTCAAGATTTTCCCGGGGCGCGAATACTCACTCAAGAAAATCGCGCTGAGAACACCCAAAGTCATTGCGATTATCATCGCCCCAGCAACGAGGAGCAACGTTCCGGCAATACAGGGCCAAATGCCTCCCCCTGAATAGGCGTATGTCTCTGTTACGATTGGTTCGTCGATTCCTTCCCGGAAACTCCTGAACTTAGAATCGCTCATTTCGTATTTGCGACCCTGATGCTCAAATACGTGTAACGTCTGTGGAGAATCCGAAAGGAATTCCACATTCAAGAATGGAAACTCACTGCGGAAAACTGTTTTACCACCTTTGTAGACGATGTCTACGAATATAGTTGCCGCGCACAGGAGCACAAAATACGTGCTCAAACGGAAAAGAGCGAATACCAGGCGTTCCACTACCTTGCTCTTCGTGGATTTTCCGAAAAGAGACTTTTCCATGGATTCACGGACGACTGTTTTGGAGGGGCTCATAACGTCAACCTAACCTCTGGAGATCTGGAACTTCATCACTATCTTCTGCGCAAAATAGTTGATCAACAAGGAGATGAGAAAAAGAACGAGGCCAACCATGAACAATGCTCGATAATGCATGCTTCCATGGACTACCTCGCCTAATTCCTGGGCGATTATCCCTGTCATCGTATGGACAGGCTCAAAAACGACTCCTATGCCCTCAGCGAATCTTGGAATCTCGATCCGGTTGCCAGCGCAAAGCAACACGACCATCGTTTCCCCAATCACTCGACCAAATCCCAGCAACACCGCTGATATGATGCCTGACAGAGCCGTGGGAACGATGATTCTCAAGATTGTTTGCAACCGCGTCGAACCCATTGCCATGGATGCTTCTTTGTACGAAAGCGGGACGTTATTGAGTGCATCCTCGGCGAGCGTGAAAATAGTCGGGATCGCCATTAGAGCCAATAGCCCGCCAGCCGTGAAGGCATTCAAACGCTCGCTTATCGGAAAAAAGTCTATCCACGCGAGCGACTCCCATCCCGAGACTTCTCGTATCAATGTTCCAAACACAGCGATACCAAAGAAACCTATCACTACTGACGGAATAGCGGATATAAACTCAATGTAGGGTTTAATGAGATCGCGCTCAAGGGATCGCGCAACCTGATTCACGTAAATGGCCGCTCCGATACCTAAGGGAACCGCGAAAAACATGGCTACCAAAGCCACCAGAAAGGATCCGGACATTAATGGAATCAGCCCGTACCAATCTTGTATCGAACTATTCGTTACCCATTTTTTCCCGAATATAAACGAAGTAAATGCTTCGCTAATCGGCACCGATCTCGCGCGTTCCCAAGCGAGAACATTCTCTTCGAACTTTGAAACCTCCTCGATAAACATCTCCGCGAGCTCTTTGAATCGCTCCGTCTTGGCCTGCAATTCCGCATCGCCAAAATAGGGCACAGACGGCAGAATCTCCTCTATCCCTCGGATGAGGTTTTCATTGATCTCAATGTATTCGCTTTCGCGCGACTTCACGATGTCAAAAAAGAGGGCGAAGTCGATTTCTCGGATTTCCAATGCATCGGCTTCGTCTTGCCTGCCCGACTCGAGCAAACTTTTCCGATGCTCAGACAAGTTCTGCATCTCCTGGTAGGAGTCGCGGGCAGCAGAAAGAATTTCATTTGCCTCGATAACGTGCTCCCTCAAGGGAACAGCGAGGTCTTCGAAATCATAGAAAAAATCCTCGCTCTCTTCCGTGATCGCTCGCGATTCTTGAAAGTCGTAACCCTCCTCCGCTAGCTTTTCAACCTGCCGAGAACGAATGGAATTCAGATAGCGGGTCAGCGCTGAAAGCGCATTTTGCTGCCCCCGCATCAGCTCTACATACTCGAGGCCCGATTGCCTGTAGAGCAATAGACTATCTCTATACTGGCCAAAAAATCCCGCGCCTTCTTTGAACAGGAACAATGTGATGAGGCCGAGCACGACAATCGAAACGAACGCATTGCCGCCGAACAATCCCTTGAGCGCGCTTTCCCTGGTTAGTCCCAAGAATGACT
>MDTA01125779.1_pt1 | contig 20938 bp, 18 predicted proteins | sample 811151 | NCBI WGS metagenome assembly MDTA01 (sample SAMN05326648, study PRJNA326480) | marine metagenome | isolation source: seawater | place: Indian Ocean: South | collected 2010 | reverse complement strand
CTCGGCGGACAAAGCAACATGGAAGATGTACTTGAAAGCATTTATCACGGTGACACCGAGGTCATCTCCGCAAACTTCCCAGGCATCCGCCTGATGACAATTCCTCAAAAGGCTTCAGCTGATCCTCAACAGGATATTGAGAGAATCAATGAGTTTAATGGGTGGACTAATCGTTACGAAATGAAAGGGCAGTGGCGAATCTGTACTCCAAAGTCAGTCGCCCGATTCTCAGCAATCGGATATATTTTTGGTCGCCGCCTGCACATGGCATCTGGGGTTCCCATAGGATTGATTGATGCCTCCGTGGGCGGGACCACCGTGGAAGCATGGACTTCCCGGGCTAGGTTGGCAGGCATTACTGGCGCGAAGCCACTCACTGAAGAATGGGATGCTAAAATCAGCGAATACGACGCTGCAGCAAGCCTAGCTGCAAAAATCAAGAATTGGGAAAAGGATACCGAACGCAGACAGGCAAAAGGGCAAAAACCCAACCCCAAACCAACTGAGCCAGGACAGGATCCGGCCAGTAACCGGAATAACCCGGGAGCCTCCTATAATGCAATGATTGCTCCTATTTCCGGATTTAGCATCCGTGGCACGCTCTTCAACCAAGGCTATAACAATGCCCTAGGTGATGCCAGGCCAAAGCTCTACAGAAAAACCTTCCAAGCAATGATCGAAGACTGGCGCTCCTCATTCAAAGACCCTGCAATGCCCTTTGCTGTCATTGGTCTGACTCCAGGAGGTCAACCGCAAACACTCGATAACTTCGAAATACAAATGGTCGATCCCGCGCCCTACATTCGCGAAGCACAACATGCAGCCACAAAGGCTCTCAAAAACACAGCCTATCTTCCCGCTTACGATCAACAGGTCCCGTGGTATCATCCACATAAGAAATTTGAACTTGGAGAAAGGGCAGCCCGCTGGGCACTGAACACCTGCTACAATTACAAAAATATCGGCTGGAAACCCGTCGAACTTATTTCCGCGGACAATCGAGGAGATCATTTTGAGCTGGTTTTTGAAAAACCGGTTCGCGTGCATGATGGTCGGCCCTTTAACGGATTTTCTATCGCCGGAAAAAATCAACATTTCGTCCCAGCCACTGCCGAGTTTGTTGTGACAGGACAGGATAAACACAAGCGTGACCAGCATGACGAAAAACGCCTGAAGATATCGAGCCCTCTGGTGGAAAAACCGGTAGCCGTACGCTACGCGTGGTCACGTAATCCACTGGGAAATGCCGTCAACTCAGCCCACCATGAAAGGACTATCCCCATCCCATCATTCAGGACTGACAACTGGGAATGGCCGGAAGCTCCTTTTAACAGCGAAGGCAATGATGCGGGCAATTCCCACCGTGAAGCAATCCGAGATCTCCGCAACGCAGCTCGAGACAACAATGCCTTGCGAACCGGAAAAAAAACTTAATCTCGCAACCCCTCACCACGCCAGCAACTTAGACTTTGTGCGGACAATGAAACGTCCGCCAGCAATAGCCGGTGTCGCCGTTGTCCCCTCGGGCAATCTTGCCTCCTGCAACACCTTAAACTCGTCACCTGCTTGCAGAACAACCACATCACCTGCAGATGAAAAGTTGAGAATCTTGTCACCCACCACAACCGGCGAACTAAAAATCTTACCTCTCGCAGAAACCCGCTCACGGTCATAAATCACCTTTCCTTCTGGCAATTTCACACAGGTTACCATGCCGCTGTCTGACCATAGGTAAAGCCGCCCGTCATGCACGAGAGGTGTTGGAACATGCGGTACTGCCTTGTCCAATTGGAACACTTGTTCTACTCGATGCCCCTCTTTGTTGGGTCTTAGTGCAACAAGTCGCTTTTTCCCAGTGACAAATCCACAAGTGGCAATAACAAGGTCATCCCAGATAATAGGAGAACCAATGGCACGCTGCTTGTCATTGACATCAAATACCACCGTAGACCACCTCTGCTTGCCAGTAACCAAGTCAATTCCACTGACCCCCTGCTGCCAATCAGCCACTATTACGTCTTTACCCCCGTCAGGACGAATACAAATACAAGGTGTAGAATAAGTGGCACGCATCGCTTTACGGGAAACTCTCCAGAGCTCTTCACCGGATTTTGTATCCAAAGCGATAATGGAATTGCCTCCCTCCTGGTCATTGCCGATCACCAGTCTGCCATCAACGGCAATCGGAGAAACACCATAACCATGACCACTCTTGTAGGCTCCAAGGTTTCTGCGCCACAACTCTTGACCATCATGAGAATAGGCAATAGCCAAAATCATTTTGGGTTGCCCCCATAGCACATAAATCCCGTGAGCATCTACAGCTGGCGTACTGGTTGCGAAACTGTTCATTTTGTGACGTTTGTGGGCAACTGAGACCAGCTCTTTCCGCCATATCTCCTTTCCAGAGTCCCGCTCAAAGCAGAAGAGCAGGCGCCTTTCCCCTCGGTTTATGGCAGAAGTCACAAATACTTTTGTTCCCCAGATCACCGGGCTTGAGTTACCTTCCCCGGGAAGCTGCACAGACCATGCGCTTGATTGCTCACTCCACTTGGAAGGCAATTCCATAGCCTGAATTGCCTTTCCATTGCCATTCGGACCACGAAACCGCGGCCAGTTGCCCTCAGGTGAAGCACCAAGACATCCACAAATGGCGATAAACAGTAACAGTCTAAAAAGCATGGTGAACATTTAACCCACCAAAACAGGGATGCACCAGCAATTCATCGCCGATCCCAAAAGTCTGACTCTTTTTTGGAGTGAACTTTACCGACTGAGACCGAGTCTGAATGAGGCTCGAGAAGCCATTCATTAATCAAAGCAAAAAATCCTGAGCACCTGAAACCCTTCAGATTAAACGGTTTTTATATTTATTATGGTTATTATAATAAATTAGTTTAATTTACTAAATTATCATCTATAGTTTGAGTACCAATGCTTAATCGAAAACGCGCTCAAAGCCTGATAACAGGGGCAGTTATCTTCCTCATCCTTATTGTTATTGGCAAAGGATTGCGACCAAAACTGGCCATCATCGATTCAGAAACGCAGCACCGGTTCCGCGAAGTTGCCCTTGCGTCAGTAAACGCGGAACGAAAAGCCAAGGGAATAGAGATCGAGGTCGTTATGGACTCGGATCTCCAAGAGTGGCTTGATAGCCAACCTGAATCCGTAATCCATGGCGACAAGAACCTCTCGCCGGATCTTTTCCTTAAAAGGCTGCCAAATCAAAAATTCACCCTGAGCCAAGCATCAATATCTTCTATTTCAGCAGAAAGCCCCGGAAGCCTTGCCAGACAGCTAGACCTATGGGAAGAGGCATTGAAAGCCTCTAACAATGTCGTGGCCATTAGGCTATACCGCCAAAGCAACAAAAGCATAGGCTGCATTTTACTTGCAGCCAGAAAAGTGCCTGCATTCAACCTTTCCCTTTTTAATAGCGGCCAAAGAGAGTTCTACGTAACATGCAAGAAATGTAATGCATCCCATTTGGGGCAACTGGAAAGGTGTGACTTGGCTATTGTCGTGAAGTGTTCGCAGTGCAACCACTCGTATGACCTTATTGCTGCAGACATTGTCGGGAAATATCACAGAGCCACTCACTACCTGCAGGGCTACTCTCCTCCACAAGGCATAGGCGTAACAGCCAAAACACGTATCCAGGAAATTTCTGATCTGTGGTCCGAGGTAGCTCAACATTGTCGCTACAGCAAAGACTTTACCGGTATGGTCGGGCAAAAGGATTCATGGCAGGTTCCCGCTGATACGTATTCACTCCGCAACGGGGACTGTGAAGACACGGCTTTACTGCTTGCGGACTGGCTGATTTCTAGGGGGTTTAATGCTCGAGTGGTCATTGGATTGGCCCATGGAAAAGGTGAACATGCATGGTGTGTTACTGAGCTCAACGGCAAGCAGTATCTTCTGGAAACAACTCTAGAAACAATACCCGATATACTTCCTGAGACACAACAGTCATCTGTTCATTATCGCCCGCTTTATGCGTTTAATCGCCACAGCATCTATTTCCTGAAAGAACCTGTTAATATTGTATCTGACTACTTCTCACCGCAAAGATGGGCAAGCTACACTTACCCTCTGCCGGCAAATCCCAGTGTCGCCTCAATGGAGTTGCTGTCACCAAAAACCGGGGAAGCTCCGCAAAGTCATTAACGGACGTTGCCGAAACGTTCGCATTCTTCAATACCCCTACCTCATCAAAGAGGCTAGGTTACTCAATTTCCGATCCCTTTTCTTCTGGCAGCACAGGCAAGCTGGAAGGCACGATTTTCACCATAACGACGGATGGAGAACTTTGCCCTCCTACGCAGGCCCGTATCCAGCGACCATGTTGCCTGCCAGAACTCATACTTTGCCTCCGGCGTGCGAACCACAATACGGGAAACGCCGACTACACCGGAAATATTACGACGTGTCATTTTTCCTGTAGCACCACCTTTCTGCCGGTCCGGCAACCTCGCTAGCAATTCATCGCGAAAATTCTGTGCCATTTGCAGGGCAACCTCCCGGCCGCCATGCTTTCTATCAGAAAAAAAACGGGAGTACCTTCTGCCGCGTCTGGTCAACCTTACTTGCCAGCCATGACTTCGCATTGCCGAAAGATCAATGCGGGAGATCGCATAAAAATCCATTATATCTTATAGAATCTACCACTTCCTGACCCCATCGTAAACCGGCTTTACTAAAGGTCTGCAATGAATCATGTATTCATGAAGTAAATGATTTACCCTACAACAGATCAGATATTAGGATTAATACGCACATGAATAGAGGCACTCCGCTCACTCAGGAAGAAGAGCAACGTTATGCACGCCATCTGGCACTCCCCTCTTTTGGAATGGAGGCACAATGCAGGCTCAAGGAATCAAGTGTCCTCTGTATCGGTGCCGGAGGGCTCGGTTCACCGGCCACAATGTATCTTGCCGCAGCCGGTGTCGGGCGTATTGGCATCGTTGATGATGACATTGTCGATGCTTCCAACATACAGAGGCAGTTACTCCACGTAACCTCCGACGTTGGCAGGAGTAAAATCCAGTCTGCTAAAGACACGCTCCTTGCCATGAACCCGAACATTGAACTTGATCTTCATGAGGAACGCTTCAAACCGGAAAATGCCATGAACTTGGCAAAAGGGTATGACGTCTTGATTGATGGGTCGGATAATTTTCCGACACGTTATCTAAGTAATGATGTCTCAGTACTGCTCCGTATCCCAAATATTCATGGCTCTATCTTCCGCTTTGAAGGGCAGGTTTCTGTTTTTGCTCCGCATTTGGGTGCTCCCTGCTACAGGTGCCTTTTTCCTGACGCCCCCAGCGAGGGCGCAGTTCCTGACTGAACGGAAGGCGGTGTGCTGGGCGTGCTTCCCGGCGTTATAGGAACCCTTCAAGCTACCGAGGCTATCAAGATCCTATCAGGCATCGGTTCACCCCTTACTGGAAAGTTACTCCACTATGATGCTTTGAGCTCAGGGTTCCGGTCAATTAAGCTTCGCACTGATCCGGAATGTGCGCTTTGCGGTAACAATCCGAGCATCACTGATGTAACCGAGGTTGACTATAGCCTTCCCGTTACCGAACGCACACACGCATCCATCACCGTAGAGGAATTGAGCACTAAGTTAAAGAACAAGGAACCAATAGTGCTCCTCGATGTCAGAGAACCCGAGGAAGCCGCTCAATGCAATATTGAAGGGTCTACTCTCATCCCGCTTGGACAACTCACTCATCGCCTGAACGAAATACCTCCTGAAGCAAAGATTTTTGTCCACTGTAAGTCGGGTAAGCGAAGTGCGCGTGCAGTCACTCTTCTCAAGCGTGAGGGCTACACTAACCCAATCAATGTCGAAGGCGGGATGGATGCATGGCTGAACTTAAAGGAGGAGTAATCAATGCTCCCACCATCGTTCCCTATTCATGCTTGAGTATACCAAAAATGCTTTTTTTGATATTGGCCTTGCCCAAGAAGGACAATTCGGGACTTTTCTCTCATGGACAAAGAAAAAATAGGGCCTGCACTGGGAAAGCTACCCAGCGGCGTCTACATTGTGACTAGTATTCTGGATGGCGAAGAAATCGGCATGCTTGCAAGTTTCGTTGAGCAAGCTGGATTTGACCCCCCTATGATCACTGCAGCGGTCAGTAACGGAAGGCGCATCATTACAGCCATCGAGGAATCCGGATTGATCGGTATCAATGTCCTAGGAGAGGAAGATGCGCGACTCATGAAACCCTTTACGCAGAGTGATAACGATTCCCCCTTCGCGGGAATCGAACTCGATGAGAATGAGCATGCTATCCCGCAACTTTCGGAAGCTTTGGCATTTCTTGCCTGCCGTATATCCGGAAAGATTGAAGGAGGAGACCATACAATTTATGCCGCTGAAGTTTTCGACGGCATTCTCAATGATCCTTCATGCCAGCCCATGGTACGCATTCGCAAGAATGGATTTCAGTATTAGAAGTATCCGAAAAGCACCTCTTACTCATTGCGTGCAGGTCGCTAGTAGCACCTACATGACATCAAGCTCAGGCTTGAAATCGGCTGCATGGTAAGAACTCCTGACCAATGGCCCGGATGCCACGTGACGGAACCCCTTTTCCTCGGCAATAGATTTCAGACGCACAAACTGGTCGGGATGAATGTATTCCACGACTGGAAGATGCTTAGCCGAGGGGCGCAAATATTGTCCAAGGGTCAGAACCGTAACATCATGCTCTCGCAGATCATCCATTGCCTGGCATACCTCATCCTCGGTCTCACCAAGGCCTAACATCATACCACTTTTAATGGCTACATTTTTTCCCCGGCAAACAGCTATTTCCTTGGCTTTTTTCAACACTTCGAGCGAGCGCCTGTAGCGAGCCCTAGACCTGACTAACCTAGTCAACCTCTCAACAGTCTCAAGGTTATGATTGAAAATATGCGGCTCAGAAGCCATGCACGCTTCGAGAGCATCGTTTTTTCCGTTAAAATCAGGAACCAGTATTTCTATGACTATTCCGGGATTGGCATCCTTGGTTGCCAAGACAGTTTGGGCAAAATGCTCAGCTCCTCCATCGGCAACATCATCCCTTGCCACTGCTGTAATAACCACATGCTTTAGCCCCAACCGCTTTGTCGCTTCTGCCACTCGCTGCGGCTCGTCCGCCTCTAGCGGAAAAGGCTTGGCTGTCTTCACTGCGCAAAATCCACACGCCCGAGTGCATCGATCGCCGGCAATCATAAACGTCGCAGTACCGCTGCTCCAACATTCCCAACGATTTGGACATTGCGCCTCCTCGCATACAGTGTGCAGTTTCAGGTCATCAACCAGTCCTTTTGTGGACCAGAATACAGGGTCACTTGGCAGCCGAACCTTAATCCAGTCTGGCTTTTTCTCTCGTGGTAATGGGCTGTTGGTGTTACATGCCATTGGTTTCGTCAACTGTAGGTCAGCTGCTGGTTTTGGCAAACAAGAGCCTTTAAATCCTGCGCCGGCCGTCCAATGCCCTGTAAAGGGTTAGTTCATCAGCATGATCAAGGCCACCACCAGCCGGTAATCCTTGGGCAAGACGCGTAACCGCAACACCGGGAGACTTTTCAGTCAGCAACTCAGCGAGGTAGTTGGCTGTCGCCTCTCCCTCAACGTCAGAGCCAACTCCAAGAATAATTTCCTTTACCTCTCCTTCATTCACCCGCTCAAGAAGTTGAGAAATTCTCAAGTCCTCCGGGCTAATGCCATCAAGCGGAGCAATTCTTCCGCCAAGGCAATGATAACTTCCCCTGAAAGCACCTGTTCTTTCAAGCGGCAAGACATCAGTGGCTTGCTCAACCACGCAGATCAGTGACCGATCCCGCTGATCATCATTACATAATTGGCAACCTGTCTGCGAACTCTGAAAAAAGCCACAGACTGGGCACATCTGAACCATGTCCGCTGAAAGCCCAATCACCTTGGCGAGATCATAACTGAAATCACCATCCTGGCCAATCAACCACACTGCAATTCTTTCAGCACTCTTTGGTCCAATACCAGGAAGACGCTTGAGGTGCGAAACCAGCAACTGAACTTCTTCAGGAAAATCGATGCGTGCCATAAAATTTTTGGAGCAAGACAACATTCAAGGTGCTGATTTCGTCACGTCAATCAGTGCCTTGCTTTATTTTTTCTTCGGCCAGATTCCTGTAATATTCAAGTACCCTGTCCATCCCGCAGGAAGGAATTGCCTTTTCAAAATTCTCCAGTGCAGAAACAAAATCTCCCTCATAAAAAAATGTAATCCCCTTACGAAACGCATCACGATATATTTTATCCTCATCATCGGCATTTTTATTAACGTCAACCAGTTCATGTACCTCAATGGGACTCCTCCCTAAAACAGGGCCAACAAATGCAACCAATCTTAACTCCATTTCATTATGCAGAACTTTCAGTTTATTTCCGGCAACCAGAACGGAAGAACCAAAATTCGCCCCCATATCGCAGATTTCCTGTGCAATTTCACTCTCCTCTCCATGGGCACTAAAACGGGCAAATGTGCCACCGCCGCAAAGGCCAATTGCCATATCCCCGGAAACAAGAGAGATCCCGTGCTTCAGGTGTTCCAAACCGGATTCCGCAGATTCGTCACTGACTTTCTCGACGTGCGACTTCAGCTCAAAAGCACAGCGACTAGCTGATTGGGCGTGAGAATCATCCTGTAACGGCAACCCAAAATAGAATCTCAATACATCAGTCCCCCATTCATCAAGGTAACCTCCACGGGAAATCACAAATTCCACAACTTCACTAAGAAGGTAATTACACAAATAGATAGCATCACGGGCGCGCATTTCTCCGAGAAAATCAGACCTATTCGTGATACGGAAAACCATCACCGTAACTTCACGTTTCTCCCCTCTGATACTGACGCCAAATGGCCTGCGGGCAAGGCTCGACTTTACCTTGCGTGAAACACGCTGTCCAATCACCTGAAGAAAAAGGCGCTTCCGGTAACCGGACTCAGTCGTCGACATTAACATCCCGGCAACACCTGCAACCATTGCACCAGTAGAAACAGATACCGGCTCAAATAAAACTCCATACATTGCAAGAACAATGGATGAAGCCACCGTCACAGAGATCACCACAAGGATAAGCAGCACCTTTAATTTTGGATTGATATTGTCGGTCGATAGCGCGGAAACACCAAACGCAACAGCTATCACTGCTCCATACTGCAGTGAAGAAACAGATGCCGGAGGGGCGGGAAGTTTCAAGATTGGTATACCGGCATAGAGGTTATGCAGGTATAATGCAACACACTCAAACACTCCAGCTTCATAGCAGAGTAAAACCAATGTACTGGTGAATAGCGCGATAAAAACACCGGCTGCATAATATCGCCACATGACCTATTGATCGGATTGATCACTAGCCGCACCGGATTCTACATCACGGTAGGACCTTACCACAATATCGCTTAAGAAAGCATCAGGGTTCTCAATGGTGTCGGCAGTCAGATTAAATTCCCTGCGTCCTGTATTCTTCTGGATCAACTTCAGCCCAAACTGAAAATCCTTGAAAAGTAAATTGCATGTCTGAAGAGTGCTTGCTCCTTTTTCCGACGCTTTCTCTCCGATCGCAGCAACAGCTGCAGCATCAAACACCAAGGACACACCATGCTGCCGCTCAAATTCAGCAGCAAAAAGTGCCACTTCCTCTCCCGCTTGCTCGACAGAAATCTGGCTGCCCAGTTCCCTATAATGTTCGAGGATTGCCTTGGAATTCTCGAGTAAATCAACATTCACATTCAATTCCCTGACCGCTGTGCCCGGCAACTCAAACTTGAAATCGCGCAAGACACGCTCACAGATGGTCAGCAATCCACGTGCACCCGTTTTTTCCTCAACCGCCCAATCTGCAATGATCTTCAATGCCTTCTGCTCAAAATGGGCCTTGATCCCATATTCAGCAAATTCCTGCTCATACTGACGCAAGAGGCTACCTTCAGAGTTAAGCATGATCTCCAGCAAGTCTCCTGCCTCAAGGTGCTCACAAACGACGCGAATCGGTAAACGACCAATAAATTCAGCCTCAAAACCGTAATCAATAAAATCCTGTGTATTCACATGGCGAAATAACTCGTTATCCATGGGAATCTCAGAAGCATTTGCTCCAAATCCTATGCTGTTTTCGCTCAAGCGTTTACGCACCACTTTCTCCAACCCGGAAAAAGCACCACTGACAATAAAAAGTATGTGACGCGTATTAACCGTCCTCGGTCCCGCCTTGCCACTTTTTAAGTCAAAGGCTGCCTGCATTTGTGACTGGATGTCCATTGGGTTACGAACCGGAACCTCAGTTTCCTCCATCAACTTGAGTAATGCAGTCTGCACACCGCGACCGCTGACATCACGCCCCATTGAGTTGCCCTGACTGGCAAGCTTATCAATTTCATCAATATAAATAATGCCATGCTCGGCAAGATTCACATCACCCTCAGCCCTTTGCACCAATTCGCGGACGAGGTCATCTACATCTCCCCCGACATATCCTGTCTCACTAAACTTGGTCGCATCCGCCTTAACAAACGGAACACCAATTAATTCAGCAATATGTTTGACCAGATAGGTTTTCCCCACACCAGTGGGACCTACCACGATTACATTTTGCTTGGCAAACTCGACACTAGCGGCTTGCTCCGGATCAGCCTCACGCAACCTGCGTAAATATTTCGCGTGATTATAATGATCACACACTGCGATGGACAGCGCTTTCTTAGCCTCATCCTGACGGATCACAAAGCGATCTAGGTGGTCCTTGATATCACGAGGCCGATAGTTGAAATCAAGCGCATCAAGTCCTGCTTCTTCCTCACTTTCCTCGGTGTGATTATCATGCACTTCAGGTGCTCCAGGCATCGCGGTGAAATCCACTGCACCTCCAAAATTCTCTTTAAGAAAATCAGAGAGTTTTTGCGAAATCTCATCAGGCGTGGGGACCGGGGGATCATTTTCCTTCTCGCTCATTGAGTTATGACTGTTAAGTATTATCGATAATTCTCCAGCAAAAACTGGTTACATAAAAGCATCAGTTGCGTCTCTCAGGCACTGAGATTCGGGACCACAATTCCTGAAAAAACTTTCCTTCAATTTTTTGCCTGGCAGATTTTGCCACATCCCAATCCTCAATCATATAGGCAAATAAGGCCATACTCTCCTGTCTGGAAAGGTATTCAGGCGCGCCAGACAAATAATTTTGCAAAAGCTTATCGGACATGACAAGCAAAGCTCTACCGGTTAGCTGGTCGAAGGGAATCTTTCCTTCACCCTGAATACCAAATCGGTGAGTTAAATGCACCCGGTCTGCTTCCACGATATTTAATGATCGACTCTCCGTAACAGGGCCGGTATAGCCAAAATCATTAAGATCTGCAATCAGCATCTCGATGAATTTCTCGGAAGCTCGCCAGATATAAAGCTCATCCGCATGTCGCTGCTTGAGGGCCGGATGCTCGAAACTTTCCTCCTCCAGCATCTTAATGCCCATGTTAAATTGCCTATTTTTACGAAAGGGAGCAATCGTGGCCAGCAATACCGCGATGCGTTGAGATTCCTGTGCCTTCAGCTTGGTCACTTTCTCCGCCTCAGCCTTTATGTATTCAGCCCTGAGCATATTGACAGCTTGCTCTAGGCGGTTAATACGCTTACGCATCCGTTTCTGGGCACCCGGCATCTTTAATCCCCCATAAAGTTTCTTGGATTTTTCCAGTGCTTCTAGAGATTGCTCGTAACCTGCATCCCGGTCAAATGGCGGGAACAGCTGCAACTTATCCAGATCGTGCAGGTAGGGTGCAAGCAATCCCCTAAACCCATTGACCAAAATCACGTCACCCGATGAATTAGAATCACGAAACGCCCGAAAATACCCCTGTGCCGCGACAAAAGCCCCCATCTCCCAGTTCTTCAACCCAAAGGCCAGAAAAATCAGGGTCTCTGTTTTTTCTCCGCTAAAATCTTCATCACTGAAATCATTCCTGTATTCAGGCAATATGGGAAGTTCACTTCCAAGCAATTCCCCCGCCCTGCAGAAAAAACGACAAAGAGGTCGATTACTTTCTTCATCGGAGAAATTGCCCTGACGTTCCAGTTCCCTGAAAACACCACGGGAAGCAACAAGCTTACCCTGCAATAAAAGGCTCAGCCCTTGGTTAAAAAGAGCCCAATTGGCGGTGGGTTGTCGGGTTGTCTCGGAATTGGCTATTTTAGCAAACTCTAATTCGGCAGCTTGGAAATTCCTTTCGACCAACATTTGCCTGGCGTCCTTGAACCTTTCAGTCGTGCTCTTGACCCCTCCTTGCACTACCACGCTACCACTTGCATCAGGATCTCCTGTAGCAACCTCTTCACTCTCCTGGTCTTTGAACTGAAACCCAAGCTTGATACCAAGCACAATCACAACAATCACAAAAACCACAAGCGCCGCAGTTCGTGAATTTCTCTCATAGACTCTCTGCCGCATCCCCTTGAGATCCTTGGGCGCAGCCTCACCTTCCAGAACTTTCTTGCGGGCAAAACTTAAGTGTTCAACAAGTTCTTCATAGGAAGTATAGCGGGCATCAGGATCACGTTCCATCATCCGGTCAATCAACCCACAAGTCGTTACAGACACATCAGGGGAAAACATCTCTAGACTAATCGCTTTATCCTTAATGGCTTTAAGCTCATCAATTGAAGCTGTGTCAGCTGAGTAAGGAGGGTGCCCAGCCAGTGCATGGAAAAGCGTTGCACCAAGGCTGTATATATCACTGCGAAAATCTTCCTCCTGAAGATGCAGTTTCTCCGGCGGCACATAATAGGGAGTCGCCCACATTTCGCCTTCATCCCTGTCTACGCCCTCAAGGATACGAGCAAGACCAAAATCTACGATTTTTGAAGTATCATCCTCAGAGAGCAAAATATTCCCGGGCTTAATATCCCGGTGAATCATCCCGGCATCATGTGCTGCAGCAAGGCCCTGTGTAATCTCCAGAGCAATCTCAAGGACACGGCTTTCAGATAATCTGCCCTCGCTCTGGATCCTTTCATCCAAAGAACCTCCTCCCACCAATTCCATTGCGATAAAATAGTGATCCTGATCTCTTCCTGCCGAATACACCTTGACCACATTCGGGTGACTGATTACCGCCGTGATCTTTGCCTCCCGCTCAAACTCCTTGGTTCGCTTGGCATCCTGACTCAGGTTCGCATTCAGGATCTTAAGGGCAACCTGCCGATCAAGAGTCTGGTCAATTGCCCGGAAAACCCGACTCATGCCGCCTACGCCGATCTTCTCCTCTATCTTAAACTGGAGAAACTCGGCCCGAACACGAATCGCGGTACTGCATTTGGGACAAAGTACCTTAGAATAAGGGCTACAAGCCGAAACATCAATGATCCCACCGCATGTCGGGCAGGCATTCATTAATCTTTTGAGGCTCTCAGGTTTACCCATCACCTTGAACCTATCACCCCAATGCACCGACCGCAAAATCTTGTCCGCTGTGAATTGCACAGTTTCCGGACTCGAACGAGAGTAGGTAAATCAACGGGATGGAATTGAAATATATAGCCAAGGACGGGGAAAATGAACGCCTTGACCGGTTTATCGCCTCAGAACTCGGGGAAATATCCCGGGCACGCATCCAATCACTTATTAAGGATGCGCATATTACCCTAAATGGAGCTCCTACAAAGCCGGGTAGATTGCTGACTTGCGGCGACCTCATCTCGGTGCATATCCCTGCCCCTGTAAGTCCGGATGCCCAACCGGAAAACATCCCCCTTGAAATCCTCCATGAGGATGAACATATCATCGTCATCAACAAGCCTCATGGTCTAGTGGTGCATCCAGCAGCAGGCAATCCTAACGGCACACTCGTCAATGCCCTGCTGCACCACTGCGAATCATTATCCGGTATAGGGGGAGTAGAACGACCTGGTATCGTTCACCGGCTCGACAAGGACACAAGTGGTTGCATGGTTGCGGCAAAGACCGATACCGCCCACCACCACCTGTGTGCATCCTTTGCCGCCCACAAGGTAGACAAGATTTATATGGCGATTGTAGACGGATGCCCACCGTCGCTTTCAGGACGCATCGAAAATCGCATTGCACGTAATCCACATGACCGGCAAAAGATGGCGATTGTAATGCCGCCGGCGGGAAAGCCGGCAATCACCGAGTATACCGTCAATTCTCCCAGAGGTGATGCCAGTCTCGTGGAATGCCGTATTTACACCGGCAGAACCCATCAAATCAGAGTCCATATGAAATCCCTTGGCACCCCTATTATTGGTGATCCTATCTACGCACGCCCGACAAAGCAAAAAGTCACCGCGCCCCGCCTCATGCTGCATGCCTGGAAACTTGGGTTTAGCCATCCGGTAACTGGAGAAAAACTATTATTTGAAAATACACCACCACCTGAATTTAACCCATGGCTGGATTAATGACCGCCTCCCGAACGAATGGAGAAAAAGAGCTAATTGCTCACTGCGGACAATCAATCAGCAATTCTTCAAAAAGCTTTCCGAGACTGCGACGTCTGAAGCTGGCAATGAGAGCCTTCCTCAATAGAACTTTGACCTGCTTGCGCTCGACCTTGATTCTTTGCTCTACCTGCTCCCACTTCGCTTCACTGAGAAGCGCCAATGTTTGTGCACCGATTAGTGCAGGTAAAGCAGTGGCCAGCCGAAGACGGCGTGAATTAACCGCATCGATATATTTCCCGGCAGAAGTCAGTAATTCCCTGCACCGTCTACGCCAGACAAGCGCATCTTGCTGCCATATATTCCTGCCTCCAGATTCCGGGTCCACTGCAGGAATATAACAACGTCCCGATTGCAGGTCTTCCGGAAAGTCGCGCAGAATATTAATCAACTGCAAAGCCTTCCCATACTCCTTGCCCAACTGCTCCATCTCTTGTCGGGGCAAAACTGCATAGCTATCGCCATAGGCACCATATCCGAGCTCGGTCCAGAAGACACCAACGCACCCGGCAACATCATAGGTATACTGCTCAAGCTGTTGCCCTGATTCCAACACCGCACATTGAACTCCAGAAAATCGCCTAATATCATCGGTTTGCCCCCTAACTATGGAAGCAACAACGCGCTTGATCGCCTCTACCTGCGATTCAGGCATGTGGTCAAAATATCCCAACAAGGATCGAAATTGACGCAAACACTCCAACTCAGCATCCGTATTTTCCTCCCCCCCTTTTTTACCTAGCAATTGAGTAAAATCCGGCACAACTCCCTCCCCTGCCACCGCTTGCCCCATCGCAGCGAGCACCTGCAACCTTTCTTCAGTGGCAATTGCTTGTGTATCGGCAACCGTATCAGTCGCTCGGGCAAGGAGATAACCCAGACTAGCAGCATTCCTTATTTCACGAGGCAATATCTTTAGGGACAAATAGAAGCTTCGCGAAACCGAAGCCAGTAAGTCGCCACCAAGTTCACGTTCAAAGTCATCCATTGGCAATCGCCCGAGCTTCCACTATCATAGCACAGCAGTCATGGTTCGACACTTATACATCCACGTACCGTTCTGTCACCGCATTTGTCCTTACTGTAATTTTTACAAACACACTCCGGGTGGAACCGACCAGAACGCTTTTATCCATTCTCTACTTGCCGAACTAAAGATGCGATCAAGGGAGTGCAACCTCGCCCCCGAGACAATCTACATGGGTGGAGGAACACCAACTACCCTTTCAATAAAGCACCTAGACAAACTGCTTGAGGGAATTGCAGATACGGTTGATCTGAAGGCCCTCACCGAGTGGGGAATTGAAGCAAACCCGGCCACCTTTAAGCGTGACAAGGCACAACTCATGCGTGATTCAGGCATCACGCGAGTGAGTCTCGGAATCCAGTCATGGACACCTACGACACTATCCACACTGGGACGGGATCACAGCCCTGAAGATGCACGCGCATCATTTGAGACATTAAGAGCATGCGGCTTTAAGAGCCTGAATATCGACATGATGTTCTCTATTCCTGGACAGTCGCACGAAAGTTGGCTGGCAGATCTTGAACACACGGTGGAACTCAACCCGGACCATGTGTCGGCCTACAACCTAAACTACGAGGAAGACACCGAGTTCTTCGACCGCCTCAGTCAGGGAGAATTCCAAGAAGATACCTCTCGAGATGTTGCCTTCTTCACACATACCACAGAAATTCTTGGACAGGCAGGATTTGAGCACTACGAAATTTCCAATTATGCAAAACCCGGGCATCATTCGAAGCACAACTCAGCGTATTGGTCAGGAGCGGATTACCTGGGGATCGGTCCGGGGGCTTTCACCACTTTTCAGGGTACGCGCTGGCGCAACATTGCAAATACCACGGAATACATAAATCAGGTTACCCGCAATAACCTCGCGGGACTGGTAACCGAATATGAGCATATTGATGCCGCCGCATTCCGCGCCGAGCGCATCGCCTTGCAACTAAGGACCAAGAACGGAATCGGAATGGACATCCTTGCTGCTTCGGAGAATAAGATAAACGATCTGGCCGATGAAGGACTGATTAAGAAACGGGATGGGAACATTGTCCTGACTGAAAAAGGTAAGTTGCTGGCCGACTCAGTTGCCTCACATCTCCTGTAAAAAAATTAATAAAATTATTGCTATCCGGCATCAAAAAACGGCCCTTTTTCCGAATCCATCAAGGAAAGCACGATTGCAGTTGAGTAATTCAGCGTCGAAGCTATGAATGGTCAAAACAAATGCAGCAATGGAAAAAGGCTGCCACCACATGACATCATGCCATTACCAATCGAATTTGCTGAACGGATCGATAAGAAGACCATTGAAAACAAATGCGACCTTGCTCCGAAATTCGGAGATGACGGCCTGATTCCTGTTGTCGCCCAGGACCACAAGAGTGGAGAGATCCTGATGGTTGCCTACATGAACCGTGAGGCACTGCAAAAGACAATCACTCTCAAGGAAGCCGTATACTTCAGCCGCAGCCGGAACAAGCTCTGGCACAAGGGCGAAACCAGCGGAAATGTACAGAAAGTCACCGAGATGCGCACCGACTGTGATCAGGACGTCATCCTTATGAAGGTTGAACAGGTAGGGCCCGGATGCTGCCACGTCGGCTATAGATCGTGCTTTTACCGCAAGGTAGACCTTGCCGATAAAATCGCAGCACCAGATGATAGCCGCATTGTGCAATTGGAGTTCAGCGCAGAAAAGACCTACAATCCTGATGAGGTATACTAAGGCCTTTTAAATCCTCATACCCCTGCTCATTCAAGGAAAATGCTTGAACAGCTTAAAGAAGAAATCTGTAATGCGAACCGCCGCCTGCCGGAAACCGGACTTGTGGTACTGACTTGGGGCAATGTCAGCGGCATTGACAGAGAGCAGGGCATCTTTGGTATTAAGCCGAGCGGGGTGGACTATCAGAAACTTGAGCCCTCGGACATCGTGCTACTCGACCTTGAAGGCCAGTTGGTGGAAGGCGAACTCAATCCATCCTCTGACACAAAGACCCATCTGGAACTCTATCGTGCCTGGCCGGATATTGGCGGAATTACCCACACACACAGCCCGGCAGCAACCGCACTTGCCCAGTCTGGACGTGACCTACCCTGTTTCGGAACGAGCCATGCCGACCATTTTTATGGAACTGTTCCACTCTGCCGAGCGCTCACACCTGATGAGATTGCCGAGGATTACGAGAAAAACACCGGACTGGCCATTGTTGATCACTTCTCAAGGAACGAAATCAATCCTGTTCACGTGCCCGGTGTTCTCCAGCTTCACCATGCTCCTTTTACCTGGGGAAAAAATGCCGGCAATTCTCTGGATAACAGCATTGCTCTTGAAATGTCAGCCCGCATGGCAATTGACGGTTTGTCAATCAATCCCGGAATGGAACCCATTCCGGAACACATCCTCGACAAGCACTTCCTTCGCAAACACGGCCCAGATGCCTACTACGGCCAGAAGAAAAGTTAACGCTTCGGCAAAGCTGCCCCCGGATTACCATTCTTCCCACCAAGAGTGACTCCTTTAAGGGCATCCTTCAGATCAAACAACTGAACCCTAGGTCGCACCTTCGGCCGGTTAAAATCACCACTGGAGACGAATGGCACATACACCCTCTCTTGTCTTGTGACCGGGGAAAACAGAAACTCACCTACACTGAGAGCCAACTCCTCCCCCACCATCTCTTCAAGGAACTTGTTGGCACGGCCTAGGGCACTGTCGGACACCTTCCTTGAAAAGGTTAAGTCGGCATTAATCAGGTGATCATCGCTTCCGGTATTATGCCAGGAATCCTGTTCAATTAAAAGTTGATGTCCATTAAGGCCAATATACCAGGGAGAACGTGTGCGCACGACACCATCCAGCAAAGAAATGATTACTGAGGTGTCATCATCAACAACAAGGACTTCCTCCAGATCACTAACATCAAGACCGGCCTTGCGTAATTTCTCGAGAGCAGAAGTTAATCGGTCAATAATTGGCATCGACATGATTTCCGATTCTTTTTTCAGGGTCATATTGATTGCCAGGTCCGGGTTTAATAATCCCGTCTCGCTATCAAATGGCTCTATCGCCCCCTTCGTTCCTACAGCCATGCGGGCGTAATGCACTACCCTGTCACGATCCATCACATCAATTTGTGCATCCATCTTCAAGTGCACACTGTTATGTCGCGTGAGATTTTCAGGATCAATGTCCAGACTGGAAAGAGTGGCCTGAATGCCACTGACCCGAATACGGTTTTTGTTTTTTCTGATTTTTATATAAAGGACTCCGTTGCGAATCTGCAGGGAATCCATTGATGTGGCCAGAGGAACATCGCCAATATGAAACCCGTCAATTTTCAGGACTTCACCCGCGTCACCATAGTTGATTTTTCTTCCTTCCGGATCCAATCTGACCTCATCAATAACAATTTTTTCCAGCTTTGGGTTGGGTTGTCCCCGGACAATTTCCGGCTTGTCAAAAAGCGGTTCCAGCGAAGGACTGCCGTCACGCTCGATCAAAAATGAAACCTCCATGCCATCAACAATAATATCGTTGATGACAAGTTTTTTACGCAACAGGTTAAGTAATCCCACCTTAACCGACATTTTCCTCACCATGATCCGGGTCTGACTTCCGGAGGCTTGAGGACGGGAATCAACTGGGCTTCCGGCATCAGCATGCTGATCACGTGGTGACATCATAAGGCCGACCATATCAATACTCCCCCCCATTAGACTGACATCCAACTCCTTCAAGTCCACCCTCATGTTATATTCCTCCTGCAACCACCCAACCAATGCATCTCTGTCCAGCAGGGATGAAACGATGAAACTGAGTATTAACCACCCGACAAAAGCAAGACAAAGGAGGATTCCCAGTATACGGAACAATATTTTTAGCGGACGCCTCATCAATAAATAAGCTACCTATTAGCAATATAAGAACATCGGAATAGAGGACCTGGGGGAATTTCCACCCCGATCACAATGAAACAGGGGGGAAATCGCACGCAACCCGACAAAAAGTAATGATTGAACATATTGCAAGACAATATATCGGTTTAAGCTTATTGAGTGAATACCATGCTGAAACTTTGCAGCGTAAGGTGCCATAACGGATGAGTCCAGAGTCATTGATTGTCATTTATGCGGCTCTCGCAATCGGCGCATCATTTTTATGCTCGATCCTCGAAGCTGTTCTGCTTTCCACATCAAGGGGGCACGTCGCAGTATTGGAAAGCGAGGGAAGCCGCACTGCATCCTTATGGCTACGCTTCAAGGAAGATCCAGAAAGGCCCCTTACTGCAATATTAACACTGAACACAATGGCCCACACCGTGGGCGCCTTGGGAGTCGGCACGCAAGTCGCCGCAATCTATGAAGGCCAGTATGCAATGGCTGTTGCCTCAGCCCTGCTAACCATTGGGGTGCTGCTTTTCAGTGAAATCCTGCCTAAAACACTCGGCACTCTTTACTGGAAGCCCCTTGCAGTACCCAGTGCATACATTCTCAACGTCCTGATCGGAATCCTTATCTGGGTAGTCGTTCCAATTGAAATGATTCGCCGTATGTTTCCTGCAGCCGAACAGGAAACCGTGACCCGTGAAGAACTGGCGGCACTCGCCGATATCGGCGAAGAGGAGGGAACAATTGAAGAGGACGAGGAAAAGGTCATCACAAACCTGTTAAAGCTCCGGGAAACATTGGTGAGCGACGTAATGACACCCAGTGTGGTCATGACAACCGTTGCGCACGACTGGTCAGTGGATACTGCCCGCAAGGAGCTGCCGATCATGACACACGGCAGGTTACCCGTGACTGGCGAATCCATCGATGAAATTAAGGGTATCGTGCTACGGAGTGACATCCTGAGACGCGCAGCAGCCGATGAAGATGATGTGCTGATGTCTGAAATCATGCGACCTGTTACCTTCTGTAACCAGTCGGAATCCGTTGATGTTGCCCTTGATATCCTGCTTGACCGCAGAGAGCAGATCATGGTGATCCAGGATGAATTTGGCGGGACCCGCGGTCTTCTCAGCATGGAAGATATCATCGAGACCCTGCTTGGTGTTGAAATCGTCGATGAAGAAGACCTCGATGCCATTGAGGAAGGCACGATCTCAGAAGATCTTCGCGAATTTGCGAAGGAAAAGTTCGACTCAAACAATGATGATGCCGCCAAGCAGGAAAACCATTCAAGGGAATAGCGATTCCCCAATCAAGCGCCCTGCACCCGCTCAGAGTGAGTAGCCACAAGCCCCTGTGCCCCCTAGGTGGGTGGTGCTAGAATTAGAGGATGTCGTGAATACTTTTTGCTGCACTCTTTGATCGCTCTGGTCTGCATAAAAACAACTGGTTCAAACGAACTGATTGATACCATCATCAGCAACGGTGGTTACTATCACTGAT
>MDTA01208599.1_pt1 | contig 20945 bp, 16 predicted proteins | sample 811151 | NCBI WGS metagenome assembly MDTA01 (sample SAMN05326648, study PRJNA326480) | marine metagenome | isolation source: seawater | place: Indian Ocean: South | collected 2010 | reverse complement strand
GCGCTCGACCGGGATCTGCTTGAAGGTTCGGGTTAGGTTGGTCAGGGATTCTTCGACTCCCATGCGTTCGAGGCTGGAGGCGCCCACGAATCCTTGGGCGTCCGTCATCTGGTTTATTTGCGTGGCGTCCTCTGGCGTGTTGATGGGGCCGCCGTGAGAGAGAAGGAAAATGTTGGGGTTGATCGCTCGAGCCGCATCGAATATAGCCTGGCAGCGCTCGGCGGCGTCTTCCATTGAGCAAACCGCTCCCGTAACGCCGATGGATCCGCCCACCGTTGTGCCAACATGAGCGATCACAGCATCCGCTCCAGCTTCCGCCATAGCTGCCGCTTCTTCAGGTTTCGCTACATAGACAATGCTGAATAAATCCATCTTACTGGCGATGGCCACGGTCTCCACTTCCTTTTGGAAGGGCATGCCAGTTTCCTCGAGCACGTCGCGAAAGTGTCCATCGACGATACAATGTGTAGGAAAATTATTGATACCGGAGAATCCCATTTCCTTCACCTTGAGTAGCCAATGCCACATGCGGCGTCTCGGATCCGAGCCATGAACGCCGCAGATTACAGGGATTTCCTCGACTACGGGAAGAACCTCGAATTCCCCGATCTCCATCGCCACAGCGTTTGCATCGCCATAAGCCATCATGCCGGCAGTGGATCCATGACCCGACATGCGGAAGCGGCCAGAATTATAGATGATAAGCAGATCGGCCCCGCCTTTCTCGATGAACTTGGCGCTGATGCCTGTTCCAGCTCCGGCGGCGATGATGGCCTCGCCACGGTCAAGAGCGGCCTGCAAGCGGTCGCGAACTTCTTGTCGAGTATAAGGGTTTCCTTTTCCAGTCCAGGGATTTGGCATGATGATAGTTGATTTTGAATTGTGAAGAGCGAGTGGTGAATTGTTATGGAAGCTTTCCTATTTAGTCTTTGGACGATTATGTTTTTCGCGGAGGTCTTTCCAGGGAGATTCTTCGGAAACATCGACAATGTTCGGTTTGCCTCCGCTCAACGGAGATAGGATGGCAAGGAAGGTAACATCCTCATCAAAGGGATTGTACGTGCCATGCACCGCGTCTTGCGGAATTAGGGCCATTTCGCCGGCCTTGAGTATCCGGTATTCATTTTCCACCCACTGTTCCGCTTGCCCGGAAATAACGTAGATGATCTCTTCGCGCGTCGGATGCCTATGGAAAGGATGGGATCCGCCCGCATCGATGGTTGCTCTCACCATCAGGAGCTCCTTAGCCCCAACCAATTCGTCGTTGGAAAGCCATTCCACCGTAGCCCAAGGGTCCTTGTCCTTGGTGACATCGGCAGCTTGCATGAATCTTCTTACCGTTTCTGACATGACTGTATTAGAATTTTGCCCACAAATTTCACGAACATAGTCTTATCTTTTTTGAATTGATTCGGATTGTGGAATATTCGTAGGAGCGGCTTTACGCCGCTATAAAGCGAACCAAATCGCGGCGTGAAGCCGCTCCTACGAATGGAAGTCTCATTAGAGGCTGAAATACTTGAACCGTTAATCCATACGTGGGTTCGATCGAAATTTTGGAGATTCGAGCCATTCGTGGGCAGTTGATTTTCGAAAAGATAGAGCGGTATCTCGACTTGGGCTTTTGAAGGCTATGGGTCTAGGGAAGGAGCCATTGTGGAACGAGGTTTCTCCGTCGCAAAGGAAATCCATCAACAAGTACCTATCGAAAATCAACATCGACAATGCCGATAGAATGCCTAATTAGAGAAATGCTGTGCCCGCTTCTATCGGAAGTCCTACAAATTCAAAGGCTTAGTGATGATATCGACCGACCGTGCGCTTGAGGATTCTAAGGACGTCCAAATATTAGGCGATTCCCGCTTTATTCTTACCCGTTCAGATGAGGTTGAGGATCGGCCCTGGATGTCGGAGAGCCCTGTGTGTCCTTTGCTTAAACAGCATCACATTGCCCACGTGGGAATATTCTGGGCCCGCTATCCGTTTGAGATTGTTCGATCGGACCAGTCTGGCTCGTACATGATGGCTTGTTTTGGGGGAGAAGGAAGCGTGTTGGTCGATGGGGTTTGGAAGTCATTGGGAGCCGGGGAAGCCTGTCTTTTGCCGCCTTTTGTTCAGAATGCCTTTCGCTGCCGTGAAGACGCTCCTTGGGAATTCTGTTGGGTGCGCTACCTGGAGTCGCGCGAGCAAAAACCGATCGTTTCCCAGAACTCGCCAGTGCTGCAGGCTTATGACTACGCTCCCATGAAGGCCGCCATAGAAGGCTTGTATGCGGAGGCCTCCGGGTCCGGTGCGCCGGGAACTCTGGGCCATTGGGTGGAGTTGATCCACCAATACGCCTTACGATTTGCCCAGCCAAAGGATTACGATGATCGCTTATGGAAGCTTTGGAATCAGGTGGAGCCTCAACTGGATAGGAGATGGAATCTGACCGAGATGGCTGGGATCGCCCATGTGAGCGAGGAGCATTTACGTCGCCTGTGTCGACGTCGCTATGGAAGGAGCCCCATGCAGCACCTAACTTTCCTCCGCATCCAGCGAGCCAAATACCTCTTGAGCTCCACCGACGATAAAATTGATTCCATCGCTCGAGCGGTCGGCTATGAAAATCCCTTTACTTTTTCCACGCTCTTCAAGCGCTGGGTGGGCTGGAGCCCGTCGCGGTATCGGTAAGAAAATAGGCGCGGATTTATGCCCGTTCCCTCAGTCGCGGGCATGTGTAAACTAGACTAATTTTCAAATAGATTAAACGCGCTGGGACGTCGCGTTCCACCCACGAAACCGATGTATCAAGGTGGAGCTCGACCTTGGTTCGACGTGGCTCACCACCCTGAGCGTGTCGAAGGGCCGGGCGAGCTTAAGTTGAAGGCCCTGATCAAACGAGAATCCGTCACCCTTTACCTCTGGGTTGCCCCACAACGAAAATTCTGATTCAACTTTCACGACTATCTTTGAATTTCTATCATGCGTTACACCCCTGTTATATTCACGGCTGTCTGTTTAACTTTCGCAGCCCCATCGCTACTCTCTGAAAAGCTTCCAGAGGGGTTAAAGGGTCCCATCAAGGAGCCAATCGAAAAAGGTGATATCGTCGTTGCCGTGGTTGACCAGTTTCGACTGCCGAAAACTACGGACGCGATCGTCGAAGGGGCGACCACTCACGCCTATGCTCGCATTCAGTACCTCAATCCTGTGGGCGATGGATCGGGTCGATTGGCTATCAACGATCTGCGAGGGCCGATGTATATTACCGACGAGAATGGCGAATCCCCGCAGCTCTATATGGATCACCGCGACTATCCGCTTTCCTTCGATGCATCCATGATGCCGAACGAAACTGGATTTGCCGGCTTCGCATTTCACCCGGACTTTTCCAAGAAGGGAAAACCTGGATACGGAAAATTCTACACGGCACTCAGCGCGGTATCGGGATCTGGCAAGGCCGACTACCACAAGGAGGACAATGGCAGCCACGAAAGTGTACTGGTTGAGTGGACGACCAAGGATCCCTGGGAAGTCCCCTTCAAAGGAACACATAGGGAGCTATTTCGTGTTGGCCAGTTCGCGGCCAATCATAGCGTGGGAGCCCTGGTTTTTAATCCAGCGGCTAGACCCGGCGACTCGGAATATGGGCTCCTTTATTTCTCCCTAGGTGATGGCGGAGCAGGTTTTGACCCAATGGACTACGGACAATCATTGGCGAGCCCTCATAGCGCCATCTTGCGAATCGATCCGTTAGACACGTCGGGTGGAAAAGCGTATGGGATTCCCGAGGACAATCCTTTCGTTTCTCGATCGGGTGCCGCTCCAGAAATATGGGCCTACGGATTGCGTCATCCCCAGCACTTCTCTTTCGATCGGTCCGGAAAGATGTACATCACCGAGATCGGGCAAAAGGAGGTCGAGGAAGTGAATATCGGGATCAAAGGCGCCAACTATGGTTGGCGTATTCGCGAAGGTACTTACGCGTCCGGGTACGACATAGATGGTGTCGAAGTGGGTCCTGTATACGATTGGCCTCACAAAGGACCAGAAGCATTCGTGGAGCCGGTAGCCCAGTACGACCACGATGAAGGCCGGGCTGTAGGTAGCGGGTTTGCCTACGAAGGCTCTAAGATAGATGCATTAAAAGGTAAGTATCTGTTCGCCGACATCGTACGAGGCCGTATTTTCGTTATCGATACCGATGGTTTAGAACCGGGCAAGCTAGCTGAGATATCCGAACTCCGCCTCTCCTTCGATGGCGAGGAAAAGGATTTGCTCGACGTAGCGGGCTATCCGAACACTTACCATCCTGGAATGCGAGCCGACCTTCGGTTCGGAATCGATGAAGAAGGGGAGATTTATCTGTTGACCAAAGGCGACGGTTGGGTGCGGAAGCTAGCGCCTGTAGAGAAATAACTCTGGACAGGGGCCAAATGATCGCGTTTTTCGCTAATCTGTAATGCTAGGTAAATTTAGGATTGATCGTAGAGCATTCTTGCGGGGCTTGGGTGGCGCCATGGTGGCCTTGCCGCGTCTTGAAATAATGGCGGCCAGCCAGCCGCAGGTTCCGATGCGGATGGTGTGCGTGGGTACGAGTTTTGGCTTCGTGCCCGATTTGTTTTTCCCGAGCCAGACCGGGTCCGATTACGTGGTTCCCAAGCTTCTTGAGCCACTTGCCCGGCATCAACAGAATTTCACGATATTCTCTCAACTCGACCATGGCGCGGAAGCGATTGGTGGCCACAGTGGGGTTCATGCTTATCTATCCGGTATCCGATCGAAGAATGCTAAGGGCTTCCAAGAGGGGAATATCACGTTGGATCAGAAGGCCGCGGAATTCGTGGGGGCGGCGACTCGGTACTCATCCATGCAGTTTAGCTCTGGGAGCTCAGCGGGTAATCAACTATCCTGGACGAATGCTGGTGTAGCGATCCCGCCGATACAGGATTTGCGCATATTGTACTCCCTGCTTTTCCAGAACCAGGAGCTCGGTGAGGTAGATATTCTCAAACGAGCTTATCGGGAAGAGAAGAGCATCCTGGATCTCGTGAAAATCGATGCTGACCGGTTGATGAAGCGGGTAGGAAAAAAGGATCAGGAAAAGCTGGATCAGTATTTCACCTCTGTGAGAGAGTTGGAAAAGCGGCTGATCCAGTCCGAAGCCTGGCTAGATCGCTCGAAACCGAAAGTCGGATACAAATTGCCGAAAGGGGTTGACGAGATGGACTTTGTCGATCGCGTTCCGATCTACTATGATCTCATTACGCTCGCTTTGCAGACGGACTCTACGCGTGTGATCACCTTTGAAATCTCCGACATAGGAGGGAATTCAGGTGGATTTCCGATCACTAAAGGCTACCACCAATTGACCCACCACGGCAAGGTGGAGAGCTATATTGATGAGCTTTCGGTTATTGAGAGGTACCATACGAATCAGTTCGCTAGGTTTCTCGACCAACTAGCGGCAGTGGAAGAGCCAGGAGGGAAGACGCTATTGGATAGTACGATGGCTCTGCTGGGCAGCGGTATGGGCAACGCGAGTTCGCACAGTAACAAAGATCTGCCGCTGCTGCTCGCAGGGGGTGGTTTCAGGCATGGTCAGCACATTCGTTACGAGAAGGATAAGAGTCGCGGGATCCATACGCCTGCCAGCAATCTCTTTGTCTCCATGTTGCAACGATTCGGGGCTGAGGTGGATCGATTCAATTTATCTACCGGGAGCTTGACCGGGCTCGATATCGCTTAGGCGTGACCATGCGATTCGCAGTTTATCTGAGCGTTTGCCTTTGCTCGTTCCGTTTTGGCATGGCCGAGCCTCAGGCTTTGGGACCAGAGGTGGGCGACTTTATCCAGAGGTACTGTCTCGATTGTCATAATGACGACAAGGAGAAAGGGGACCGGTCCTTTGAGTCTCTGCTAAATCATCTAACGAATCCAGAAGAGAGTTACGTCCTCGAGGAAATCGTGGATTTGCTGAACTTAGGAGACATGCCTCCAGATGAGGAAGACGTCTTGCAACCATCATCTGCAGAGCGTAGCGAAATTATAGATACGATTACCGCGTATTTGCTGGCTTTGGAGGAAAGCCGATCTCCGGCGGAAACCATTCTTCGACGGCTTACTCGATACGAATACAATAATACCATGAGAGATTTGCTTGGCGTGGTCCCCGAGGTCATGGACGCGACCAAGCAATTCCCTGCCGATCAGGAAACCCATGGCTTCACGAACGTTGGAGCAGGGCAGGCCCTTTCTCAGCACCAGCTTTCATTGTATTTGCGAGCCGCCCGGACTTATCTGGATTCGGCTTTAGTTTTCGGGGAAGAGGAGCCGCAGACTCGTTCTTGGAGATTCGGGCCGGAGGATTTCACCAAGGACACGCGCGGCAACGCGACGATCAAGTATCGGGTATTAGACGAGACGGGCAAATTCTTCGATATCGGGCACGGTGAGCCTGCCGACCGAAGACCGAATGCTCCTTTGAATTTCGCCAATGAAGGAGTGCCGGCAAGCGGGTATTACAAGATATCGATAGTCGCTGAGGCGGTGGGCCGACACAATCCCTACGATCCCGAAGTACTGGAATTGGATCTGACATCGCCTTTGAAACTAGGGGTTTGGCACGTGCCAGAGAAACGCTTTCTCCAAAAATCGAGCACGGAAGGCCGACACTTGGTAGAAGTATTCGATTTGCTTGATAATGAACCCTCCACTTTCGAGACCACGACTTGGATGCCGGAAGGATCGATCCCCTTTATTAATTATATCAATGGTCCGGGCGCTGCTAAAGGGATCTTGAATCGAGTGATCAAAGCCTATCACCCTTACGCCAAGATTCCGGGTAATGCCGACATCGATCGTATGAAGGAGCAGGGGATTCCGCTTCCTGAAAAGCAAATCAATCCTGAAACCAGAGTTTACATATCCCAGTTCTACGTTGGCCCCCGTGTTCGCGTGTACGAAGTGAAACTTGAAGGCCCTTTTTTCGAGAAATGGCCGCCCGCCGGACACAGAAGTATCTTTGGAGATATCACGGATGCTAGAAAAGTGGATATTCCGGCTGCGTTGACGGGATTTGCGAGTAAGGCTTTCCGGCGGCCGACGCCCAGAACGGAGATGGAACATCATATCAGTTACGTCCAAGATCGTATCGAGGCCGGTACGAGCCACGAGGAAGCTATCAAGGCCGGGATGGCAGCGATTCTCGTATCGCCTAGGTTCCTGTTCTTGGACGAGGGGGATTTGGAATCCAATCCGAAGTTGGATGGGTTTGAGCTGGCCACCAGACTTTCCTATGCTCTTTGGGCATCCATGCCTGACGATGAACTATTCGATTTGGCCGCATCTGGCCAATTGCTCAACCAGAAGACATTGCTGGCTCAAGTCGAACGCCTGCTGAACGACCCACGGGCAAGCGAGTTTTCAAGGCGATTTCCCGAAGCCTGGTTGCGGCTGGATAAGATTGGCACCATGCCGCCTAGCGGCTCGCAGTATCCATCCTACTATGCCGACCGGCTTGAGCCGGCGATGAAGAAGGAGACGTCCCTTCTGTTCAGCTACATTCTCGATAACAATCTGCCAGTGACCGAGTTCATTGATGGTTCTTCCACCTTTGTGAATGACGCACTGGCTCAGCACTACGGGCTTGAAGGTGAATTCGGAGAGCGTTTCCAACGAGTGGAAATGCCTAAATCTAAGAGGAGAAGTGGCCTCCTTGGGCATGCCAGCGTATTGACCGCTACAGCGAATGGGGTAGAAACCTCGCCAGTAGTAAGGGGAGTCTGGATACTGGAGAATATTTTGGGTACGCCTCCTTCGCCTCCTCCCCCAGATGTCCCGCCAATCGAACCAGATACGCGGGGGGCAACTACGATTCGGGAACAACTGGCGAAGCACCGTGAAATCGAGACCTGCGCTGATTGCCACTCCAAGATCGATCCCTGGGGATTCGGATTGGAACATTACGATCCGGTGGGTGGGTTTCGCGATCGCTACACCGTATTCTATGGCGAGGGGCGCATATCCAAGCAGAAGCCCGGTCGAATCGTTGACGGATCAGCTAAGTTGCCATCCGGCCATTTGCTAGAGGATGAACGGGATCTGAAGCAAGCTCTCGTAGAGCGGAAGGATCTCTTCGCTCGCAACCTGGTAAGCAAACTGCTAATGTATTCGACAGGAAGGGAACTGACGTTTAGGGATAGGATTGAAGTGGACGAAATAGTGGAACGCGTAAAAGAAAATGGATACGGATTTCGGGATCTTTTATCGGAAGTTTTTGCCAGCTCGATATTTCAAAGTCGTTAAACCCATTGCCCTTCTTCAAGGATCATCCATCGAATGAGCGAATCCAATTTACCCCTCTTGTTTGACGAGACTCGCGCTCGCCTCGATTTGGCCAGCACGCCGACAATCGCCACACTGTTGTTTAAGCACGGATTTCGAAATGCCTATATCCAAGGCGTATCGGCCTTGAATCAGACCGATCGAAAGCTGGTGGGTCCGGCTTTTACCTTACGATATATTATGGCTCGTGAGGATACGGACCAGCTGTCGCGGGGCAGCGTTGTTCGGAATTTCGATTTCTAAACATCGCTCCCTCCGTTCGCTAGTCCCTCTCTGCGTGAGGGAATAGGTGTCCGCTAAGCAGACAAAAGGCTCGAAGGCTAGAGTTTGTTCAAGTCCTTATCCACTACGCGCGGATCGCGGGCTCAACCCGTTCCTACAATTATTCGGACGCGTATACTTTCGTTTACGCTCTAATACCTAGTCCGATCGATTTGCAGTAGCGGATGCTCTCTTCGATTTGGGCTTTCTGATAGTCTTGCGTGGCTTTGTCCACGTTGTGATCGGCCCGATCCGCATTGGGGCCAACCGGCGCTTTCCAAGGTTGGCGAGGCGTGCCGTTTCGGGCCCACTTGATATAGCGAGACAGTGTCCCGGAATTCATGTCCTCGAACTGTGACATGAACTCTTCCGTTAGAAAGGGGATTTCGCGATTAAAGCCGGAAATGGTTTCGATGTGCACGGGAACATTGGGACAAAGTTCCCGGAAACGATCGAAGTAGCGGACCCAGTCCACATTCCCTCTCCCCATGGCTGTCCATTGGACGGTGACCCCATTTTCAGACAGCCAGATGGCCGAGTCACGCAGGCTGGTCGTCGCCGCGTAGGGACCCATGATTTCCAGATTCTCCAGAGGGTCCTCCAAAGTCCAAGCCGCGTTGCCGGCATCGAGATTCGCTCCCATGTAGGAAGTGCCCCCAGCTTCTTCGATGAGCATGACGACTTCGTGGGCCTGCATATCGCCAGCGTGATTCTCCATGGCGATCTTTACCCCCGCATCCATGGCTTGGGTACGGCAGGCTCGGCAAACTTCGGCCGTGTCCTTGATCCTAGCCATGATTCCGCCTTCCGTCGAACGATCATCGCGATTTCCGAGGATCACGCGAATAACCGGTGATCCGAGTGCTTCAGCTACTCGAATGGAGAGGCGGAGATGCTCTTCGGCGGTTCCCCATTTGTCTCTGAAGGTGGTGGAGGTTGGGCAAATGCTCCAAGTGCCCACGTGGATATCGATCCCCAGGTCGTCAGCCTTCTTACGAAGGTCGCGCAAATAATGCATATCGAGGCTCTTGAAATGATCGAGATCCGACATAAACAGAGAGTCGATATTCAGTTTCTCCGCATACTTCAGGTGGTCCTCTACCATCCAGTTCATGGCTCTCACTGCGAAATTGTCGTAGCCGAGTTTAACCTTTGATTTTTTCCCATGATGGGCGGCCAAAGCGCTAAGAGGGTTCGTTGAGGCAAGAAGTCCGCTTGCTGCCATGCCTTTGAGGAAAGCGCGACGGGGGAGTCCGGTAGAAATAGGGTCGTTATTCATTTATCAGATAGGTATTTTCGCTAACCAGAATCAAGTAGGCAATCCTTAACTAGATTGAAAGAGCTCTTGTAAGGTTCCTTGAGCAAGGAAAGTTCGAATTGTAATCGTCCAGGCGGGCCGGGACTAGGAAGTCGTCGCATCGCGTCGACAAATAGCATCCCTTCTTTGAAGGCAAGAAATGTTACTTGTCTAATTGAAGACCTTAGTTTCGCAAAGCGATCTCCGAGTGCCCATAAATTGATAGATATTAGTTCGGGGTCTCAATTTTAATTTGGTAGGGCTGACTGTCCTCAGTCAGCCGAGATAGGATATGCTCACGGAAACGGCTGACCAGGGACAGTCAGCCCTGCTATTCTTGAAGCTTTAAAGATGCGAACATTGAAAACTCTTTACGGCTGCAGGATCAGGATTGTTGGTTGATTCTCCCAAGGTGGATTGAATCGTAACCATTTTTCCATCACGGGTTTGGTCTCCTTGGAATATTCCCCGGTTAATGGATTGAACCATTTGGCTCGCATGGTTTTGCCGTAGAAAGGTTCGATGCGGGTATTGATACGCTTGTTGGCTGCCGGGAGATAGAAGAGATAAGTGTGGTCTTCGCTGACCAGGGCGAAACCGCTGGAGGACAGTCGGTTTTCCGGTGGGGCCAGTTTGGAGTAGTCGATATCCTGAAAGAGCTTATTCATGTGGCGATAGAGCTCGTATTGAGGCCGCTGCGACTTAGGCAGATCTTTGCGATCCCAGATGACCACATTCCATGAGGTATCCTGCCAATAGTGCGTTGAGTAGGTGCCTGCGAAGACGCATTGGTAGTTCCGGTCGAGGCAAGCAACGGGGTCTTCGTAGTCGCCGTCGAACACGTGGTAGGGACCCTCCTCGTAGCCGCCGTGCTCGATATTGAATAGGGGTTTGTCAGGAAATCTTTCATACGTGTCCTTCATAACTGAAAATAGGATGGCTGACCAATTTTGGTAGGATATGAAGTCCACAGTTTCCGGATACTTGGCGCAGTAGGAAAACGAGTGGACGGTTACGAGTCGATCATGGCCATCCAGATTCCGGAGCCGATCGATGCGGCGCACGATGTATTCCATGTCGTTGTGCCCGTATCCAGTAGTCTCTTTAGATATGTCCCAAATGATATTCGGATAAGCCTGATATCGGGCGACCACGTAGTCGAAGTAGCGATTGTCGGCAGGGGAGTCCACCTCGGGCCAGTTGACGTTCTTGTTCCAAACGTAGATCATGATGTGAGCCGTGATATCCAGCTCGTTCATCAGAGCGATGATCTGATCGAAGTGATTGAAGTTTTCCAGATTCAGCTTCGAGTAGTCGGGATTGTCGTTGTCGCCTCCATACGGCCATTGCTTGGGAGCCGAGAAGTTGTATTTGGCGGGTAGCTGGGGGTCCTTGTCCCAATTAACGTCATGGGCATAGACATTCATCACTACCTGATTGAAGCCATTTTCCTTGATATCTCGCAGCAGGGTTTCGGCCCGCTTGATCCCGTCTACTTCCAGGTCGATGGCGAAGAGCCAGTCGGCTTCGAATGCCAGGACAAAACAAAGCTCTCCGTTGGCGTAGTGAAAGTGCTGGGGGGTGTCTTCGTTGATGACAACTGGTCCTAGGACATCGGAATTTGCTGCGGAGACGGAGACCTCCCATGCGTCATTTGTATCTTGAGAGTCAACCGTCCAGTTGCCTGCCTCTGGAAAGCTGATGCGGAATTGGTAGCGATCGTTACCAACGAAGTATCCGGGAACAGCGAAAGCGTTTCCATTGAGACCAGCGCATTGGGCTAGAGGCAATCGATCGAACGGGTTGTCGCTTGATGGGGGAAGTTTGATCACCAACTCCACCACTTCCCATTGATCGGCCTCGAGCGTTTGATTTTGAGCGTTAGCCCTGTATTGAAAACCGAATACACAGGTGGCGATAATTACTAGGGCGTTTAGAGAACGAAGCGGGGATTGCATACGAGTATATGCCGCTTTTATCATTGGGAAAGTCAACGAAGGACGCCCATCGGGAAACGAGAAAAGGCGTTTGCTCCAAGTACGTGTCGAAATAGGGCAACGGGCGCTACGATTTCCACAATTATGTAAGGAAAACGCAGTCCCGCTGATGCATGATGCTTTATACCCCGAAATTGTCGATGGGCCGCGTCCACAATAGTAGAACAGGCTTCTAGCCTGTTTTCTCATCTTCTGTGTACAGGCAGGATGCCTGTGCTACTTTTATAAATGGGCGCTCGGAGATCGCCCGCTTGCTACCCTCGAAGCGAAATCCGTTGAGTTGACGCGTCTGTAAAAAGACGTTGGCCCTCGGCTGTCTACTTCTTGGGCCGGAAACGAAGAAGCTGATCGGGATTGTTAGTCAGAGCGTAAAGGGATCCATCGGGACCGAACTTCAACTCGCGCACACGTCCGTAGCCCTGGAATAGTGTCTCCTCTTTAACGACTTGGTCGTCCTCAATAACGAGGCGGCGGATTTCTTGATACTTGAGCGCGCCAAGCAATAGCTGATTCTTCCATTTGGGAAAGAGCTTGCTGTCCACGAAGGCGATAGGGCAAGTAGCGATGGAGGGCACCCAATAGTGGATCGGAGGCGTCACTCCCGGGTATTCGGTCTTGTCGGAAATGATGGTTCCGTCGTGATTTTTTCCGTAGGTCGCGATAGGCCATCCATGGTTGAGCCCAGGGCGCACCACGTTCAATTCGTCCCCGCCCATTGGACCGTGTTCAGTGGCCCAAATCTCGCCGGTTTCTGGATGCTGGTCGATGCCTTGGGGATTGCGGTTTCCGTAGGTGTAAATGCTTTTGAAACGGGTGGGGTGATTATAGAAAGGGTTATCCTTAGGAATCGATCCGTCGTCGTGAAGGCGGTGGATCTTACCCTGAGCGCTGAATAGGTCCTGGGAGTTTTCCGGTACGCCTTTGTCTCCAGTAGAAAAATACAGATACCCTTCTTTGTCGAAGAGGATACGGGTGCCGAAATGAATGCTTGAGACCGTGTAATTCTCACGGGGCGCGGAGAAGATAAGCTCCTGATCAACCCAATTGTGTCCGTCAACGCGTCCTCGAATGATCTGAAGCATCGCTGGCGCTTTGCGATCCTTGGAGTCTCCAATCGGATCGCTATTGGCGATATAGATCCACCCGTTGTCATTATATTCTGGGTGCAGTGCGAGATCCAGCATCCCAGCGTCCCTGAAATACCAGGTAGGCGGTAGACCTTGGATTGGCCTCGGGTCTAGCTTGCCATCAACGAGCCAGCGCAGTCCACCTGGACGTTCGGTTATCAAGGCGCGGCGGTCGTCTACGAATTCTATTCCTGTGGGGATATTCAATCCTTCCGAAACGAGGACTTCTACGACCAGCGTGTTTAGCTCGGTATCGATCTCCTTGGGAACCTCCCTACGAACGGATGGATTCGCGCTGGGCTTGGTCCCCTGTTTGGAAACTACGTAATCGATTACGTTGTCTACTTCCTCACTGCTGAGAGCGGCTCCGAAAGCTGGCATGCCAACCGTCGGGATGCCGAAATTGACGTGGTCGCGCATCGCGTACCGCTGGCTTCCGAATTGCCAAACCTCCTTTATCAAGGACTGGGCCTTGCCGCCCTCGAGGTTCGTGCCGTGACACGTGGCGCAAAAGCTCTGATAGATTGCTTCTCCAGAACGGGCGGTTTTTTCCGGCTCGTCGTGGCCGGATAAGCATGGAAGGGCAACCGTCAGCGCGAAGGCAGAGACTATAGGTAGGAGCGAGCGAGGCATTATTGCAGACCAAAGAATCCGGCCGCTTTCGTGTAGTCAAGAAAGAGCGCTTAACCGTCTCCTGCGAGCGGTAGGTGTTATCCGAACTATGCGGTCCTCAAGAAACGCTTAGGTGGAACAGCAACAGCGATCCATGCGGCAGAGACGGAAGTTCCGCCAGTGGCCGCAGATTAGCAATACCCCGCCTAGGAGATTGAGAAGGATGGGAGGGGATAGGGTGATCCCAGCAAGACTCAGCGAATTCGAATTGTCCCCTTGAGAAGGAACTGGACAGCAGGTTCCACAGGACTCGCCCTCCTGGGATTGATTCTCGGCAAGGTGGATTAAAGGAGGCGCTTCATTCGATAAGCTGGTTCTTTCCCAAAAGGTTGCCGTGGCTAGTAGAGCGACGCCGCCGATGGTCAGGGCAGCGACCGCCTGGTTCTTGTGTTTGCGGCAGCCAGCAATGCTGGCCAAGGCTGTCGTGGGCAGAACGAAGGCGAGCATCCAAAGGTGGAAGTTCGAGCTTCCCCAAAACGTGGTTCCCAAGATGGGCAATGCCAGAAGCAGGACTGGTGTTATCAAGCAATGGATACTGCAAACGACCGCCATGATGATCGCAATCCGATCCAGCCAACCAGAACGTTGGTCTAAGCAATTCGCGGCGTTTTTAATTAATAGTTTCATGGCGTATTTCCTGGGGACTAAAAAAGGGTTTGTTGTCGTAGAGCAATGACGATTTTAGTTTACAATTGGGTTGGGTTGGGCGCGTCGCCGTAAACCTTTCTAGGATCGAAAGCTTTGCCGGTTTCGATGAAAACGAGCTCTCGGGTGTTTTCGCTCTCGCCGAGCTCTATCTCTCGATAAAAGCAGCTTCGGTACCCGACATGGCAAGAGGCTTCGTCGCCACCGGCAGATGGCGTTGCCAGATCAACTTCGATGACCACGCAGTCCTGATCATCGTCTATGAGAGCCCGTTTGACTCTTTGGGTCATCCCTGAGGTTTCGCCTTTTTTCCAGAGCTTTTGTCGCGACCGTGACCAGTAGTGGGCCAGGCCAGTGCTCAAGGTTGCCTCGAGGGCTTCTGCATTCATGTAGGCGAACATCAGTATCTCCCGAGTGTTGGCGCTTTGGCATATGCAGGGAATCAAGCCGTTCTCGTCGAACTTGGGAGCCAAGGTGTTCCCTTCCTCCACTTGTAGCACGGATTCTCTCCTGTCGAATGTCATTCCTTAAGGTATCGACGCAAGCGCCCATTCAGGTCAACGCTTATTGCAAATAATTTGCATAAATTGCAGTTTCCCTGCCCCTTTATAAGAATTTTCTATCATGGCTCCCGATTATCCAAGCTGGTGGCTGTTGCTTTCGACGTCTCGCTCGGTTTGCCTATAATTTGCATATCGCTGGACTACCGTCCCCCAGAGTGGGGTGTCGTAGCTATGGTACTGCCTTTCCTCTGTAAAAAGCTTAACTCAGACGGTGATGAAAAGCATTCCTAGGCAAAAGCGGGCTCCCAACTGTTGAAGGGATCGGGCAGGTGTTGCCAGGCCTTTGCCCCTTTGGACATTTCCGCGTCGTTCAAGAGGCATTCGTCGAGACGTGCACGTACCCACTCTTCATCCATTTCCTTGGAGAAACCGATAACAACAATCTCTTGCCTGCGGTCGCCGTAGGGGTCCTGCCAATAGCGGCTGGCGAATTCACGCGACTCCCCATCCTGTGGCCAGCTTTCTTGCGGCACCGCTGCAAACCATTTGCCGACAGGTTCCGCCTCGACCTGGGCCCCAGCCAGCGATAGCAAGCCGCATTGCTCCATGCGCGTAGCGAGCCAAAAGAAGCCTTTGGCCCGCACCACCCCTGGCCATTGCTTCTTTAGGAAGTCGTGCAGGCGTTGGGGATGAAAGGGACGCCGGGCTTCGTAGATGAAATTTCGAATGCCGTATTCCTCGGTTTCGGACATCGGTTCCTCGTAGATGGCTTTCAACCAATCTGGTGTTTGCGAAGCGTCGTCGTATTTGAAACGATTCGTATTCAAGATTTCCGACATCGCCACTTCTCCGCGCGAACACTCGACGATTCGGGCTTTGCTATTCAGCCCTTTGATCATGGCGACGACCTGCTCTTTCTCAGCCTCGTTGACGAGGTCGAGCTTGTTGAGAACGATCACGTCGGCGAATTCGATCTGATCGATCAGCAAGTTGACGATGCTGCGTTGATCGCCTTCTTCCACTTCCAGGTTTCGGTTGGGCAAACGGTCTGGTGAAGCGTAGTCTCGGCGAAAATTGAAGGCGTCTACCACGGTTACCATGGTATCCAAACGGGCAATATCTTCGAGGGAACTGCCCAGCTCATCGCGAAAAAAGAAGGTTTCGGCCACTGGCATGGGTTCGGAAACGCCAGTCGATTCGATCAACAAGTAGTCGAAGCGGCCTTCAATGGCCATCCGTCGCACCTCGGCCATCAAGTCTTCACGCAGGGTGCAGCAAATGCAGCCGTTGCTCATCTCGACGAGTTTCTCCTCTTGGCGGCTCAATTCGGCGCCACCGTCCTCCACGAGGCGAGCGTCGATATTCACTTCGCTCATATCATTGACGATGACCGCGACCCGCAGCTCCTCGCGATTGTTGAGGGCGTGATTAAGCAGTGTTGTTTTGCCTGCTCCGAGAAATCCGGAAAGCACTGTAACGGGTAGTCGTTTTGTATTCATTTTTTGTTTCTTCTAAAATGCTTGTATTAGGGCGCCGCCCCATGCGATGACGATGCTGAAACCGGCCGCCCATGCGGCTTGCCGTAGGGCTAGCTTCCCGGCGATAAGGCCACCCATTTCGCGACCGATGGTCAGAAGCGTCACCAAGCACGGCAGCAAGACGCCAGCCAGGTAGACTGCTGTGAGAACTTGGACGGGGGATTCGAGAACGACTTTCAACGCTCCCCACTCGCTGTCGAGTAAGCCGATGGCTAGGCCGTCTTTTCGTATCGATCCGATGGCGACAGGGACAGCCGCATCAGCGGAAAGATTGAACACGATCATAACCTTGCCCAAATACTGAACGATGAGATTCAAAAATCCCGAGACCTTCAAGATGGCGGCCGCGAAACAGATGCCGATGAATATCGGCAGGGCTGTGACAAAGAACATGCGAAGCGTGCCCAATACCTCTCGACAGATACCTTTCCAGTTCGGGGCGCGCAAGTCGCTCTGCTTTGGCGACAGGAGACGATTGTTGGCGTCTCGCAGGACCTTCGGCGTTGTTAAACGGAGATAGATCAAGGACGTAATCCCCAGGGCGGCCAGATAGACCATCCCCATCCAGCTCATGCCTGCCGCCGCGAAAACCGCGAGCGTCGCTGGCAGTTGGTAGGAGCAGGCCGAGCCGAAAGCGATAGCGGATACACAAGCCGATCGCGAGCAGCTGTGGCAGGCTCGGGTTGAAATAACGGCGGGCACGTTGCAGCCGAATCCCATAATTACGCGGGTCAGATCTCGGGCTCCCAACCCGAAAGGACGTATCCAAGGATGCAAGCCCTGGCCTATCCGATCCATCAAACCCGTCGATTTGTAAAATCCGATCAGCAGGGAAAAGCAAACGATGGTCGGCAAGGCGTAAAGCAAGAGAAAAGGAAACATGGCCACCACCCCGTAGTCGCCACCCAGCATCTCTGCGAAAGGCGTCGTTAGGCCAGCGATCCTATCGAGCAGCGGAGCGAGCAGGGATGCGAGTGGATCGAACAATCGGTCCGCCAGTGCATTAGCCTTGGTCACAGCGATCCACGCGGGGGCGAAAAGCAAAAGGAGGCTTAGGGGCGGGAAACCCAATAGGCGACTCCATAGGTTGGGCTCATCCTGAGTCTCTGAAACCCATGAAGGCAGCGCGTCGACCATGAAGTTTCCAAGCGCCGCCGCTTTACAAACGTTCTCGCGTAGCGACAGTCGGTCGTTATCTGAAACCGCTCGCCCGTCTATAAGCTCCACCGGTACGCCTAGCTGCTCCGTCCAGCGGTTCAAGCGAATGCGTTGTTGCTCCGCGTCGAGCCCGATCTTGTCTCTAAAAGTAATGGCGATCAACGCCCGCTTGTCCTTGGCTAGTGGAGCGAGGTAGGCAATATCTGTTGCGGCATGATCGGCCCGGGCGACTAGCAAGACGACTTCCGCCTCTGGAATATGGGATAGCGTCTCGCGAATGGTTTCCGTGTCGGAATCTCTCAATAGACCGGGTGCGTCTACCCAATCGATATCGTCGTCCGCAAACGTTTCGCAATAAAGCGTCGACCCCGCAATTCCCTCGGATCGTCCAGGACGTTTCGATAGAGCGCTCAACAACGATGTTTTGCCTACGCTTTCCAAGCCAATAGCCATCACTTTCAACGGAATCTTGTTCCGCGCGGGCAAGTTGGGGGCTTCTTTGGACTTCATTGATACGCTTCGTTTGCAGTAGATGCCTGCTCCACCTCGCATTTGCAGTCCACGCAGCAATCGAGGTCATCGATCAGGAATCCGCGCAACGCCCAATCGGATAAGGCGGACGTATCACAGCCCAAACGCGCGCCAATCTCTCGGGCTATTACACCAAAGCGGGCTCGAAACTTGTAGATGAAACAAAATTTCGAATCGCGATGAACCAAAGACGGACCTGAGTAGAAGAGATCCGGATACAAGGTGGAGGAATCGACTTCGCTGAAGATCGGGTTTCCCCTTTCCCAATCGAAAAACGAAGCGATCTGACGCTTGATGCCCGACTGAAACCCCGTCGCCAATATCGGTGGAGTGGGGCTCGAGCACGAGTCGCCGTCAGCGGTAAAAACTCGATAGCCGTCGCCTTCGCGAGCCACCTCGATAGCTTCTTTATTGCCGATTAGCTCGATGCTTTCAGGCATGGCCTGCGCGATGCGGGCAAGTCGCTCCTTCGTGAACGGGCTCAAGGCTACGCTCGGATCAGGATCGTCGATATTCCAGGGTTCGCTGCTCGAGATCACTTTCACCGAGCAGCCGCGACACGCGAGATGGTAGGCTGCATCTATCCCGCTCTCGTATCCGCCAATCACTACAAATTGATGCCCTTCTATTTTCCTCCAGCTTCGAACTAGCGATGCCACTCTACAAAGGTCCGCGCCCGGAAACGGTTCGAGGTCGGGAAACGGGAATTCGCCGGTTGCCCAGATAACAAAGCGAGCTCGAACCACTCCTTCGTCCGTTTCTAGAACGAATTCACTGTCCTCGGAACGCAGCTCGTTTACTTGGCAAGCCTCTCTGACGGGAAGGACGTAGTGGTCGATGACTGCTTTCAGGTAGGCAGCATACTGTTTCCCGGTCAGATGCTCTGTCCCAAAAAGATCCCCAGGTGAAGTACGCGGGTTGATAGCATTCAAATCGGTAGCGTAAAACGGATTGGAGTGGAAAGAAGGGGTGATCAAACGCATTTCCTCTGGCCACGCGTCAAAAGATGAGCCCACTCGATTCGCTTCTAGAATAGTCAAACTTTCGACTCCGATTTCACGTAGAGCCAAGGCGCAGCCTAGCCCGGCCGGGCCTGCTCCAACGATGGCGACATCGTAACTAGATTCCTTCATATTGAGTTTCCTATTTCCAAGCCCGCTCTCGCTCCCACGTTTTTACTAGGATCGCATGGCAAAATGTCGGAGTGTTTCCCCACTCCCGGCCCGTCCCATTCTCCAAAACAAAGTCCTGAACCATCCTTCCTGGCAACTCGGCTGCATTAGCAGGAAGCGTTTGATAGAGTTGCGTGCATTTGCCCTGGCTGTATTGGGTTCAGAAACCTTCTGGCTCTCGACGGAGGTACGACTTCGTGCTCCGAACCTAGGAGACAACTTGATCCCTTCCCTGATGTGCAGTTCGGATTCTCGGTTCCCAGAAATTCATTTCGATCTTATCGCAAAGACCTTGCGTTAGCGTCAATATATATTGCAAATAGTTTGCATCAAGCGTTAATCCCCCAATATCCTACTAGCTATACCCGTTGAATCCTCGACCGAAATGAGGACTCGTTGCGAGTAAGCAATGGATCGCTTGGCGAGAGCAGGTCTCAGGCGCACGAATTTCCGCCGTAAGCTGTTTACCCTGCTTTTGGACAGGGAGCCTTACGCCCTCTCAGTTGGGGAGATTCGAGAGCATCCGATTGCCCGAAATCCCGATGCCGTCACTGTTTACCGCAACGCGGAGACCCTAACGAGAATTGGGATGCTCGATCGCATAACGGATGAAAAAGGGCGGTCTCGATACCGACTGAACGAAGTCGATGGTCCGAATCTTAAGATAGCTTGCAGGGACTGTCATGCGACGGTATTGCACCCGTCACCTCGGCTTCCGGAGCTAGAAAGTTTGGCTCACGAACTGGGATACAGCGGAATCAGCTCAAGGTGGGAAATTACCGGATATTGCGAGGAATGCGGTGAGCGAAGAGCCTCCCGTGGCTAGCCCGCTCGAACCCGTCCGCCGGTGCGGCTCTAGCTAGAACCTGCACCATTTTATTCGCTTTGGGTCTAGTGACCTGAAGTTTTTGACGGGCTTAGCCCACGGGGTGAAGACTGTTTCTTCGGCTTTTTGGTAGTGAGGAACGTCTCGGTCCTCCGTGTTTGAGTTTCGGAGGATCGAGACGATCCTCCTTACCTTTGGGAATGCCCCGTGGCTTGCTGCGGGGACCTTTACTAAGCTTTTTGGCATGTTGTATTAGAGCGAAACTGTTCCAGCTCGTTTTCAATTGCCTTCCGGTCCAGGTCGATGCCGATGAAGACGAGCTCTTGGCGTCGGTCGCCTGTAGTGTCATCCCAAATCCGCCAAATCGGGGCCGGGATTCGTGATCGATCCATGTCTCCACTCGAAACCATGGCGTGGATCCACTTGCCGAGATAATCGAAGCGCAGAGTGTCTCCGGCAAGCGAAGCGAAACCTATACGATCCGGCTCGCGATCCGTCCAGACGAAGCCCTTTGCTCGAAGGAGTCCCGGGATTCGGCTCCTCAAATAAGCGACTAGCTTGTCATGGCTCAACTGATACCGTGATCGATAGGTGAAGGCCATCAGGCCGAAATCAGCATGATCGTGCGTTTTTGGCTCTTTCGTTTGCTCGCTATCCGTCCTGCTGGCGGATGTTAATTCCAGGTCGCAGCCCGAGCTTTTGAATGCCGTAGCGATGTCGAATCGCTCGTTGTCTAACAATTGATCGATCGCTACCTGGCCTTCTGTAGTCGTCAAGATTTTGGCCGAGGGACAGATAGTTGCGAGGGCGGCCCGAGATCGGCTTAAGGATTCCTCCTCCACGAGATCAATTTTGTTTAGGATAATCACGTTCGCGCATTCGACCTGCGT
>MDTA01187410.1_pt1 | contig 20948 bp, 15 predicted proteins | sample 811151 | NCBI WGS metagenome assembly MDTA01 (sample SAMN05326648, study PRJNA326480) | marine metagenome | isolation source: seawater | place: Indian Ocean: South | collected 2010 | reverse complement strand
TAGGAAGTGCTAGAGCAGTGGCACCTGGTTGGGAGTGGCCATTCGGCCCTGGAAGGCTCGCGAAGGCACGCCATAGGTTGTGAAAAATAAGCTACCGTATTTACGTAGTGGTTAAAGAGGAAGAGCAGGTCGCCGCCATCGGAGATTCTGTTATGTCACGCATGCACTCTGGTGGAAAAGGCTCCAGTGGGTCATCAAAGCCATACGCTACTGAGGTCCCAAGTTGGTCGGAATCAGATAAGAAAGTTATCGAGTCCCACATATTAGATCTTAACAAGGAAGGTCACTCAAACGCCATGATAGGTACGATTCTTAGAGACAGATTTGCAGTCCCTGATGTCCGTCTGGCAACAGGTGAGAGGATTTCTCAAATCCTCTTAAGAAATGGAATTTCTCCTAATTATCCAGAGGACATGATGAATCTTATGAGAAGAGCCCAAGGACTAATTGACCACCTTGTCAATAATCCCAAGGATAAGCATAACCGTAGGCAATTAGAGCTATGCGAATCTAAGATAAGGCGTCTAGCCAGCTACTACAAGGGTGTAAACAAGATAGATGTAGATTGGCAGTACAAGAGGGATCAGTTGAGACTTATTGTTGAATAATCCTCACGTTACAAATCCCATAAACTTGTCACGCTAGTTATGAGGGACCTCATTTCCACCGATTTGTTCGCCGCTGTTGAAAAGACCATCAGAACAGGTATTTCCCAATTAATTGAACATGGAGAAAGGATTACCCTAATTTCAGATCCAAGTCTTAAGGGAGCACTATCGATAGCTCCTCTCGAGGCCTCATTAATAGACTCTAATCTGTCATACAGGAGAAGAATCGGTAATATCGACTATCCCATACCTCGAAACTCAATTATCATTCATAATAATGGACCCGCAAAAGGAGTTTCATGGGACAATGGAAAAAATGTATTATCGATAAGTGAAACATTGTCGCCTGCATTGTCAGGACATCTGGGCGATGATAAGATTGGGCCACTTACCACGGTCGCAATGTGTCACTCCATAGCTCAATTGATATCTCCGTCTGGAGTATTAGTTAGGAAAATTAGGCCATGGACAATATCTGGTAATTGGATTCATGCTTGCATGGATATGACATATGATCCAGTCTATGTTTACCTTAAGGAATTGTTAACTTTAGAGGGCACCATAAGGGTGGTCCCGATACCGGAGGTTCCCGTTCCGAATGTGGATAGTTTGGATTTCATTGATGCAAACTCGTTGAGTGATATTTCAGACAGGTGGGGTTCCACGGGCGAGGAAGGAAGGGCAAGATTACTATCGCACCTCTGTAGAGGAGCTCTCAATTCCAACTCTCCCTCTACATCGAGACTAGAGGAGATAGTATGGAATTGTATCCTTGCTTCTGGTTGGGAGGTTGATCTGGCTAGCCAAATAAGGGCTTCTTCGTCCATTTGGATGGACAAGAATCCCGAGATAGCCGCATCTGAAGCCGTAGATATGCTTCTTAGATCGGGTAGACTCTAGTCACTCTTCTATTCTAATGACACTTTCACAACCACTGCAGGTGATCCTTAGAGGACGGACGTCTGACTCCACGGCAACACTCATCCCGCATGAGGGACAACTAATCCGAGGATAATTGGAGTCCCTGCTATCATTATTCCTCAGTTTTGGAGAGAGTAGAGAAATTGGTAGGACAAGCAGAAGTGCACATGACACTACTCCAAGGACCATCTGCATCGGAAGTCCTAGGAAATAGATCCCAAAAGAAAGCACACCAAGAGCTGTGACTGTAATCATAGTGGGGAATCTTGATCTATTCCTAGTCATAGTCATTCCCAAGCCTATAGACAAGCTCAGTACTAATACCATCATTCCGGATCCCAATAAAACACTGAAGAGCCCATTTCCTGTTGGTACGAATTCCACTCTAAATGACTCCTCGATATCTAAATCTGTACTATCCACGGATAGAGTTTCAGATACAATCCATCTCCTGTGAGAGTAGTCGATTCCACTAGCTGTAACAATTCCTATATCAGTGAGCATAGATCCCTGTAGAGTGGCATCAACCGAGATTTCTGTCCAGTATTCTTCAGTAGTAGACTTGGCGAACGATTCAATCAGAAGTTGCCTATCTCCCTCCATGACAGAGTAAGAAGTAGAAATTTTTATTGTTATGGTTCCTGAACTGAATCCACTCGTTCCACCTAGATCGATCGATATCTCGGTAGGTCCCAATTCAAGAAGGTCAACACCAATGATTGACTCAGATTCTATGAATAGACCATTTGAAAGGAACGATCTCAAATCAGAGTTAGATCCTGTCAGATATCCCTTCAGCGCCATTAACTCTGAACTATCCACCATTTTATTGTTGAAATCTGAATCGGGTACGGAATCCGAGTATGAGTTTAGATTTCTCCACCAACTACTGGAGCCAAGACTGGAGTTGCCAATGTTGTCTAGCCCCCATCTCATCCACTGTGACATGGAGCCATCAAACTCCAAAGAGACCTTCTTTCTAACCTCGCTTCCATCCCAATCTGCGTCTATTGAAACCAATATCGCCGACCCCCCTGTTCTAAGTGGCTCACTTGCAGGATACCATGATCCTCCTCCACCATCGTCATCGCCGGCTTCTATGAAGTGGGACATGTTGGCACTAATCTGTAATCCAGTCTGAGGCTCTAAAATGAATTCAGCTAGGAAAGACCCACTATCTACCCCTGCAGGCAAACTCCACACGAATGTTACCTCGACCCCACCTTCTACTAGCGTGGCCACTGGCTTATCTGTTACTGCAACATTCTGAACCTCAAAAATACCTGAAGACGATGACCACATCCTGTCGTCAAATCCTGAAGATAGAAGAATCGGGAAATATACTAAGTTTCCACTCACACTAGCTTCCTTCATTTCAATCTCCACTAGTGGAAGCTTAACTGATATACTGGAGGATTTATCATCGCTACCCCAATGGAAAATTACGCCTGAGTCATCCCCGGGTTGATTGAAGCCCAGTAATTGAACGATAAGACTCACTTCTACTTCGTCATCCTCCCGAACATCCCCCGACCCCACACTAATAATGGATTGAACATCTCCTTCACCTGTAAGATAAGGCTCAATTCCAGATGTGCCTCCTTCATAAAAAGACCCACCAACTCTGACCTCAACTGTTATGTTGATGTTGACCCCAACGGCACCTTGGACCTCATAATGGATATTGAATTCCCAGTCTCCAGCTGGATATTCCCCATCAATCCCCCAATCCACTCCCCATTTTCCAACTTCAACAGGTTGGAGAACTTGGTTAACCAGTTTAGAATCTCCTTCATCGGTTTCCGACTCAAATGGAGTAAGAATGCCAGAATCTGGATCCCCCTTCAAAAACAACTCAAAATTTTCTCCTGAGCAACAGCTTCCCTGTTGTGCTGAAACGTTAACACACGGTCCTAAAACGGTCAATAAAAAAACCAATACAATAGAGGCGGGGACAAACCTATTGCGTGCGTCCATGATGCTGACATAACGTTGAACATCTTGAACTCAACCCTTCTGAGGGCTAAACAAAGTCAATTTCGCTCCAACCTCAGGCTACCCGTGCAACCATATCAATGAGACCTTTTTACTTTCGGAAATATCTTCCACCGTAGCGAAACCCATCCTCTCAAGCTGAATGCACTGGCCAGCAGAAATATCAATATTTTCGATTACCCCATGGGCATAATCAATTTCACTCTCGTGGGCAATCATCATCCTTGCTTCTGTAGAGTTCTTGGAAGACACCCAATGGATAATTGGCAAGTTGTCAGTTTTTTCCATGGACACAATTAATGCAGTATCTCCTTTAATGTCAACATCTGCAAAGTCTTTCAGTCTGACCAATCCCTCCGAATAGTCATTTTCAGATATAAATATTGAACCACTGCCCAGGTCCCACTCCCTAGTTCCTAGGTCAGGAATATCTGGATGCCTTCTGATTGAAATTATCCCCATAGAATCTGTCCTTCCGTCGCCTATCAGTTGCAACTCCCTAGGACTCTCGATAAATGACCTCCTTTCTGACGATCTATCTATGATCTTCGAATTCTTGGACTCGATACTTTCCATCGGTATTGAAATGTCCTTCTGACTCAATCCCAACTCTATCCAGAACTCTCTAAGTGCCTTAGGGGAGAATCCCCTTCTCCTCAGCGCGGATACAGTAGGTAATCGAGGATCATCCCAACCAGAGAAATTTCCGTCTTCAATGGATTTCCTAATTGACGAAGTAGAGAATCCACCAAAACCCAGTAACTTCACCCTGCCCCAGTACAAAGTTTCAGGATATTCCCAGCCAAGTAGCTCATACAGGAGTGTCTGCTTTCTAGTACTGTCCATTAGGTCCTTCCCCCTTACAATGTGAGTGACTCCTTGTAGGTGATCTTCTACAGCACTCTGGAAATCTAGTAATGGCCAAACCTTGTATCTATCGCCTACTATTGGATGAGCATTATGCTGAATCCGTAATGCTGGCCAGTCTCTGAGAGCCGGATTGGGAAGGTCAAGATCAGTTTTTACTCTAACTACGGCACTACCTTCATCAATATCTCCAGAAAGCATTAATTTCCATTCTTGAATACTCCCTTCAGCATTCTTCCGTCTACATTTACATGCTTTATTTGAATCTCTTAGCTCTTTGAATTCTGAAGCTGGACACCTACAGACATAACAAATACCCTGCGAAATCATCTCCTCCGCATACTCCAGATAGGTCTCCATCCTAGAACTAGCCCTTATTACCAAATCAGGTTTTACCCCTGAAATCCATTCAAACTCTTCCTCTATCATTGAATAGGCGGATTCTAGTGGCGGCTTAACCTTTGTATCCGTATCATCAAATCTAAGTATCACCTTTCCGGAGTACTTTTTTGCAAACTCTGAGTTAATTACAACCCCTCTTGAATGGCCTATGGATAATGGACCATTGGGGTTAGGTGCAAATCTCAGGATTACGTTTTTTCCATCCTCGACCTCTAAATCAGGCAAACCTACCCTCTTCTTTTGTTTTTCACGATTTAGAGCTTCTGGATTAGTATCTTCGAGAATCCCCCTGACATGATCCAAGCCATGATTATTGGCTAACATATTTGCTTCATCAACCTGCCTAGAAATCATGGGAATGAGATCTTTTGCATTCTCCCTCAATTCGGGAAATTCCGAAAGCAACCTACCCAGTACACTACCAGATTTGCCAGATCCATTGTATTCTACTGCGTTCTGTAGAGCATACTTACGTATGGCAGATAAAATTCCCGGCCCCCACTCATCTTCATCTGTCACATACCAACGCCGTCAGCCATCCCTATTTGTGATTGCCCTCTATCCAGTGCTGAATACTAGTTTGAGAAGAAATGCCCTTATTTTCATATCTAATGGGTACAGGAGAACCATGCATTTCTTCCCAAGCTCTTATCACAGTGGACCATGTCCATCTCAGAGAGTCATGAGGTTTTTTTCCAGAAATTAACACATTTATTGAGGATATAGTTTTTGGATCGGAGGGATACCCAGAACCAAGGTCAATGCCAATATCATTGGATAATTTTTGCATGGCATTATCCCTAGTTACCTTTGCAATGATGCTGGACGCAGCAACCAATGAATTAGATGAGTCCATTGAATGCTCAGATATTATTCTCCAGTCACCCCATGAAGGTCCCAATTTCGATTTTACATTGTTACCAAATCTGTCCTGATTTACATCACATGCATCTAAAAAAATACTTCCTGAATCATTACTGTCATTGGTATTCTTTATTGCCTCGGAAAATAAACTCACCTCGAGATCATTCAGATTAGAATTAGAACTATTATGGTCTATCCTCGAAGGTTCGCACTCAACAATACCTATGTTCCAATTCCTCTCTATGGCCTCCTCATGAATTAGTTTGTAGATTGTATTTCTCTTAGTCTTAGATAGAGTCTTGGAGTCTCTGGCTCCGATATCTCCCAAAATGTGGTAATCGTCTGAAGGAATAGATATCGCACATACTATCAAAGGCCCAATTACTGGCCCTCTTCCAGCCTCATCGACACCTATGTAGTACTCCCTCATATCTCTAGGTCAAAGTCAGAAGGGACTTGATTATCACTGATATTTCCTTCAGAAACCGACTCTTTATCATCAATATCTAAATTTCTATTATCAGGATGAAGAATATCCTCTTCCTCGAGTATACCGGCTATCCTTAGGGCCTCTTCTAGGTCTGAATCTTCCTTAGAACGATCTAATAGTTCACTAGCTTCCTTAACTATTTTCATATCAACCGAATTAATAATCCCGCCCTCAAGCCTACCTTCTTCACCAAAGAAATCTTTCTCAAACTCCTCAATATTGATTTTTGGACTTTCAATATTTTCTATGACAGGAGAGCTCTCCCTCACGAATTTTGCAATCCAATCATCACTCCCCGGAGTGATTTCTTCTTTCTCACGCGAGCCTCCCATTTTCAATGCCCTCACAACGCCAAATATCCCCAAAATGACTACAATCATTATCATAACAGGCTCTAACCAACTGTTAAGGAGAGGGATGATCCAATCTTCATCAGTAGGCAACTCCTCATTCTCCGGTAGGGCCTCTCCCTGAATGATTACTGGAATGGAATCAATAAAAAATACACTAGGATCCAAGAAAGATCTCATCTCTAAAGTAAGGTTTGCCATAGTTTCAGTTGGAGCAGATTCAGGGACTTGCATCCATCCGATAACATCAACAGAATCATTTATATTTACAGGATATATTTCCAAATATCTACTTGAATCCGAGATAATAGTTGGGGAAAAAGAATCTGAAATTGCAATTCCAAAATCAGTCAAAATACTTGAATCAATAGATGCAGTAAAGCCATCAACGCCATTGCCTAGGTTAGTCATTGTCCAAATGGCTGTCAAGTTATTATCCTGATCTAAGTGATATGAAACTTCCATTCCCCATGAGTACTTAGCTCCTGAAATTAGATTGAAATTGACATTATCGATAGACCAATCACCAATCATCAGGTGGATGGCAACCTCTGCTAATAAGCCGGAGGAAACCCCCTCGATAATGTAGCATGAGATGGTTATAGTTTCTGATGAAGACCCGGGCTGGAGAGAAAATATAACATTTCGATAATCAACGGTTGCCCACTCTGGAATATCCATAACTTCCAGGCCAAACTGCGCAACACTATCTCCAGTGTTCGTAACAATTATCTCCATTTCACAATAATCTCCTGGCAGTACTTCTACCATGGTACAGCCATCCTCCGATATCGAAATTACACCGCCAATTCTTGGTACTATGTTTACGATATGAGATGCTGAGGAGACACTTTCTGGCGATACAGGACTGGAAACTCGTATTTCAAAATCTAAAGCACCTTCAACATCACCAGGAGAAAATACCTGGACCATGACAACTCCTGTTGAGTTAGGGGTGAGGTCCGAAACCCTCCATTTATCAATAATAGAAGCACTCCAATTATCTATCTCGAAGTAGTCTCCAGGAACTGTGATCATACTCCCGTTCTCGTCCAATGCTACGATTTCAACATCAAGGCTCCTAATACTATTTCCAGTATTTCTGATTATGGTTTCTAGTGTTAGGACTCCTCCGGGTACTATCGAAGAAACCCCTCCTCCCTGAACGATCTCAACGCCCTCAAAATAACCATATCTCATCGAGAAGTTATACCAGTCAAGTATCTCTCCATGGTTTGATGCAATTGACATACTCATCTCGTGCAGGGAATTGGATAGCGGTAAACCCCCAACAACCGATGGAGAAGTAACCGAGAACTGGACCCAGTAAATCTGATCAGGTGATACGGTATATTCTCTACCGGCTTCAGGAGAGTCCTGTGAATCCCAAGATATAATCCATCCAGGAGGCCCGTTAATCGATAAGATGACGTCGGATTCAGTTTCCAAATTACTACTAAAATTAACATTTATGCCGATACTTGAATCAGGATCGATTTCAAAAATTGAACCCGAATCATATCCAAATGAAACCCCTTGGTCCATTTCAGAGGAAGATATTTTTTTATGATCTATTTGGACAATATCTTGCGGTACCGATGAGCAGTTTATGAGTAAAAATAGGATTAGATATGCTCCCAATCGCACATTCACAAGCTTGCTAGTGAGGGCTCCCCTATTACTTGTGCCCGAAGAATTCACAGGATAATAGGCTATCTTATTATGAGCTAGTGAACAGGATCCTTTACTATCTCCGAAATTACATCAACATCAAATTCGCCAGCATGTATGGGCGATCTCAAGCTGAATAGACTCATTACATCTGGAGAAACCTCTCCAAACTCTCCGATTTCATGACCCTCAATAAGCACTCTAGCCCCTCTGCCATCAATCCATGGGCCACTCCCCTCCGCTACAGGCACGAAGGAAACAGATGATAGTGGGGCTCCTAGGTCCCTCAAAAGTGACTGAACGACTCCTTTGGCCGTTGAGAATCCAGCACCTGACTCAGCACAAGCCCAAGAAACTCTAGTTTTGTTAACGCCCCCATGAACGACCTCCCCAAGCTCGTAAACCCTCTGAGGAAGCTCATGATGTCTATTTGATGATAGCAGATTCATCAATGATGGAAATATATACTGCCTGAGTAGTGTATGGTCAACTGTAATAGGATTAGAAATCACTGTGGCTTCTGATATTACGGGCCACCTAGTCTTCTCGAATTGATCCCTTTCGTTAGAAAGGGTCAGGCTTTGAACCTCTTGAAGGCCGACCGACCTCATACTCATCCTTATCCTCCTGTGAAGATTAGATTTTTTTAGTGGCGAAGCATCGATATGAACTGAAGATAAAACATCCGGCAGATTATCATATCCAAATCCTATTGCAATATCTTCTACAATATCAACAGGATGCATAATATCACTGCGCCACCTAGGCATGGAGAACACATGCTCCCTTTCTCCCACCACACAGTCGGACCATCTTTCGGCTCTCTCGGATCCATGAGTAATAGTCCTAGATTCCAGCAGTACCCCCCCCATTCTTCCAATCGCTTCGCCAATTTTGGAATCACTGAGTTCCATACCGAGGATTTTCTCGATGAGTCTGTTCGGGACTCTGTAGGTTTTCGCTCCAAAGTTAGGAGTCACCTTTATCGAGCCATCCTTATCCAATACCTCTACGCTTTCGACTACCCCTCCTAATTCTGATAATGATAATGAAACCAACAAGAGGCAAGTTTCACAAGCAATTTCATCAAAACCTGTTACATCAATGAAGAAATCATTTGTATCTTCACTAACAGTTGTATGATTCCCATTAATGATGGGAGGGAATGAAATGACTTCATTATTGGAATCGAGGATAATCGGATATGTTTCCAAGCCATCCATAAGTTTCGAATACTCAATTCCCTTTGGGTGGTTGTCTAGAATTTCAGAGATTTTCATGATATTCTCAGAGGCTAGTGGCACAAAGGAAAAATCACCTGAAACCGCCTCATATCTGAATGGTTGCTTTAGCTTAGAAAGATCATGGACCCCAATGGATGCAAGGGACCTCTTCCTGCCTAAGGTCATGTGTAGCTTCTCTTGGTGATCCATAAGGGATTGGATGAAAGCGCTCCTCTCAGGAGCACTGCTGCCAGTATTTACCCCTCTAACAACAGCTCCCATAATTATTGGCCTTACTCCCTCTAGGCTACCATCCACACTTATTCTGATGCCACTTTCGGAGACCCCTATCGAAGCCTCTTCCGAATCGGAGCCCTGAAATGACCTGATGGCCCTGGCCATAGTTTCATGACTGAGTAGATCTGGGCGGTCAGGAAATACCTCAATCTCAATATCTTCATCATTGTTTAATTCGACAGGGCAACCCATCTTGGGCAGTAAATTGGACAGATCATTTCTATTATGGACTGCTCCATTGATTTCTTGAATCCTCCTCATCATAGAATGACTCAAAGTAATTGTCGGCATTATAGAACCTCAGTTTCCTAGCCACATCGGGAGTGGCCTTTCAAAACCAATTAGCCTGAGTCCACTAATCGCTGCAGTCTCCATATCCTTGGCCCTCAAAATTCGTCTACCAACATTTTGAAAATTTGATAACCCTGCCTCTTTCATTATCCCTACAATCTCGGAAATAATGGTTTCAGTAACATCTGAAGTTTCTCTCTCTTCATCAATCGGACCAACAACGAATGAGCATCCAGAAGCTCTGACAATAATCATATCCTCCGCAGATGGTTGATTCTCAAGCTCTATCCCTATGATTCTTCCCTGGGCGTCCAACCCCATTGCTCTCGAGGCTAACCCAATCCTTGGTAGGGCGGCTACCGCTCTCCCTCCACCTGGGGTAGCCACGGAGACTATAGCGCCATCTAAATCTAGGTCAACCACCAACCTGAAAAGACTCTCTATCCTATCTGCTCCATCTCTCAGAAGAATTAATGATGAGCTACTCAAATGACTTGACAAGGAGACCAAAATAGCCTCTATCTCGGCATCATTCATAGGTGGCAAACTCTGCAAATCCAGTACAATTCCAGAAACTTCTCTGGCGTTGTCTGGAAATTCTGCAAGCTCTTCCTCACCTACTATCAATAGATCACCTTCGTTTGGCTTCGAGTAAACAATACTTGGAAATATAATCTGCTCATCAGGATAAGTTAACCCACAGGGGGCCCTAATGATCCAAGGTACTGGTAATTCCATCACCATCTCATCAGAACCCACAGGAATTATACTGACGGAGGTATCAACTGTTGAGTAGTCAGGAATTCTATCCGAACTAGAGGGACTAATCACTATTCCATCGAAGCCTTCGGATACCCACCTCTTGGGCGTAATGCCTTCCATAGAAGGTCCCTCATCGGGTACCAATACTAGTGCGTCCTCCTCAAGAGAAAGGCCCAAGGGCTCTAGGAACTCTTCCAGCTCAATGACCTCTTTATTGGTTATTGACCTCATGGTCGAACCCTTCCCGGGGGGCGGACAACTACCTGCAATAATCACTCTCCCTCCCTTCATCCCTAAGCCAGGATTGGGGCCAACTGATCCCATGACAATCAAAGTTCCCCCCAACATGCCTGATCCAGCACCAGACGAGGCTTGGCCTCTCACGACTACAACCCCCTCATTCATGCCTGCGCATGCATCCTTTCCAGCAGAGCCCATAACAGTCACAACTCCCCCATTCATATTCATTGCCAGTCTGTCCCCAACATCCCTCTCAACGACAACTCTGCCATCAGATTGAAAGGCGGCCAGCATCGATTCACAACTCCCCTCAATGTTCAGTATGCCTCCTCTATTCATAGCTCCAACGCACTCTCCCAAATTACCTAGAAGCAGTACTCTAGCTCCCTCGGGAAGATGGGTAAGGACGCCGAAGTCGCCATCTCTAGGCTTTGTATCTCCGCCGGAACCATAGCCGATTTTTACCAAGCGATCTTTGTCCATCGCCTCAGGCAACATTCTAGCGATCTCTCTATTGAGTTTGACACTCCTCGCGGTCTGTTCCCTCATCGCCATTGTACTGCGAGTCCGGCCAATGGTCTTCATTGTGACGGATATTTTTCCTATGCAAATAAATAATAGCTTCGTTGAGTTATCTTGATAGAGCATCGACCAGAGGATGTATTGTTTAGAGGGTCAGTATGGCAAGAGTGAAAGTAGCTATTAATGGGTATGGGACTATTGGAAAGAGAGTTGCGGATGCAATAGACGCACAGGACGATATGGAGATAGTGGGCGTTACCAAGACAGGTCCAAGCTTCGGTTGTGAGATGGCCGCTAAGAAGGGATTTGACCTCTATTGCACATCTGATGATATAGATATGATTTCTAGCTTTGATAACTCTAAATTTGTTTGCAAAGGCGGACTCAACGACTTACTTTCCATATCAGATGTAGTGATTGATTGCTCTCCCGGGAAAATGGGTGCGGCTAATCTCAAGAAGTACCAAGATGCTGGAGTAAAGAGTATTTTTCAGGGGGGTGAAAAACACTCACTAACTGGACTTTCTTACACATCGTGTGCAAATCACTTAGAAAATTTCGGGGCAGACACAACAAGAGTTGTCTCTTGCAATACAACAGGACTCTCCAGAACATTGGTACCATTGTATGAATTGTGTGGCTCTCTGAAAGTTGAATGCACAATGATCAGAAGAGCAGCAGATCCTGGTGACTCGAAAAAAGGCCCTATTAACGCTATTAAACCAGTTTTGAAGGTACCTAGCCATCACGGTCCAGATGTCATGACTGTGAAGCCAGAAATCGAGATCAACTCACTAGCAGTCGCAGTACCTACAACGATAATGCATGTCCATGCAATTATCGCTGATCTTCCCGAGAATCATGGCCTCACCACTGAAACAATCTTGGGTATATGGAAAGAGACCCCTAGAGTCATCGTGATGAACGGCCAGGAAAATAGGATTACTACTACTGCCGAGGTAATGGAGTTGGCCAGAGATATCGGAAGAAAATGGGGTGATTTGCATGAAATCTTTGTCTGGGAGGATGGAGTAAGACTAATTGGAAATAGGCTATATTATTTCCAAGCAATCCACCAAGAGAGTGATGTTATCCCTGAGAATGTAGACTGTGTAAGGTCTCTAATGAAACTCGAGGAAAGCTGGACTGAAAGTGTTATTAAGACAGACCAAGCAATTTCTCGATATTACAATATTTGAGCTTTTTCACGGCATTTTTGTCATATTCGGTCATGATTATCGAATAATCAGCTTGGGTTAACTATCAAAAGGATGATTAGGTTCCGAAGGAACCATGTATGCAAGGAAATCAACTTTCATTGTCCTTGCCGTTTTGTTATTTTCTACATGGTCAGGAATGGTTTCCGCCTCCTCCCAAGGCCCAGACTCTACACATTATCAGGACTCCGATAATTATTATTTTGAGAAATGGACATCTCTGGAATTTCCCTCAGAGCATGTACACCAGATAAGACAAACCTCCGGACTAATACATTCTCCATATGGGTCTTTTGACCCCTTGATGGATGAATACCCAACATTTGGAGAATTGAATACTGGTGACTACAGTTATACTGATAGGCCAGTATTTGTGATTCAATCTGATAGCTCCGACATATCCGGAATATCATCTTCTGTGGAAGAGGCAGGGGGGGCAATACTGGACTATATGCCCGATAGTGCGCTTCTAGTGAGGCTCCCCAAACATGTTGACGCTGATAATTTCTTAGATTCTCTAGCCAATGTAAGATGGACGGGGCAAATGCCCGATATTTGGAGGGTTTCTCCTGAAATCCTAGGTAACACACATTCTTCTTCATCACAATTTAATCTGCAGATCTTGCCAGCTAATGACTTGACTATCGATGAGCTGATTTCCCTAGAGAGGGACCTGTCCCTGATTTCCAACTATGATCAATCAACTAATTGCGACTCATGGCTGTGTACAATAAACGGCGTTGATGCGATGTGGATTCCTCTCTTATCCAAAGACTGGAGGATCCTCCATATCCAAGTCACAAGTACAGCATCAGTATACAATAGTGTGGCGAGGGATATTTCCGGAGTACAAGGAGCATATGAGCAATCATCACTACCTCTTGATGGGACAGGAGAGGTCATTGCTATTTCAGATACTGGCATAGATGAAGATCATGGGGATTTCGATGGAAGAATAAGATCAGTGTATAGCCAGTTCGGGCCGGATAATGATAACTCAGATCTACTTAGTGGTCACGGAACTCACGTGGCCGCAACTCTCCTAGGAGATGGCTCCGGACAATCATCCGCACTCGGAATGGCTCCCGGGGCAACATTTCACATGTACACTCACGAGTCCCAGAGTGGCTTTTTCGGAATTTATGGCTCATTATATGGACTATTTACTCATTCATGGAATCAAAACGCTAGGATACATACCAATAGCTGGGGCACATCAAACTTAGGTAATTACAGCCAGACATCAGCTAACGTAGATGATTTCGTTAGCGATTATCCAGCCTATATGGTTCTGTTTTCTGCTGGTGACATTGCAGGTTCAAACGATCCTGGAATCACGCCTCCAGGAACTTCCAAGAATGCTCTAACAGTAGGCGCTTCAACTACTGGATCCTACGGTTCAGAACCTCCTGGAAGTGTTGCTTCTTTTTCATCACAAGGATTGACCAATGATGGTAGAATAAAGCCAGAAATTGTTGCACCCGGTGTCCTAATTTGATCTGCCAGGGCCGAGGAAGCAACTTTGGTTGATGGCCAATCCTGCTCAGAACTCACTCATGCCGATGGTACCACGCCTCTTTATGTTTCAATGAATGGAACCTCAATGGCAACCCCAGTTGTTGCTGGGGCCTCAGCGCTAGTACGACAGTTTCTGAGATCCGAGGGAATCAGTGAGCCCAGGTCCGATCTGATTAGGGCAATTCTGATCAATGGGGCTGTAGATATCGGAGATAGAAACGTGCCCAACCCCTCCGAGGGGTGGGGCCAGCTATCGCTCGACAACAGCCTCTTCCCTGTTTCAGAAAACGGTCTAGAATTAGACGTTATGTATGATTATTCTAGGGAGATTTTTCCAGGTCATGGATTCACATATACATTCGATGTAATGCCAGGCTCAGGACTTGATGCTACTTTGGCCTGGAATGATCTAAAAGGATCATCAGTCTCGAATCAATCAGCTTCTCGTTTAGTAAACGATCTTGACCTTTCCGTTACTGCTCCTAATGGGACAATCTATCATGGCAACGATTTCATATCTGGATTCAGCACATCTGGAAACACCAAAGATTCTCTAAATAATCTTGAAAGAGTAAAAATTCAGGATGCATCTCCAGGGATTTGGACGGTCAGAGTTGGTAATTCAGGAGGGAATTCTCAGGGTTATTCACTAGTATTCTCAGCTATCGCGAATGAGATTAATGAGCCAGATCTATCCGTTTTCGAAGGGTCTCTCTCTACTTCTATTGATAATCCATTGCAGGGAGATACTATTCTAATTGAGGCCGCTTGGGGCAACCAAGCTACTGGTACCTCCCCGGCTTACGATATTGAAATTCATGATGTTACTACTGGCGACTTGTTGCATTCCTCCAGACGCTCACAAATATCAGGAGGTGAGCTTGATTCACTTTCTTTCCCTTACTCTTTCTCATCTACAGGTGAGCACATAATCCGACTTTCTCTCGACTCATCATCGGAGGTACAAGAATTGAATGATGAGGCCAGTGGCATCAACAATAACATAGCTGAAATAGTCGTACATGTTTCTCAGATTGGAGTTAGGATAACTCCTCTGATGGAGGACGGAAGTCTTCCATCAAATCCGTCAGAATTTGAAGATTCAAAATTCAGAGGAATGAATCCCAGGGAGACTAACTCAGTATATTTCCCCCTTGAACTCAAGAATGAGGGAACTTCAACCATTCTTGTACAACTTAGCGTCTCTCCTGTAAATGTTATCTCACAGAATGGGGTTCTTCAGCCACCATCCGATGAATGGTGGAAAATACTCAATCAGACAGGGCCATGGGAACTAGCACCGATGGGAAGCGAAGGGGATAGGATAGTTGTTGAGCTAAATCTTACTGCACATCCTCAATCTACCTCTTCATCCCTCCCAGGAGAAGTTTATGCTCTCCCGGGTACGTTTGTAACCGATTTGAATCTGTTTGATGTAAACGCCCCCACTGTGAATAATGTAATCAGACTGGAAGCAGAGGTGGACAGAATCGAGGGGCTGGTTACAGTATTAGCCGGCGAAGGGGGAGCTGAGGCCGAACCAGGAGACTGGGCTTCTTTCTCACTCGCAGTTGGGAATGACGGAAATGGTCCCACTCGATATATGGTATCTTGCTCAACTGAAAACTCGTGGCCAGTGAATATCTGGGATTCCCAGTCTTCAGAACTTCTTACCGATCCTATTGGCAGATTACTCTATACTACTCTCCCAATAAAAATTAGGGTTCCTAAATTGCCAAATGGTGAACCCGCCGCAGACAGTGTTGAGAATGTCACATGTGTAACTGAATCAGTTAACGACCCTTCATTGAGTATTTCTGACACTGTTTCTGTAGTCGTATTGGCGAATGATGATTTCCAGACAGATATTTTTTCAGACTCTGGTGATCCATTAGGCCCGTTTGCATTAGCTTCCGATAGGGCTGTTATAAACGGGGATATGGTGACTACAATACTAGAAGTCAGCAATAATGGAAACATCCCGATGACATTTGAAGTAGACGCTTACTCTTCATTAAATACATGGCCGATTCAGATTATCCATGATGATGAAGAATCAATGGATGCAATTTCTGTCGAAATATTATCAGGACAAGTAGCAGTTATCCACATTAATACACTGGTGCCAATGGCAGCCCAAATGGGAGAGTCGAATACAATCACCACAAGAGTAACACAAATTGGAGGAGAAGTGATCTCAAATGCTACAAAGCTAGTTGTTATGGAGCTAGCAGAACTAGAAATCTCTGGTGATTCTTCAATTTCTGCAGCGCCGGGCCTATCTGGAGTAGGAAATATCATGATCCAGAATTCAGGCAATGTTGATCTGATAGTATCTCTGACTCTCGGCAGTATGCCCTCGGATTGGTCTGGTGGGTTCATGACTGCAGGAAGTTTCTCCATGAAAATGAATCAGCAAGCAGTTGTCTCTGTCGCTTTAGAGCTACCCGGGGCTATTCCTGCAGGTCCTCAGGAAGAAAAGATTCCAGTAATTATAGAATTTACAACACCCGCATTCGTGACCCATTCGAAAACAGTTTGGCTAGATGTAATAGTACTGTCGTCAGCATGGCTAAATCTTTCTGTTTCAGACGATACTGTGGAAGGCGTATCTCCGGGCAACCCTGCTACTTTCGATGTTACGTTGCAGAACATTGGTAATTCTGAGACTGAAGTCTCTCTAGAGGTGATGGGAGATGAGAATTGGAAATTTGATGTTGATCCATCATCTGCTGGACCCATAGAGCCAGGTGAATTAATCTCTGTAGAAGTAATAGCTGATCCTCTAGTGGGTGCAGAATATGGAATTATTGAGCTGGATGTCTTCGCTAACGGAACTGGAGATATTGAGGTCTCCACCAACGCATACCTAAAATTACAGGTCAGCAAAGCAAGGGAATCCACAGAAGGACTGCTTCCATCATGGGCCATAGGATTAATTTTTATCATCGTAGTTTCGGCATCTGCTGTATTGATTATCAGAGCGAGAAGGTCTACCTCTTTGGCGGTACGTCCAGATGAAGAACTGATTCCACCCGGGTCAGCTCTACTTTCTGGCTCCACTTACGAGCGAAGGGCGGCCGCTCTGGAGACCAGCGCTTCTGGAGAAGTACTAACTGGGACCGTATCCGATCAAGAACTGAATGATGCAATATCATCATCATCACTCCCACCATTAAACATTGATAAGCTTCCAGAAGGGGCCCCTCCACTGCCTCTTTCAGGCCTTCCAGAAGGATGGACAATGGAGCAATGGGCTGCTTATGGAAATATGTGGTGGGAACAGAATCGTCCGTGAGCGTTATCAGTGTTAGCCACTTGGCATGCTCATGTCTGTAATCTCTAGTCAAGCTCCTTCAATCATACTGTTCGGACCTCCCGGGGCCGGCAAGGGGACACAAGCAGTAAGGATTAGCCAAACCACCGGTAAGCCACAGATTTCCACTGGCGACATGCTCAGAGAAGCAGTAAGAGCGGGCACTGATTTGGGTAATGAGGCTAAAGGATATATGGATCGTGGATTACTGGTTCCAGACTCCATAATAATCGGTCTGATATCTGAAAGGCTCAAGCGCTCAGATGCCTCAGGAGGAGTTCTCTTTGATGGGTTTCCGCGAACTATTGCCCAGGCCGAGGAATTATCCAGTATAGCTGAAGTGTCAATGGTAATTATGATACAAGTTCCTGATGAAGATATCGTTGAGAGGATAGTTGGAAGAAGAATGGATCCTGAAACAGGGGACATCTACCACATTAAATTCCGACCTGCTCCATCAGAAATACTCCCTAGGCTTATTCAGAGGAAAGATGACAATGAGGAAACTGTAAGAAGCAGGCTTAATGCATACCATCAGCAGACAAAACCCCTATCAGATTGGTACTCCAAACTATCTAAAAAGACAAATTTGAGGGTAATTTCAGTAGATGGAAGGGGGAGCATAGATGAGGTTGCAGAATCAATTAACCTAGAGCTAGAGGTGTTATGATTGTCAGGTAGGTCCCGCAGAAGATCAAAACTGAAGAAGGAATTAGCTACAGAAGCAATTGAGGATCTACATCGCGTTTTGAATGAAAATAACGAGCAGATTCTTTACGACGCATCTGCCAGATTAATACTAAGAATCGGAAAGAAGCATGGAGCTAGAATGAAAAATTATACCGGTATCTCAATATGTAGGTCATGTAACATAGCAATGGTTCCCGGAAGGAACTCTAAAGTGAGAATTCGCTCCAAGTTAATCAAATATACATGCGGAATATGCGGTAGAACCAAAACTATGGGCCCCTCGTTCTAGGTTATTATTATGCCTAAAATTCCAAATAGAGTATTAAGAGAATCTTCAGATTCAGAACTCCCAATAACTGTCAGGATAGGAAAATCTGGAGTGGTTGACTCAGTGATAGACGAACTTAAAGATCAACTTTCAACTAGGTCTTTAGTCAAGATTAAGCTTAATCGAGGAGTAGCTAATGGGTCTTCCGAAAGAGAAGAGGTTTTCTCAACTTTAGCTACTGAAACGTCATCGATTATTTCATTCAGTCGAGGGAATATCGTGGTTCTCTGGTCCGGTAAATGATGCAAGGATGTTTTGAATCTTTATCAGTGATATATTTAGGTGTATTTTGTCTCGTACCCCCATGCAGTTAACGAAGGCGCTTGCAGCGACCTCCGATCCTGGGGTCTGGTCTCCGGCAGAAATGCCTGAGTGGGCTGTTCCGGCAGCATTTGCTATTCTCACTATCGTCTACGCTCTGATAGTTTTCGAAATAGTCCACAGGGCTCTAGCAGCGGCCATCGGGGGAATAGCAGCAGTGATCACTCTTCACCTAATTGGCAACGGCCCGGATCTAGGTACTGTGGTAACTTGGATAGATGAAGAGACAATCGGTCTTCTAATTGGGATGATGGTCATTGTTGATATCCTTGGTAAGACAGGAGTTTTCGAGTGGGCAGCGGTTCAGGCGTATGCATTAAGTGGGGGTTCCATATGGAGACTATCGATTATACTCTGTACAATAACGGCTGTTTTCTCAGCATTTTTGGATAATGTTACCACGATACTCCTAATTGTCCCGGTCACTATACAGATAGCTAAGGTTCTGAATCTGGAGCCTATACCCCTGATAATCGCTGAAGTAATGTTCTCAAATATTGGAGGGGCCGCGACACAAATTGGGGATCCTCCCAATATCATAATTGGAGCACAGCTTTCATCACAGGCTCTTTCAGATAATGTCATTCTTGCAGATCAAGGAATAGCTTTCATTGACTTCATCATTCACGTTGGGCCCGCTGTAATAATCGCCATGGCACCTTCATTCTGGCTACTATCTAAGTTGGAATCTGAAGGTCTGTCAGGAGAGAGGCACCGCAACTTGGACCTTCTACGCCTTAGGTACAATATCAAGGATGCAGAACTACTGAAGAAATCAGGATTTATCCTTATGCTGGTTATTCTGGCCTTCTTCGCCCACTCAAGCTATCCTCACCCCATGTTTACAGTAGCTACCATAGCGCTTGGCGGCGCCGTTCTCATGTTGCTAGTTACTTCTCCGCATCATGTAGAAGAACAGCTAGATGCAGTGGAGTGGACAACTATCATCTTCTTTGCAGGCCTATTCATCATGATTCATGGTCTAGAGTATATGGGACTTATTGATGCAATAGCCACTGGTATTTCTGATGCTATTTCTCAAGCCTCAGAGAAAAATAGACTCATGGTCGCCGTCCTCCTTCTCCTGTGGGTATCAGCAATCGCGTCTGCCTTTATCGATAACATACCGTATACGGCAACTATGGTGCCAGTAGTAATCGAGCTTGCAAGTGACCCAGAGCTCAACTTACAGCTTGGTCCACTTGCATGGGCACTAGCCCTTGGAGCGTGTTTGGGAGGAAATGGTACGATAATCGGCGCCTCGGCCAACGTTGTGGCGGCAGGTCTGGCTGAAGAAGCAGGTTACGATATCTCATTCAACAGATTCTTCAAGACAGGGTTCCCAATAATGCTTCTAACCGTAGCCCTTGCTACCGTATATGCCGTAGTTAGGTATGCAGTAGACTGGCCTAATGAAATGGTCAAATGGGTGATCATAGCTGTAATGATGATAGCATCACTTTCGCTACTGCCATCGATTTATGGAAATGCCCCTACAGAAAGCGCGCACTATGAGGCAGAGTAGAATAATTACTGCGACAGCATCAAGGGATGATGCCGTGACCCAATGTTGTGGAGGTATGCGTGCTATGTGGCATGACCACTCGTTCTGGTGTATGTCTGACTTGCGGAACCGAAATAAATGGAAAAAATATTTCCGGCGCAACGAATAAACCACATAGCCAGGAAAAAAAAGAAACTACACTCCCATTCGATCTCCAAGAGTCTAAGAGGAGGAAACTCGAAATCCCTATTTTTGGACTCGAAGCCTCCCCCGAATATCATCAGACAAAGAAAAACACTGAAAACAGTGAAAAATCGAGAGTTATCGACAATATTCCCTTTGGAATCAAAGATGCTCCAAAACCCCCTCTTCTGGGAGGACTAATTTTCGGACTCTCTGATACTCCAGATAGTGAAGAATAACCGTGCTACTGAGAGATGTTTTCGCCAGCCAATGAAAGCTAACTATCCCGGTTACTTCATATACCGAATGTAGGTCGCCGGGATGCTTTGTGTGCTCCTTGGTACAGTCGTGTATCAGGGTAAGAAGGT
>MDTA01061578.1_pt1 | contig 20958 bp, 20 predicted proteins | sample 811151 | NCBI WGS metagenome assembly MDTA01 (sample SAMN05326648, study PRJNA326480) | marine metagenome | isolation source: seawater | place: Indian Ocean: South | collected 2010 | reverse complement strand
TTAATAGCTAGAGGATCATCTAAAAAATTATAAGAAAAACCAGCAGTATGCAGAAGTAGATCTTTTATAGTAGGTTTATTTTTTAAAGGCGTAGTATCTAATATTTTGGAGTCAACTATTTTTAATACTTCCAAATCTGAAAATTCTGGCAAATAAATATCAATTGGATCATTTAAATTTATTTTTTCTTTTTCTAACAATTGCATTGTAGCAACAGCAATAATTGGTTTTGTCATAGACCAAATACGGTAGATTGTATCAGATTTTAATAAGTCTTTATTTTCTAAATTTTTATAACCAAGCGCACCTTCATAGATTTTATTATTATTTACAATTTTCCACTGAATACCTGGATATTTTTTTTTCTCTATATATTTAGAGAAAATATCTTTTAAATTTTGCATATTAATATTTAATTATTAGATTGTTTTATTCAGAAAGTTCTCTAATTTTCTTAACTAGTTCGCTATTAATTTTGCGCGATCCATTGTCTTTTCTATTTTTATGTCTCCTTTGTCCAGGTAATCGAACACCTTCCATAGATTCCATTTTTTTAAAAAATTGTTCTGCATGATCATTCCAATTATTCCCTGCAATTAATTCAGGAGATAAAGCCATAATAAATTCTCCACCTCTAGCTGGTCCGCCATCTTTATTATCTTTTTTTTCTGCTTCAAAACTAAACATATCTCCAACTAAACCTGCAGCTAAGAGCTCTACCATCATTGCTATTGCAGAACCTTTATAACCCCCAAAAGGCAGAAGTACTCCGCCATTTGCAATTTCTGATGGATCCTCAGTATCTTTGCCTTCCTTATTTAAACCTGTTCCATAAGGGACCTTATGACCATCTCTTGCAGCAACTTGAACTTCACCCATTGCCATACTTGCAGTTGCCATATCATAAACAACTGGTGAATTGTTCTTTCTTGGCCATGCAAAAGAAATAGGATTAGTACCGAATAATGGTTTTTTAGCTCCAGCTGGAGCAACGCTAGGCATATAGGCTGTACATGCTATGCCAACTAGATTTTTTTCTGCTAATGATTCAGTTTCATGCCATAAAGCTGCAAAATGGTGAGTATTTTTTATGGTCAAAACTCCAATTCCGTGTTTGCTAGCAACTTCAGATAAAATAGGAATTCCAAATTGAATTGCAATTGGTGCAAAACCTCGATCACCATCCACTCTTATAATATTTTGTGTGAGTAGCTGCTTTGATGGACGCGCATCACCATTTACTTTTCCACTACGTAAAGATGCTACATATCCTGGTATGCGAAATAGTCCATGAGAAGCACTACCATCTCTTTCTGCAAAGGTTACAGTGTTTGCAACAGACTCGCTATTTAAGTCATCACAACCATTTTTTATAAGCGTTTTTTTTGCTAAAGAGTATATTTCTTGAAGAGATAAAGAAGTTGTAGTCATATTTTCACTTATTTTTGTTTATCGATTTTGTTATAATATATCCAATTACATGAAAAATAGTATTTTGCAAAAAGAACTTACTTCTATACTTGGTAATAGACTCTCAACATCTGAATCTATAAGAAAAAACTATTCTAGAGGAGAGGATGTTTTTGATCCAGTTTTATCACAAGCAGTAGTTTTTCCAAACGATAATGAAGAAATATCAAATATAGTAAAATTATGTAATAAACACAAAGTTCCAATTGTAACTTTTGGTACAGGAACTTCTTTAGAAGGAAATGCTCTTGGAAATAATGAAGGGATAACTCTTTCATTAGAAAATTTTAATAAAATTTTACGTATTAATGAAGAAGATTTTGATTGTAGAGTTCAAGCATATGTGACTCGAAAACAGTTAGATCAAGAACTAAAAGATAAGGGATTATTTTTTCCTATTGACCCAGGTGCTGATGCTTCAATTGGAGGTATGGCATCTACTTCTGCCTCAGGTACAATGGCAGTAAGATATGGCACAATGAAAACAGTTGTATTAGGATTAACTCTGGTATTGCCAAATGGCGAAGTAATAAAAACAGGTACAAGAACTAAAAAAACATCAGCAGGATATAATTTAACTAATCTTTTTATTGGTTCTGAGGGAACTCTGGGTATTATTACAGAAGTTCATCTTCGTCTTTTCCCAATACCAGATAATATAAGAAGTGCTGTATGTCATTTTCCTGATCTAGAGTCTGCAGTTCTAACTGCTCAAGAGATTATACAATATGGTATTCCTATTGCCAGAATTGAAATGCTTAACGCTGATCAAATGGAGATAAGTATAAATTACTCAAATTTAAAAAATATGGAAAAAAAACCTACTTTATTTTTTGAATTTCATGGTAGTGAAATTTCAAATCAGGAGAATATTAAAATAGTTGAAGAGATATCCAAAAATAATAAAGGTACTGAATTTAAATGGGCAGAGTCAACTGAAGATAGAAATAAGCTATGGAAAGCGAGGCATGATGTTTATTATTCTGTCAAAGCTCTTAAAAAAAATATTAAGGTTTATACAACGGATGTTTGTGTACCTATATCAAATTTAGTTGAATGTATAAAATTTGCAGAAAATGAAATTAGAAATTATGGTTTAAAAGCTCCAATAATTGGCCATGTAGGAGATGGGAATTTTCATTCAACAATTGTTTATGATCCTAGCAAAAAAGAGGATTATGAAATTATTAGAAATTTTAGTGACAAATTAGTTGAAAAAGCTCTATCCCTTGAAGGAACAGTTACTGGGGAGCATGGTATTGGAATTCAAAAAAAACAATATCTAGTAAAACAACATCCTGATAATATTAAATTAATGCAATCACTTAAAAAAACAATTGATCCCAATAATATCTTTAATCCTGGCAAGGTGATTGATTTAAATTAAAAATTATTTTTTATTTTTTCAAATTTTTTAAATATTTCTTCTTCAGAAAGTAACTCTGATAAAATCATACCATCTGGATATTGATTACTATAAATTATATTAAAAGGAATACCAAAACGTTGATTTCGTTGGAGAAATTTTTCTATACTATCATTAGGTTTAGTCCAGTCACCTCTAACTTTAATAACATTATTTTTAACAAATAATTCTTTAATTGTTTTTTTATTTAAAACATTAATTTATTGAACTGACATGTAGTACACCAATCGGCAGTGATATCAACAAACACAATTTTATTTTCATTCACGAGTTTTTCTATGTTTGTACTACTTATATCCTTCCAGTCAGTAAATTCTTTTGCTGGAAATTGATTAAATGAAAAAAATAAAGGTAAGCAGAAAAACACTAAGCCTGAAATAATCAAAATAAAATTACTATATTTCGAAAATGTTAATAAGATCAAAGTAAATAAAAATAAAAAAAAAGAAAAAATAATAAAAAAATAATTAAAGTGTTTAAGTAAAATACTTCCAATCCACAGTAATGTTAGTAATAATAAAAAACCTAAAAAATATTTTAAATAAATCATCCATTTTCCAGGTTTAGGTAAAAGCTTTAAAATCTTAGGAAAAAATGCAACTAAAATATAAGGTAAAGCCATGCCAATACCTAAAAAAATAAATATAGATATCATTACTAAAGATGATTGTGTGAAAGCAAAAGTAAGTGCCGTACCTAGGAAAGGAGCTGAACATGGTGTGGCCATTATTGTGGCAAAGAAACCTATAAAAAAATCTCTTCCAAAATTATTTTCTTGAAGTTTAATTATTATATTATTGTTTAAAAATTTTGGTGTATTAAAATTATATAATCCGAATAAATTAAATGAAAAAACAGATAAAATAAATCCTATAATCATTAAAAATAGAGGTTGCTGAAATTGAATTCCCCATCCAATACTTACACCTAACTCTCTCAATAAAATCAGTGAAATTCCCAATAAAACATAAGAAAATACTATACCTAACGATGTATTAATAAAACTTAATCTAATTGAAGATAATTCACTAGTATTCTTTAAAATAGAAAGTAGCTTGATTGATAGAACTGGTAGAACACACGGCATAAAATTTAATATCAGTCCACCTAAAAGAGAAATTAAAATAATTAAAAAATAAGTATTGCCGGAATAAATATTTTTATCCACCATAGATAAATTTTCACTAAAAACAAAACTATTGTTTTTATCTACAACTGTGAATTCAGCATATATGTTATTTTTTGAAATTAATTCTTTATCAAAAATAAAATTAGACATTATAGTTTTAGAGCTAGGATTAATTGAAATTTGAGGTTCAATAACTGGAAGACCTAACTTTGTATGTAAAAAAATTTTTGGATCATAAAAAATATCCTTAGCTTCTAATTTAAATTGGAAAGAAACATAATCTTTATCTGAATAAATATTAGCCTCAACATTTTTAACAAAACTACTTTCATTAAATTCATTTGGCAACTTTGATAAAGCCTTTTCAAAATTATATAAATGTTGTGTTGTTTTGGCTTTACCTGCAGGGATAAATAATTCAAGGTATGCTCTTCCAGGTATGCATATGTCTTTACATGTCAAATAATTTATATTTAAAATAATTGAAGTAGAGGATAAAGGATCTTCTAAAACTATATGGATTGGAAAAATTATATTGTCTTTATATCCAATCGAGTTGATATCTAATATTTGAAAATATTCTGGGATTGGCCATTTAATCTCTAAAGATTTAACATTTTTAGAATTACTCCAATCAACTTCTTGAGGAAAACCCCCTTCTCCTGGTGATTTCCAATATGTTTTCCAATCTTTATTAAGTTTGTATTCAAGTCCAATGTATAAATCATTTAAATCATTATTTTTTGTTAAAGGTGAAATTAATCTAACTTGTGACTCAGAACTTATGCTCCAGTCACTTTCTAAAGACATAGATTCTGTAAAGAAAAAAACAAAAAATAGAAAAAATAGGTTTTTTAAGTAATTGAACATTAATTAACTTTGCTCTTTAATTTAATATGTTATTTATATAATTATTATAGATGAAATATTATAATTAACACTTATATAAATAATATATGGATTTAACAGGTCAAATAATTGTTTCAATGCCTTCATTAGAAGATGAAAGGTTTTTTAAGACAGTTATATATATATGCGCTCACTCCAAAGAAGGATCTATGGGTATTATTATTAATAAAAAAATAGATTATGATCTTTATCCTGATTTATTAGAACAATTGGGCATTGATAAGCCATTAGATAAAAAAAAGTTATTTGTTAGATATGGTGGTCCTGTCGAAAGTGGAAGGGGATTTGTTTTGCACTCTGACGATATGGTTCGCCAAGAAACAATTAATATAGATAAAGGAGTAGCTCTAACAAGTACTGTAGATTTTTTTGAAGACTTAGCTAAAGGCAAAGGTCCGAAAAATAGTATTTTAGCCCTAGGTTATGCTGGCTGGGGTCCTGGTCAATTAGAATCAGAAATTATGCAAAACAGCTGGATGTCACTTTCAGTTGATACTAGTTTTCTCTTTGATGATGAAGTTTCATATAAATGGAATCAAGCTTTTAAAATACTTGGGGTAGACCCATCTAATTTATCTACAAAATCTGGTAAAGCTTAAATATTGTCTTTAACGCAAAACAGCAGCAATATTTCCACCATCTACAGTTATAACGTCACCTGTTGTTTTTTTAGCTTTAGCTAAGTGAACAAAAGCTCTAGCAACATCTTCTGCTAAAATTTCAGTTTTTAAGAGATTTCCAGACATATAGTCTTTTTGACTTAAGTTTCTTGCTTTAGCTCTAGATGCTATCATATCTTTTGTTAAAATACCTGATTTTATTTTATCAGCATTTACTCCATTGGCCCTGATGCCATACTTACCATACTCCAAGGTATATTGACGCATAAGAAATAATGTAGAGGCTTTAGGCAATCCATAAGGTCCAAAATTATTTCCAGGGTTAATTGACTGTTTTGAAATATTATATAATAAAACACCTCCGGTATTTTGATTTTTCATGATTCCAATTGACTCTTGGGATAAATATTGATGAGCATAAAAATTTAAATCAAAACTTTCTTTTATTGTTTTGTCTGAAACGATACCAATTTCTCCTTGCCATGCTGCACCTGCGTTAGAAATTAATATATCCACACCTCCATATAATTTTTTAATTTGATTAAATGCTTTCCTTACATTAATTTGATTGGTTACATCACAATGAATTATTGTTGAATTTTTTTTTATCTCATCTGGAGCATTATCAATATTTGAAAAATTATTTTCTAAAAGAATAACTTCAGATCCTTCAAGTAAAAATTCTTTAGCTATTGCTAAACCAATTGCACCACATCCCCCACTTACTACGGTTATATTACCTGTCAAACTAGCTCTTTTTAATGTTTTTAACTTTGCTTGTTCTAGAGGCCAATATTCTACTTTAAATATTTCTTTAGCAGGAATAGATTTAAATCTTCCTAATGATTCAGCACTAGAAATTACATCAACTGTAACTTCAGCTAGATCTGAAGCAATCTTAGCTTCTTTTTTAGATCTTCCAATTCCTATGATTCCAAAATTTGGTATATAAATTAGTCTTGGATTAGGATCTAGTTCTATTGGTTTTGCAACAAATCTTTTATTTTTTAAAAAATAATTATGATAGTCTTTTTTAAACTTATTAATTTCTTTTTTTATAAAACTATTTAAATTTTCTTTTTTTATATTATTCAAATTAAGTATTAATGGTTTTGACTTAATTCTTATTACATGATCTGGTGTGACAGGCCCTCTTGCTGAATAATCTTTTAAATTAGGATGACTTAAATATTTCAATATTTTATCATTAACTCTTAAATCAAGTATCCATTTTGTATATGTGCCATCTTTTTCCTTAATTGATAAATTTTTTCTTATTAAAGGAAAAAGATCATTTGTAATATTCGTTGATAATTTCTTATTTAATATTTGCCTGTTTAAAATTTTATTTTTAACTGAATTTATTTTTTTTTCTGCTACTGAAACCAAATTAATCATACGGTCATAACTTTGTTTAGCGTCATTACCAAATGTAAAAATACCATGTTTTAGTAATATTAAGCCTATTACATCATCATTTTGTTTAAAAATTTCATCAGATAATTTTGCCAAATCAAAACCTGGAATAATATATGGAACAATTCCAACCTTTTGACCAAAAGTATTTTTACAAATTTGAATATCGTTTGGTTGATCTATTAAACCAAGAATAGCGCTTGAATGAGTATGATCAACATATTTATAAGGAAGAAAAGCATGTAATAAAGTTTCGACAGAGGGGTTGGGAGATTGAGAATTTATTAAGCTTTTTCTTTGAAGATTGACCATTTGAAAATCATCTAATTTCTTTAAATTTTTAGTTTTTAATAAAGAGTCTAATTCTACTGCTGGCAGTCCTGGGTGATCTATAGTACCCATATCCCACCCACTCCCTTTAATATGCATTACATCTATATTTTCATTAAAAATATTTTTATATGTTGTTTTCATTGAAGTATTACCACCTCCATGAAGAACTAAATCTTTTTCTCTTCCCAATAAATGTGTTGTATAAATTCTTAATGCTAATTCTTTAGGAATATTTTTCTTTTTGTAATAACTAATGTATTTTTTAGCCTCTAAGTTGCTCCATTTATTTTTCATATTTACCTTACAAATATATTAAATTTTATTTTAATATAATTATTTAATATTTAATGTACTCATTTTATTAATTGTATCATCAAAATCAATAATTCCTGCATCAGATCCTAAACCTGTAGCAACTAAACCCGAAGTCATAGTAGCAAATTTTAGAGATTTCTCTAAATCAAAATCTTTTGCAAGAGCAGTAATCATTCCAGCATCAAAAGCATCTCCACAGCCAGTTGTATCTTTAACTTCAATATCAAATGCTGGTGTTTTTATATATTCATCTTTGCTGATAAAAACTGATCCCTCTGCTCCCATAGTAAAAACACAATTTTTTGCTCCATTATCAATGAAAAATTTTGCTATATCTTTAGGATCTTTTAAATTACTTAAATCTATAGCCTCTTCAATACTTGGCATAAAATAATCAATATAAGGTAGCAATGGTTTAACAATATTTATAGTTTGATCATTAGTTGCGATTAAATCAAATGTAGTGATACAATTATTTTCTTTAGCTTCTTTTAATAATTCAATAGATAGTGGACCATCCATTTTGTTTAATAATCCTGTTCCACCCAAATGCAAAACTTTACAGTCAAAAATATTAAATTTTTCTTTTTTAGGAGGTAAAAAATGATCTGAGGCCCCTCGCAAATGTAATGCTGGTCTTTCTCCGTTTGGTCGAACATTTAAAATGGTTGAAGAAGTTGGAACGCCTTCTATTCTTTGAAAAGCTGAGACATCTACACCAAATTTTTCCAAAACAGAAACAACAAAATCAGCTTTTTCATCATTTCCTACAGCTCCAACTGCCAAAGTTTTTAAACCAAGTTTAGCACAATCAATAATTGTACCCCCAGCGGTACCAGCAACTGTTAATCTTAACTCTTCAATAAATTCTACATTGCCACCATCAGGTATTTTAGAAATTGGTCTGCCAAGTACATCTAAAATGTAGAGACCGACTATACTTGCATCATATTTTTTTGAAGTCATGTAATTACTTTAATTGACTCTCAATTTCTTTTAAATGTTTAATTGATAATTCAGTGTATCTATCTTTAAATTCCTCAGCTTTCCCACCTCTAATACAAGCAAAAGGATCTGAAACTGCAGGTATTAACTCCATAGTAAGATATCCAGAAAAATTAATATCTTTTAAAGTTTGTAAAATTGGCAAGAAATCTGTATGTCCCTGACCTGGAGCTGCCCTGTTCGAGTCTGCCATATGAGTATGATTTAATTTTGATCCAGTTTGACGATAAGCTTCAGAAATATTTTTCTCATCAATAGACATATGAAAAGTGTCTCCATGTATTCCTGCATTTTTTAAATCCAATTCATCTAAAATACTTACTGCTTGTTCTAATCTGTTAAAAAAATATGTTTCGTATCTATTCCAAGGTTCTATTGAAATATTAACGCCATTTTTAGCAGCATACTCACCAACTGTTTGGATATTTTCTATTGCCCATTTGCGTTCATCTTCTTCAGGAGCAAGAGGATGCATTTTCCCAACAGGTGATGGCGCAACAATAAAAGTATCTGCTGCAACTTCAGCTGTCATATCAGCAATTTGTTTGCAATAATTTATAGCTTTTTCTCTTTCTGATTTGTCAGAATGTACTAAGTCCCGACCTTCCATAAATATAGAACAAATAGAACTGACCTTTATTCCTTTATCAGCATTTATTTTATTAACTTCTTTAAAGTTATACCAATCAGGCTCACCAACAAGTTCGATAGCATCATAACCAAATTTTGAAACTCTTGATGCTTGGGTTAAATAATCTTCACCAGTATATACAATAGTATTATATGAATATTTAAATCCCATTTTATTATTTCCTCCAATAATTATAAATCCACATTAGTTTTTTCCCACTGACGAGATTTTCCTGAATTAATAACAGCCTCACAAACTTTTTGAGTTTGAAGAGCATTTTTAAAATCTGGCTGTGCTTTTTTATCTGAGTCAACTGATGCTAAAAAATCTGCTACTCCATGAGTAAATGAATGTTCAAAGCCAATGTTTAATCCTGGAACCCACCATTTATCCATGTAAGGCTGATCTCCATCTGTAACATGAATATCGCGCCAACCTCTAACTATTGATTCATCATTATGATCAAAATATTTCAAACGATGAAGATCATGCAAATCCCAAGAAATTGATGAGTTTTCACCATTGATTTCAAAAGTATAAAGTGCTTTGTGACCTCTGGCGTAACGAGTTGATTCAAATATTGCTAAAGAACCATTTTCAAATTTAGCTAAAAAAGCACATGCATCATCAATTCCAACTTTTTCAACTTTTCCTGAAATATTGTGTTGTCTTTCTTTTATAAAAGTCTCAGTCATTGCGCTGACTTCAACTATTGATCCATTTAACCACATTGCTGTATCAATACAATGTGCTAATAAATCTCCAGTAACTCCACTCCCTGCTACATTAACATCTAATCTCCATAAGCCTTCTCCTCCTTGGGGTAAATCACTTGAAATAGTCCAATCTTGAAGAAAATTTGCTCTGTAATGAAAAATTTTACCTAACGACCCTTTATTAATAATATTTTTTGCAAGAGTCACGGCTGGTATTCTTCTATAGTTATACCAAACCATATTTGGAACCCCAGCTTTTTCAACAGCCGCTACCATTTCTTCTCCTTCAGCAACATTCATAGATAAAGGTTTTTCTGTAAGTACCCATTTGCCGTTTTGAGCTGCTGCTACTGCAATTTCTTTGTGCATATTATTTGGAGCACAAATATCAATTAAGTCTACGTCCTTACTTTCAACTACTTTTCGCCAATCTGTTTCAACTTGATCATATCCCCAATTGTTAGCAAACTGTTTTGCTCTTTCTTCATTTCTTGCACAAAAAACTTTTAATTCAGGCTGGTACGGTAAATCAGGAAAAAATCTAGAAGCTTGTCTGTAAGCATTTGAATGAGCTTTTCCCATAAAACCATAACCAATCATTCCAACTTTTATCTTTTTTGACATTCTATCTCCTTAGTAATTAAAATTTTAACCATTGACCTCCCTTAGTAGAAGATTCAACTACTGTTGAAATAAATTTCACACCTTTAATACCATCACTAATATTAGGAACTAATAAAGACTGTGGATCAGGATCTCTCTTTTCTTTTTTTGCATTAATCTGTTCAGCAAAATCACTATATAGATTTGCAAACCCCTCTAGATATCCTTCAGGATGGCCTGGTGGAATTCTTGTTACTCTGTTTGCTGTATCTAATGTTCCAAAACCTGATCTTCGAATAGTTTGTTTAGGAGAGCCATAAATATCTAAAATTAAATAATTTGGATTTTCTTGTTCCCACTCTAAACCTCCATCCTCACCATAAACTATAATCTTTAGAGCATTTTCATTCCCAGGTGCAACTTGTGAAGACCATAACATACCTTTAATATTGTCTTTATATCTTAGTAACACATGAGCATTATCATCATTTTTTCTATCTTTAATAAAACTACTTAAATCTGCACAAAGTTCATCTAAATCTACTCCAGTAATAAAATCAGCTAAATTAAATGCATGACTACCTATATCACCAATACATCCTCCTGCTCCTGCTTTACTTGGATCAGTTCGCCATGAAGCTTGTTTATTTCCCGGAGAATTTGTTGAAGATTCCAAAGGAGTCGTTAACCAGTCTTGTGGATACTCAACTTGAATTACTCTAATTTTTCCTATTTTTCCTGAACGACAAATCTCTCTTGCTTGTCTTACCATAGGATAACCAGTATAATTATGAGTTAAGGCGAATAATGCTTTAGAGTCTTCTACTGCCTTTAAGAACTTTTCTGCGTCATCTAAATTATGAGTAAGAGGTTTATCACAAATTACATGTATTCCTTTTGACAAAAAACATTCTGCAACTGGAAAATGTAGATGATTTGGAGTCACTATTGATACTGCTTCAATACCATCTTCACGAGATGATTCTTTTTCTGCCATTTCAGTATATGAAGAATATGATCTTTCCTCTGAAATTCCTATCTCTAAAGCTGATGACTTAGAAGTATCTGGGTTACTCGTCAAAGCTCCAGCAACTAAATTATATTTGTTATCTAAGCGAGCAGCGATCCTATGCACAGATCCAATAAAAGCACCTTGGCCACCTCCAACCATACCAAGTCTAATTCTGCTCAATTTCCCCTCCTGATTAAATAAAAAAGTTATCCTGACACAAATTAAAAACCAATAAACAATTTTTATATAATTATTATTTAAAAATAAGTTGTTTTTTGTTTTAATAAATACCTATTTTGAGTCGAGTTTATTAATTTTTTCAACTTTTAGAAGTGATTTTCCTCCTTGAAAGTCATTTTCGAGCCAAATATCTACAAGTTTTTTTCCAACCTCTTTACCAGTTATTAAACCTCCAAGAGTTACAACCTGTGCATTGTTACTAGCTATAGCTCTCTCAGCCGTATACGGGTCGTTTATACAGACTGCTCTAACTCCCGGTATTTTATTGGCTACAATAGCCATTCCAGCACCAGTACCACAACATAATATTCCTCTATTTGAGTCTCCGTTGGCTATTTTTTTTGCTAATTTTTCGCCTACATCTGGATAATCAACGGGTTCATTATTATCAACTCCAATATCTTCAACTTTAAAGCCTTTTTCTTCAAGATGATCTCTAAGTGTATCCTTAAGAGACAGTCCTAAATGATCAGCACCAATTAATATTATATTATCTTTCATAAATTTAATTATACAATATTTATTGCATTATTCATTAAAAATTGATTAAATTAAACTATGGTTTTTAAAAAAATAATAAATGACCCCTATAAGGTTGTTGATGAAATGGTTGATGGTATTGTTTTAGCTCATCATGATATTTTAAAATTCGCAAATAGTAATAAAAGAGCAGTTGTTAGAAAAGATGCTCCCATTAAAGATAAAGTTGGAATATTGATTGGTGGTGGTTCTGGTCATGAACCAGCTTTTTTAGGTTATGTTGGAAAAGGACTTGCAGATGGGGCAGCAATAGGCAATGTATTTGCATCACCCTCTCCTGATCCTATTGTTGATGCAACAAAAGCTATCAATGGTGGCAAAGGTGTAGTTTATATGTATGGTAATTATGCAGGAGACATAATGAATTTTGATATGGCTGCAGAATTATGTGCTGCTGAAGATATTCCCGTTAAAACTATTCTTGTAACGGATGATATAGCTTCAGCTCCACTAGAAAATAAAAAGGATAGAAGAGGCGTAGCTGGTGATTTTTATGTTTTTAAAATTGCAGGTGCAGCAGCAGATAAAGGCATGGATATTGATGAAGTTTGCCGTTTAGCTGAAAAAGCAAATGATTATACTTTATCTATGGGCGTTGCATTAGCACCATGCTCACTTCCACATACTTTAGAGCCAAGTTTTGTTCTAGAAGATAATGAAATGGAAATAGGGCTTGGTATCCATGGAGAAGCAGGTGTGCGTAAAGGAGATATTAAAACTGCTGATGAAATTACTACAGAATTAATGGATATAATACTTAAAGAAATTGGAGATACATCAAAAGTATCAGTGCTCGTTAATGGTTTAGGCTCAACTCCATTAATGGAATTATATATAATGTATAAAAAAGTTCATGAAATTTTAAATAAGAACAAAATTGAAATTCATAGTTCTTTTGTAGGAGAATATGTAACTTCATTAGAAATGAATGGCGCCTCTATTACTCTATTGAAACTTGATAAAGAAATTCAATCATTATTAGAAAATCCTGCCCATTGTTCTATGTTTAGAGTTTAGTGCATTAATGCTTTGGGTCGGTACAAGCTGGAAAATGAATCATGATTTGCCAGCATCCCAAAAATATATCCAAACATTAATTAATAATTCAAGATTACTTAAAAATACAAAAATAAATTTTTTTGTTATTCCTCCATTTACTTCACTAATGATGTTTAAAGATTTTAAAAAAAAACTACCTATAATTTATGGTGCTCAAAATATGCACTGGGAAGAAAGTGGTGCATATACTGGGGAAATTTCAGCATCTATGCTAAAGTCTTGTGGTTGTAAACTAGTTGAGATTGGTCATTCTGAAAGAATAAAGTTTTTTAATGAAAATTTTTTACTAATTAATAAAAAAATAAAGTTAGCTCTTAAGTATGATCTAATTCCTTTGGTTTGTATCGGAGAAAAAAAATTTGAAAAAAATTTATTAGAAAGAAAAAAAATTTTAAAAAAACAATTAGATTATATTTTTAAAAAAATTAAAACAAATAAAAAATTAATTGTAGCTTATGAGCCAATATGGGCAATTGGAAAAAATAAAAAAGCTGCAAATATTGATTATTGTAATGAATCTATGCAATATATTAAAAATATTCTTTCAAAAAAAATATATAAAATAAGTGTTATTTATGGGGGCAGTGTTGATGAAAAAAATTATACTGAATTTGTAAAAAGCAAGTTTATTGATGGTATTTTTATTGGACGCGCAGCTCTAAAAGTAGACAATTTTTTAAAAATTTGTAAAGAGGTATCAAAATTATGAAAGAAAAAATTAATACTGAAGATTTTATAAAAATCATTAATGATATTTGCGATAAAATTGAAGAGTCTAAAGACTATTTATCTGAACTCGATAGAGCTATCGGTGATGGAGATCATGGAGTAACTATGAGTATTGGTTGGACAGCAGTTAAAAATCAATTGAACGAAATTAATCCTCAGGATGGTTTTCAAAAAATTTGCACTCAGATAGCAAGCAGTTTCCTTAGTGCTGTTGGCGCTTCTGCCGGACCACTTTATGCAACTGCTTTAATAAGAGGTGGTATGGCTATCAAAGACATTGAGGATGTTGATGCTAACAACTTTTCTCTATTTTTAGATGCTGCGGCAAAAGGAATTAAAGATAGAGGCAAGGCAGATCTGGGTGATAAAACAATGTTAGATGTTTGGTTGCCAGCAGCTGACGAAATGAAAAATCAAGTAGCCAAAGGAAATAACTTAATAAATTCGCTAGAAGCCACTGTTAAAACTGCTGAAAATTCAATGAATCAAACTAAAGAGCTTATTTCTAAAAAAGGTCGTTCAAGTAAACTAGGTGAAAGAAGTAAAGGACATATAGATCCAGGTGCTGCATCTTCTTATATAATTATTAACTCTATTTATTTATCAATAAAAAACTTCGAATAATTTGATGTTATCTTCCAAAGAGAATATTGGAATTTTTTTTGGAATATTAGCATTTTTTCTTTTTGCAACTACAGATGTTGCTCAAAAATATGCAACAATCTATCATTCTGTTTTCCAAATAATGCTTTTTAGATATTTGTTTCTTTTAATTATTTCATTAATTGAAGCAAAAAGAAAAAAGAATCAGCAAGTTTGGAAAACTAAAAATTTAAAAATGCAACTTTTAAGATCTCTTTCTTCAATTTTAGAAACAGCATTTTTTGTTACTTCATTTAAATATTTACCTTTGGGAGATGCTCATAGTGTTGCGGCATTATCTCCAATTATAGTTGTTGCGTTATCAATCATTTTCCTAAAAGAATTTGTTGATAAAAAAATTTGGTTTGCAATATTTTTTGGGTTTATTGGTGTTTTGATTATTTTAAGACCAGGATTTGAAGTTTTTAGTTTTAAAGCTCTACTTCCCTTAGGTGCTGCTTTAGGTTTTGCAGTATATCAAATATTAACAAAAAAAGTTTCAGAATATGATTCAAATGAAACATCTTTGTTTTTTACATCATTATTTGGAGTGGTAGTAATGCTAGTTTTGGCATCAATTTTTTGGGTCGATTTTATTTTATTATCTTATTTTTTACTTCCTCTCATAGGAATAATGATGTCGTTAGCTCATTATTGTTTAATTATAGGACTTGCTAAAGCGCCCGCAAATAAAATTCAGCCTTTCCATTTCACGCTCATTTTTTGGGCAATAATTTATGGTTTTGTGTTTTATGAAGATGTGCCAGATCTACCAACAATAATTGGTGCATCTATCATAGTTTGCTCTGGAATTTATATAATTCACAAGCAAAGAAATTGAGTTGAATTTTATTTACAGGTTTTGTTTTATAAATTTAAAACCTTCTTCGTAAACTTCTTCTTTAGAAGGAAAAAAATCCCTCCATACGCGTGTAGCAGCCGCAAGATCAGGTAATGCTCTTCCAAAAGCTTCAATTGTCAACCATCCATCGTATTCAGTATTTTTAATTTCTTTAAATGTTTCATTCCAAGGCACATTGCCTTTACCCGGAGTTCCTCTATCATTTTCTGAAATATGAATATGATTAATATTATTTATTGTTTTGCTAATGATACCAACTGGATCTTTCTCTTCTATGTTGGCATGAAAAGTATCATAAAGATATCCAAAATTTTTTCTATCAACCATGTCTACATAATCAGATGCATCTTGACCTATATTTAAAAAATAACATTCAAATCGATTCAAAGGCTCTATAGAAAGTTGTAAATTGATATCCAATGCATAATCAGCAGCATCTTGATGAACTTTTGCAGCATTTTCTTTTTCTTTTAGTGTTGGAGGCTCGCCAGAAAATACACCAAGTGGCTGATGGTAAGGCCCACCTAGAACTTCACTTTCTAAAGCATGACTACAATCCATTGCCCATTTTAAGTAATCAAGCGCTTTTGAACGTACATTAATATCCTCACTTATAGGACTTCTTGATTCATCTGGAATAACTGTAACGCTTGTACATTTTAAATCATTATCCTTAAGTACTTTTCCAATATTTTGAAAATGTTCAATTTTTTCCTCTCCTCCAAAAATTGGTATCTCTACACCATCATATCCAACATTTTTAATTTTTTCTAACAAGTGAAATTCTTCTTCCACTAAGTTTGTAGTCCATAACAGCATGTTAAATCCAATTTTCATATTTTTCTCTAATTAAAGTTAATAAAATATTAAATAAATATTAAATCTATAAAGTTTATTTATATAATTGCTTTCTTTATCAAATAGTAGCAGTATGGTCTTATATTTTTAATTAGGAGGAATTTATGACCATTAAAGGTCCAGCAATTTTTTTAGCTCAGTTTGCCGGAGATAAACCGCCTTTTGACACTTTAGATAACATTACAAAGTGGGCAGCTGACTTAGGTTATAAAGGCGTGCAGATACCTACTTGGGACTCTAGAATGATAGATTTAAAAAAAGCTTCTGAGAGTAAAGATTATTGTGATGAACTTAAAGGAATATGTAAAAACAATAATGTAGAAATAAGTGAATTGTCTACACATCTTCAAGGTCAACTTGTTGCGGTACACCCAGCTTATGATATTGGTTTTGATCAATTTGCCCCTCCAGAGGTTCATAACAACCCAACTGAAAGACAAAGATGGGCTGTAAACCAAGTTAAAATGGCTGCTCAAGCTTCTAGGAATTTGGGGATTGATGTATCAGTTAGTTTTCCTGGAGCTTTACTGTGGCCCTACATATATAGCTGGCCTCCTCGCCTACCAGGTCTTGTAGAAGATGGTTTCAAAGAATTATCAAAAAGGTGGACACCAATTTTAGATGTTTATGAAGAAAATGGTGTTGATCTTTGTTATGAGGCTCACGCAAGTGAAGACATTCATGATGGAGCTTCATGGGAGATGTTCTTAGATTCAGTAAAAGAACATCCAAGATGCAATATTTTATATGATCCAAGTCATTTCGTTTTGCAACAACTTGATTACTTACATTATATTGACTTGTACCATGATCGTATAAAAATGTTTCATGTAAAAGATGCAGAATTTAATTCAACTGGAAGAAATGGGGTTTATGGAGGTTATGCCGATTGGAGAGACAGAGCAGGTAGGTTTAGATCTCTTGGTGATGGACAAGTTGATTTTTCATCAATTTTTACTAAACTTACTTATTATGGTTTTTCTGGTTGGGCAGTTTTAGAATGGGAGTGTGCTATTAAAGACTCTGTTCAAGGAGCTAGAGAGGGTGCACCATTCATCCAAAAGCATATTATTACTGTTTCTCAAGGAGCATTTGATGATTTCATTGATAAAAGTGGTGATAACAAAGAGGCAAATAAAAAAATTTTAGGAATTGATTAGGAGGATTTATGAAAAGAACATCTATAGGAACTTGGGCTTACAATGTTGGGCCATATGGGGAAAATCCTATACCATTTGATACAGTTGGTAAAACACTAGCTGACTTAAAATTTAGCGGATTGGAGTTAGGTGGATTTAATGGCTACCCTAATCCTCATAATCATCCAGAAAAAGAACAACGAGATGAGCTAAAAGAAAAAATGAATAATTGGGGTCTATCTTTTTCAGGTTTTGCTCAAGATTTGTGGAGTGAGCAATTATTAAATACTGATGACCAAACTAAATATATTTCTGAATTTAAAGCTAATGTAGATTTTGCTGTAGATTTAGGAATTAAAGGAGTCAGAGTTGATTGTGTGCAACCGCCAACAATTCATTCTGAGGTAGATTTTGATACACTTTTCAAAAGACTAACAACAACATGGGATACTTGTATAAATTATGCTGGTGATAAAGGTATATATGTAACTTGGGAATTCGAGCCGGGTTTTGCATTTAATAAACCATCTTATATTTTAAAAGTATTGGATACACTTCAACATAATAACTTTGGACTTATGTATGATACTTGTCATGGACAAATGATGGGAGTTAATGGAGTGAGACAAGAAGGAGAAAAGGAAGTTGTTAGTGATCAGGTTGAGCTCATTAGTAAGTTTAGTGGTCGTATAAATCATATTCATTTAATTGATTCAGATAATACTTGTCATAAAGATGCTGAAGGAAACGACGAAACAAGTTCTCACCCTCCATTTGGAGAAGGTGTTCTTGATTTTGATACTATTGTACCAATTTTAGCTAAAGAAAATGTAGGCCATGATTGGTGGACAGTCGATTTATGTTTTTGGCCAGAAGCTTGGGCAGCTACAGAAAAATGCAAAAGTGCTTTAGATCAATTAGTATCAAAATACGGCTAAGATATTAATGAATAATATTGATCTTTCTAATAAAATAGCTGTTGTAACTGGTGCAGCGCAAGGTTTTGGATATGCAATAGCAAAAAGATTTGTCTCCTCTGGTGCTAAGGTGATCCTAATAGATAAAGATCCTGAAGCAATTTCAACAGCTTTAAAAAAAAATGAGATTAACTTTGTAGATAATTTTCAAGTTGATATTACTAACTTTAACGAAGTTATTAAAATTATAAAAGAGATAATTGATAGATACAACAAAATAGATATATTTGTTAATAATGCTGGTATCGCTGGACCTTCTCATAAAACATGGGATTATCCAATTGAAGATTGGAAATCAGTTGTTGATATTGATCTAAATGGTACATTTAATTGTTGTAAAGCGGTTGTCCCTTATATGATTGAAAAAAATTATGGAAGAATTGTTAATGTGGCTAGTATTGCTGGTAAAGAAGGTAACCCTAATGCATCGGCATATAGCGCTGCAAAAGCTGGAGTTATAGCTCTTACAAAATCACTTGGAAAAGAGCTAGCAGATTATAATATTGCTGTAAATTGTGTTACACCTGCTGCTGCAAAAACTAAAATTTTTGATCAAATTAGTGATGAACATATAAATTATATGCTATCTAAAATACCAAGAAAAAGATTTGTCTTAGTTGACGAGTTAGCTTCAATGGTTTCTTGGATGGTTTCTGAAGAGAATTCTTTTACAACCGGAGCTGTGTTTGATATAAGTGGTGGAAGAGCAACATACTAATTTAATATGGCATATTTAGAATTAAAAAATATTATAAAAAAATATGATGAACTAATTGCTTTAGATAATTTCAGTTTTTCTGCTGATAAAAATGAGTTCGCGGTATTATTTGGATCTAGCGCTGCAGGTAAAACAACAACTCTTAGGTGTATTGCTGGATTAGAACAAGTTGAAAATGGTGAAGTCTTATTTAATGACAACAATTATACAAATAAGCCTATTCAAGGTAGAGGAATGGCAATGGTATTCCAAACATTTGCATTATATCCACATCTTACAACTGAAAAAAACTTAGCTTACCCATTAATCAAAAACAAAATACCAAAAGATGAAATAAATAAAAGAATAGCAGAAACTGCTGAGATGCTTAGAATATCACATGCTTTAAAAAGAAAGCCGAATACCTTATCAGGCGGAGAGCAACAAAGACTTGCGATTGGAAGAGCTTTAATTCAGCAACCTATTTTATTATTATTAGATGAACCTCTAGCAAATTTAGATGCAAAATTAAGACATGATACTAGAGCTGAATTAAAAAGATTACAAAGAGATTTAAATATGACAATGGTATATGCAACGCCAGATCAATTGGAAGCTCTTACAATGGGTGATAACATCACTATCATTAATGAAGGTAAGTTTGTCCAAAAAGGAACTCCAGATGATTTGTACGATAATCCAAAAAGTGTATATGTTGGAAAAATGATTGGTTCACCTGAAATGAACATTATTAATGCAAAAATAAATAGCTCGAACAAATCAAGTATTGATTTGCCTTTTGGATCTGTAAATATAAACAAAAATAAAAGTATTAATCAGGAATTTGCTGCAACTGATTTATCTTTTGGCATTAGACCTAATGATATTAATATAACTAATGAAGGTGAAACATTTAACGCAAAGGTATTTTTGAAAGAACCTTTAGGAGATGTTACTATTTTAGATTTAACAATCAATGATACTAAATTGAAGATGATACTTCCTGAAGAAGAAGCTATTAAATATCAAACTGGTCAAGATATAAATATTAATTTTAATACTAATAATGCTTATCTATTCACTAGTGATACTGGCGTAAACATTCTTTCTTAATTAATCTTGCTGTCTTTCATCAAATAAATTTTTTAATATTCTTGTTTCTTCATAAAAAAATTCCTCAAAAGAAGATATCAATTCTTGAGATGGTTTAAGAATAACTTTTCTTCTATCTTTTTTTGATCTCTCTTCAGTTATTATGCCAAGAGAAATAGTTTCTTGTATATATTTTAATATAGTTATGTGAGAGACTTGTATTTTATGTATTAAATCACTTTTTGTAATAATATCTCCATTATAGTACGCGTTTAAAATATTTAATAAATACAACCAATGTATCCTTGATCTTCTAAAATAATTTAGAGCATTATTTGATTCATCTTGTGAATCATCAAATTGTTTAATTTCTCTTTTAAGAAATTTTTTAATGGTATCTTCAAGCATAGATATTTATTCAATTATCAGCAAAATCATATTTTTTATCCAAAAAAAACGTTTTTTTTATAATATATATAAAGAATCTTTATATTTTTAGTAGAAATTTATGATTTACTGTATTTTACTAAATTTAGTT
>MDTA01152197.1_pt1 | contig 20961 bp, 21 predicted proteins | sample 811151 | NCBI WGS metagenome assembly MDTA01 (sample SAMN05326648, study PRJNA326480) | marine metagenome | isolation source: seawater | place: Indian Ocean: South | collected 2010 | reverse complement strand
AAGAACATCAACCATCGGGAACTTTAAATATGTCTAGAATTGATACTGCAACATTAGATTTAAAATATTCAAATTTAAGTAGTACTACAGGATATAGTACTTCAATATATGCTACAAATTATAACGTATTAAGAATATTATCAGGTATGGGTGGAATTGCATACAGTAATTAAAGTTATTTTTTTATCTTAATTATTAATAGTATATTTAAATTTGAAAAATAATGGGCGGAGGTTTATTACAATTAGTTGCATATGGTGCTCAAGATGTATATTTAACTGGTAATCCTCAAATAACTTTTTTTAAAATTGTTTATCGCAGACATACAAATTTTGCAATGGAATCAATTGAACAAAGTTTTAATGGTAATCCTGTTATTGGTTCTCGTGTATCAGTTCTAATTACAAGAAATGGTGATTTAATTAATCGTGTTTATTTTAGAGGTACTTTAAAAAATACGAATACATCAACAGGTCTCGCACTTGTACCATTTTATGGTATTAGATTATTAAAAAATGTTGAATTAGAGATTGGTGGTCAAAGAATAGATAAACATTATTCTGAATGGATGTATATCTGGAATGAATTATCATTACCTATTGGTAAAAGAGACGGTTATAATGCTATGGTAGGTGGTAATTCAAATAATCGTTCTATTATTTTAGATAAAGAAGAATCAAAAGATATATGTGTACCATTAGAATTTTGGTTTTGTCGTAATGTAGGTTTAGCATTACCATTAATTGCTTTACAATATCATGAAGTTAAAATTAATATTGAATTTGCTTCTAAACATGAAATGTGTGATACTAATATATACAATTTTTCTGTAAATAAAACATCAAATAATAGTGATTTTACAAGTAATGATTTAGAATTAGACAGTCCACAACTTTATGTAGATTATATATTTTTAGATACAGATGAAAGAAGAAAATTTGCTCAATTATCACATGAATATTTGATAGAACAATTACAATTTACTGGTTCTGAAAAAATAGATGGTTCAACTGTAAATACATCTTTAAAAAATATAAGAATTAATTTTAATCATCCTTGCAAAGAATTAATATGGACTATTAAACCTGAAAATATAACAACAAGTAGTGATGGACAAGTAATAAGTGATATTAATAATTCTGTTGATGGTTTAAATATTATTGATGATGGTAATTCTGGTTCATTAACAAGAGCATATTGGAATAATTTTTCAAATGATTCCTATAATAGATATGGATACACTGTAAAATCAGGTATTATAAAAAATCCCGTATTAGCTGCTAAATTACAATTAAATGGAAATGATCGTTTTGCTCAAAGGGTTGGTGATTATTTTAGTATAGTACAACCTTATCAACATCATGAAAATACACCAAAAAATGTTGGAATAAATGTATTTTCATTCGCATTAAAACCAGAAGAACATCAACCATCAGGAACTTTAAATATGTCTCGTATAGATACTGCACATTTACAAGTAGCATCATCTAAAAGCGGTTTAATTAGTATATATGCGATAAATTATAATGTATTGCGAATATTATCAGGTATGGGTGGGTTAGCATATTCAAATTAATTTATTTTTATTATATATAGTGTATATGAAAAGTATATATTTATTATTAATATATTTAAATATTGTATATAGTTTTTTTCATTATCCTTTATATCTAAAAAAATATAATAGAAAAACAAATTTAAATTCACAAAATAATAATGAAACAAATTATTTAAATTATACAAAATTATTTACTAATTTTCTATCTAATTCATATTTAAATAATTTACCTGTTAAAAAAAATAATATATTTGGAAAAAATTTAAGTACAAATAATGATTATTTAACAGAATTAAATAATAAATATAAATTAAAAATAGAAGATACTATTAAATCTAGAGTAAATATTATAAAAAAAATATCATTTGATGATTTAATATTATTTAATAATTATATAGATGCAATATATTATTATAATAATTCAAAAGATAATATTATAATTGAATTTAAAAATAATACACGAAAAGTATATTATTACAATGATGATGATTATTATAGTATACAAAGAATAATACAAATAACTAAAAATGATATAGAAATGATAAATTTAAATGATTATCCTTATTATATAATAAATAATCCATATGGTTTTTTAATTTCTGAAAAAAAATAAAACTATTAATTATTAAGGAGATATATAATAAATGTTTGATATACAAATATTATTAATATTATTTATAATATTAATATTAGTATTTATTTTAATATTAATATTATATAAATTTAAAAAAGATAATAATATATTAAAAGATAATTTTACTGATTTTACAAATGTTTCTGATGATAAGGAAGCAAGTATAAAACTTGAAATAGATCAGAATACTAACACTGAATTAAAAATTAAGGGTGAAAAAGGTGATAGAGGAAGTAGAGGACCTAAAGGAAAAGATGGTAAAGAATGCATTCCTTGTAAAGAACCTGAAATACCTGAACCTTTACCTTTATTTAAATTTATAAAAGAAAGAAAAAATGATAATGAACCTGAATATATTTTAGGACAATATCCACCTAAAGAATTATATCCAACTGTTGAAGAAATTGCTGAAAATAATTTAAATGAAATAGTTATACAAATACCTATTGGAGAACAAGGATTACAAGGAGATAGTATTACAGGTCCTACTGGTGGACAAGGTAAAAAGGGAGACACTCTTGAATGTTCTGATGTATGTCAAACAGGTGCTGAAGGTCCTGAAGGACCTGATGGTCCACCAGGTGTTCCTGGTAAAGGAATTGTTAATATAACTATGACAGATGATTATAAAATTAAAATAAAATATACTGATAATAGTGAACAAATAATTAATAAAAATTTAAAAGGTGAAAAAGGAGAATCAGGGTTAAATGGTATAAATGGAACAGATGGAAAAAATGGCAATAAAGGTGATACATGGATTCCTACTTATAAAAATGGAATTATAACTTATACCTTAAATGGGCAAGAAATAAAATCAGGAGATTTAAGAAGTAAATGTACACAAGACGGAAGAAGATTTAAATGGTTAGAAGATTGTCCTTCAAATAATACTAAAAAAAATGAACAAAATAAAGATTATCCTTCAAATAATACTAAATAAATGAACAAAATATACATTATCGCAGACATATGAATATGAATAATCAAAATTATATTCCATTAAATAAATAAAAAAAGTACATTTCTTAATTTTATTTTTATTTTTAAAATTTATTTTAAAATTTAAATTTTTTTTATGAAATGTACTTTTTTTAATAATAAAAAAATAAAAAATATTATAAATAAAGAGATAATAAATATGGATATTATTAAATTATATATAATTATAAGTATAATTATAATTATAATTATATTAATAAATTTTAAAAATAAAAATAATATTATTGATAAATTTGATTTAAAAAATTTAAAAGGTATTGATGGTGATATTGGTGATATTGGTAAATCTGGAAAAGATGCTGTCTCTCATTTGTCAAAAAAAAAACCAAAAAAAAGAAATAAACTTCCTTTATTTAAATTTATAAAAGAAAAAAAAAATAAAAATGAAGATGAAATTATTTTAGGACAATATCCACCTAAAGAATTATATCCAACAGTTGAAGAAATTGCTGAAAATAATTTGGAAGAAGTTATAATTGAAATTCCATCTGGTAAAAAAGGTATACCAGGTAATTCAGTAATAGGTAAAACAGGAATCGATGGCGAAGATGGTGATGTTATACAATGTTATGTTGTTGGCGATAGAGGACCTGCGGGTCCCGAAGGTCCACCTGGACCACCAGGTGTAGATGGTAATACAATTGAAAATATAGAAACAGATAATAAAAATAGAATAAAAATAAAATATACTAATGGTGAAATAAATATAATTAATAAAAAATTAAAAGGAGAAAAAGGTGAATCAGGATTAGATGGTACAAATGGTAAAAATGGAGAAAAAGGAGCAAATGGTGAAACATGGATACCTATATATGATAATGAGTTTGGTACAATTACATTTAATAATACAAGTGGAAAAGAAGTATATTCTACAAATGACTTAAGATGTAAATGTACTAATACATATATAGCACAAAATTCATTAGAAAAATGTCCTCCAAATCCAGAAACTTCAAAAGAAGAAACTTCTAAACCAATAACTGTTAAAGTAGATAAAGCATTTAAAGTAGATAAAGCTTTTAAAGAAAATACTTCTAAACGAAGAACTTCTAACGAAAATACTTCTAACGAAAATACTTCTAACGAAAATACTTCTAACGAAAATACTTCTAATAAATGTATAATATCATAATATTTAAAACATTTTTTATAATTTTAAATCATCTTTTTTTAAATTATTTTTTTTCATTGTATATAAAACATTACTAACAGCAATATATATATTATTTACATTATAAAAACTTTCTAATTTACTAGTATCTAATTTATTATTACTTCTTTTTGATTTTAAAATTTTATTTTGTTCTTCTATTGTAAAATTTTTCCATGTAAAATTATTATCAACTATATTTTTATATAACTCTAAAATTTCATTATGTGATATACTACCAGGATTAGTAAAATTAAAGCATCCGGATTCTTCATTTATCATCATTTCTAATGATATTGGTAGCATTTCATCTAATACAGTCATTGAATTATATTTACTACATATTTTATCATATTTTTTTATTTTTGTAATAAAATTTCTATCGTTTTCATCAGAAGAAATAGGCATACGAATACGAAGTATAAGAGCATTAGTATTATTTTTAATTAACATATCAGTAAAACCTTTTACAATACTATAATTTGAACCAAAAAAATTTGGTTTATCATTTTCATTAAATTTAACAACTGGATCATCAAAAATACATCCAGTTCCAATATATGTAAAATGAATATTATTTCTATCACAATATAATGCTAATGATAATGGAACAAATAAATTATCATTAATATTTTCTTTAAAAGTTTCAGGATTTTCAAGATAATCAATTGTATTATATTCAATATCATTTAATATACCATGAGTTCTACCGGAACAACAATATACATGTGTTGTTTCAAACTTTGATATTTCATTATAAATATTACAATCTTCTGCTCTTAATTTTGAACAAGAATATGGAATACCATTTTCAATTAAAATATTAATAAATTTTTTACCAATCCATCCTTTATGTCCTACAACAAAAACTCTCATATAATATAATTTATATATATTTAAATTTTTAAGTTATTTTACATTTGTCTTAATATAATCCATAAATTTAACTGGATCATACGGATATATCAAATATTATAATAATTATAATGATTATAATCAATTATAGATACCATATTAAAATTATTTATATATAAATAATATAAATCTGAATTATAATAATTAATAGTTTCATTATTGTAAATTTGATTAAACATAATTAATAATAATAATTTAAAATAAATCAATTTTATATATTTTAAAGTAAAAAATAAAAAAAATGATATAATTTATATATATAATAATAATATGGTAAATAATTATAAACAAGATATATTTTATTTCAATAATATTGAAAGAAATATAGTAAAAGATAGTTATACAATAAATATGCTAAAATATTGTGAATGGATAGAAAAAAAAATTATACTAAAAAAAGAAATATATAATTTAAATTTTCTATATTTAGATGATAAAAATATATATTTAAAAACTTTATATGATCATAATACTAAACAATTTAATAATTTATTTGATTTTAACTTATTAAATTGGTTTAAAAAAGAAAAAATAATAAAATTAATAGAGTATAATTAAATAAAAAAATATAAAAAAATATGGTAATAAAATTTTAAAATAGTTATTATAATAATATTTATTATTATTATTTTTAATATGATTAATAATATAATCAATATTATTATCAAAATCATTATAACTAATATATTTAGGTTTCCAACCTAAGTTAATTAATTTAGAATTATCAATATTATATCTATAATCATTAAAAGGTCTATCTTCAATATTTATAATAGAACCTTTACCAATTTTAGATATAATTAATTCTGCTAATTTATTAATAGATATTGGATTATCAATACTAATATTATAAATTTCATTATTTTTTCCATTTGTTATTATAATTTCAATAGCACTAATTACATCATCGATATAAATAAAATCTCTTTTTTTAATTTTATTTCCATGTAATTTTAATTTATGATTATTCATAGCATTAATAATAAAATTAGGTATTACTTTTTCAATATGTTGATTTATACCATAAACATTATTACATCTAGTAATAATAATAGGTAAATTATAAGAATGTTTATATGTATTAACTATTAATTCAGCAGCAGCTTTTGTAGCAGCATAAGGATTTGTAGGATTAAAATTAGAATTTTCATTAAATTTAATAGAATCATTTGTTTGACCATAAATTTCGTCAGTAGAAAAATGTATTAAATTTATTTTTTTTGAATAATTTAAAATACTATCTAATAATTTTTGTGTTGCTATTATATTATTATTTATATGTATTTCAAAATATTTGTAAGAATTATCAACATGTGTTTCGGCTGCAAAATGAATAATATAATTAATATCATATTTATTATAAGTATAATTAAAATTATGATATAAAATATCTTCAATAATTAATTCAACATTATCATATTTTAAAATATTTTGAATATAATTTTTATTACCAGAATAAGATAATTTATCTAAAATAACTAATTTATTAACTTTATCATATATATAATTGCAAAAATTAGAGCCAATAAAACCACAACCACCAGTTACTAACAAATTTAAATTTTTTAATTCCATAATTAAATAAATTAATACATTATAATTTTATATAAAAAATGATTAATATATATAAAATCAATTATATAATCTATAAAATAGAGGAGATATAATGGAATTTTCTAAAGATTCAGAAATAATTAATATATTAAATAGTTATATTAGTTTATTACAGAATGATAATAGTATTAATATAAAATTTAATAATAATTATTTAAATTGGTCTGAAAATGAATTTAATAATTTTATTCAATCAATTTCTGGATTTAATTATAAAAATATTATTGAAGATGAAATTTTAGAAATATCAGATGATAATGATAATACATTAATTATAAAAACGATGTCAGAAATATTAAAATATTGTAATAATGAATCAACAAAAAGTAAAAAATATGTATGGAAGAATAAAAAAACATTACAATCAAATTTAATTAAAGAATTATTTGATATAGATTTAGATATTACTTTAAATGAAGAAAAAGATATAATAAATGAACCAGATAATTGGAAAATATTAAAAAAAAAATATATATTATATAAAAAAATAAAATATATTGATACAGAAAATAATATAGAATATTATATTAAATTAGTAAAAAAAAATAATGATTTATTTGAAACATTAAAGGAATCTAATATTATTAAAGAAAAACAAAATTTTGAATTTAATATATTAATTAATAATGATATTTCAGATATAACTACAGTATTACAATCAATTATTAAAATGATTAAATTAATTACATTAAATGATAATGTAATGTTTAAAGAAGATCAGAAAAAAATATTAAATAATTATCATAATTTAATAAAAGCTGATATTAAAATTAGTAATTATAATAAAAAGGATTTTATACCATTATTAACACCTAAACCAATTACATTAGAAAAAATTAATTTAGTTGATCCAAAAGAATTTGGTGCTGTTAGTATATTAAAAGATTATACAGTAACTGAAAAAGCAGATGGTGAAAGATTATTATTATATATTAATGATGATGGTAAAATATATACTATTAATAATACATATAATATAGTAGATACAGGATTAATAGCACAATCTAATTTATATAATAGTTTAATTGATGGTGAATATGTAAGTTGTAATAAAAGAATTGATAATTCATCTAAAAATATATTTGCTGCATTTGATATGTATTATATTAAAAATAAAAATATTACTACATTACCACTTATTTCTAATGGTGATAATAATTCTAGATACAATTATTTAAAATTTGCTAAAAATTATATTGATAATTCTAAATCTAATTATGAATTTACTGTTAAAAAATTTTATTATGATGATGATAAAAAAAATATTTTAAATTATTGTTCAGATATTTTAACAAAATATAAATCATTTCCATATGAAATAGATGGTTTAATATTTACACCATCTAAATTACCATTATATTCATATTATAGTAATAAAATAATGCCAATGACTGATAATGTAAGATGGGATAGATTATTTAAATGGAAACCACCGGAGCAAAATACAATAGATTTTTTAGTAAAATTTGATAAAATAATTATAGATAATGGTGAAAAATATAGAGAATTAAAATTATATGTAGGTTATAATTCTAATCAATGGGAAGATATTGGTCCTAATAAAGGATTAAGATTAAGATATGATTATAAATATGCGAAAGAAGAAAAAAATAATTTAAAAATATATAAACCTGTTTTATTTAAACCAAATATATATTATACATTTGGTGTCGAAACTGCTTATGTAAAAATTAATAGTAAAGGTGAAATTCGTACCGAAGATAATACAATTATAGAAAATGAACAAATTGTTGAATTTAGTTATGATAATATTGATAAAATTTCAGTACATCATCGTTGGAATGCATTAAGAGTAAGAGAAGATAAAACAAGATTATATAGAAAAGGAGAATTAAGTAAAACAATGAATGATTTAAATATTGCAATAAATGTATGGAGATCTATTCATAATAGTGTTACTAATTCTATGATAATGGGTAATGAAAATATTAATAATGATAATGATAATTATGATAAAATTTTAGATTCAGGTGATGTATATTATAGTAGAAATATTCCAAGAGAGTCTTTATTATCTATACATATGTTAAATTTTCATAATCAATGTATAAAAAAAAAATTATATGAATATTCATCAGATAGAAATTCATTATTAGAATTATGTGGTGGTGAAGGAGGTGATATGAATCGTTGGATTGAATATCAATATTCATTTATATTATCAATTGATTTAGTTAAACAAAATATTTATAATCCTAGAAGTGGTGGATATTCAAGATTATTAAAAAGAAAACATCAAAATAAATATAATAATCAAAAAGAAAAAGGATATTTTCCTGATATTGTATTTGCTGTAGGTGATTGTTCTAAATCTATTAATACTGGTGAAGCCGCTAGTTTTGCAAATGATGAAGAAAGTGAAAATATTCTTAAAATTGTTATGAATAAAAATAGAAATAATACATATCATTTAAGACATATTGCTGGTAAAGGTGCTGATAAATTTTCTGTATGTAGTTGTCAATTTGCTATTCATTATTTCTTTCAAGATGAAGAAAAATTAAATGGATTTTTAACAAATGTATCTAATAATCTTAAAAAAAATGGTATTTTCTTTGCAACATTTATGGATGGTAATAATGTTATTAATGAATTTATTAAAAATGATACTAATATAATTAAAGGTATTAAAAATTTAGATAATGATTCTGAAGTTATAACATGGGCTATTATTAAAAAATATGATTCTAATAATGATAATAAATATGGAAGACAAATTGGTGTTTTTATTGAAAATACACAAAAAATAATTCCTGAATTTTTAGTAGATTTAGAATTATTAATTGATAAAGCTAAAGAACATAATTTAGAATTAATTGAAACTAATACATTTCAAAAAGATTTTGATTTAATTAAAGATAATATTTCAGATAGTAAATCACTTTCTCGTATTGAAAAAGATGTAATTGAATTAGATAAAGACCCTATTCAAAAGAAATTTTCATTTTTAAATAGATATATTATATTTAAAAAGATATAAAAATATTTTCTTATTAATTATTTAAAATATATGATTTCATTTATTATATTATTATTATATATATTATATACATATAATACACCTCTTTATTTTGATTTTATAATATGGAAAGGATTAAATAAAGAAAGTCATAATTATTATAATTTTTCAAATATTTTATATAAAAATGCTATTAATAAAAATATTTTTTTAAATATTACTATATCTGATAATTATTATTTAGATAATATTAAACCTAATACTATATTATTTGGTCATTCTTTAGGTGGCTATAAATGTCTTAATTATAATAATTCTAAATTATTTTCAAAAATTGTATATGGTGCTACACATAATAGTTATTATAAATTTAAATATCTTAATAAAATTGAAAAAGATAATATTCCTACTTTAACAATTATTGGAAATAAAGATGGTATAATTCCTATTTCTTTTATAGCAGATGAAATATTATATAATAAAAAAAATAATTTAATAAATCAAACTGTTTCATCTACTTATAATACTAATCATTTATGTATTTGTAATAATGTTGAAGGTAAATTATCTTATGTTTTAGGTGTTAAAGATAAAAATTTAGATTATGATGTTGAAATAATGTTAAATACTGTATCTAATAAAATAATAGATTATATTTTATCTATTAAAAAATTTTATGATTATGATTATGATTATATTAATAATATAAAATTATATAAATAGATATTATATTATTAATATAAATATGAAAATCGTTTCTATTTTTTATTTATTAATATATATATATTATACTTATGCTTTTTCATATGGTAAAATTGCTATTATTGGTCCAACTGGTAAATTAGGAAGAGAATTTATAACTGAATTAAATAGAAATAATGTTAAAATTAAAATTTTAAATAGACATTATTATAATACTACTAATATTGATTCATATGAATTAATTAAATATTATAATACTTTAAAAAATATAGAAATTATTAATGGTGATATAAATAATCAAGATAGTTTAGTTGAATTATTAAAAGATTGTAATACTTGTGTTGCACTTCATGGTAGTAATCGTATTACAAAGTTATCTGATTTTTTTACTTATAATTATAATGATTTAACACATCCTGTTAATGTTAATTATAGAGGTATTAAAAATTTAATTATTGCTGCTAATAAAACAAATAAATGTCGTCATATTATTCGTATATCAGTTAATGGTGAAAATCCTTTTTCATTTATATCTATTATTATTAATTTCTTTGGTTCTATGACAAAACCATGGAATTATGCTGGTGAATATTTATTAAGAAATAATAATTATGGTATTGATTATACAATTATTAGACCAGGTGTTATGACTTATGATGATGATAAATACTTTTCTTATAAATTATCTGATAATGGAAAAAAAATACCTGTTTCTAAAATTTCTTATAATAGTATTGCTAAATTATGTTTTAATTGTATTTCTAATCCAAATGTTAAAAATACTACATTAACTGCAATGACTGTTAAAGAAGGTTATGGTTCTTTAAGTTGGAATTCTTTATTACAACATGTTAATAAAGATACTAAATTATTTCCACATCCAAAAAATATAATAATAAAACATTACATTGCTAATGGTATTTTTAGTTATTTATTATTTATATTTTTATATAAAATATTAAAATATTTAATTTTTGTTTAATAATATATAAAAATTTATAATTTATATTATTTATGTCTGATTATATTTCTATATTAATACCTATTTATAATGGTATTGAATTCTTTGAAGAATCTTTTACTTCTGTTATTAATCAAACTTATAAAAATTGGGAATTATTAATTGGTATCAATGGTAGATATAATGATAATACATATCTTGATAAAGTTAATTTAATTATTGATAAATATAATAATAAAAATAATTATTCTTTTGATATTACTGTTTTTAATTTTGATTTTAAAGGTAAATCTAATACTTTAAATACATTAGTTAAACATGCTAAATATAATTTTATTGCTTTATTAGATGTTGATGACATTTGGTTTCATAATAAATTAGAAATTCAATCTAAATTTCTTAAATCTTATGATGTTATTGGTACTAAATGTGAATATTTTGGTAATATTAATAAATTTCAACCAGATATACCAACTGGTGATATATCTAATTTTGATATTTTTAAATTTAATCCTATTATTAATTCTAGTGTAATTATTAATAAAAATTTTTCTTATTGGAATAATGATTTATTAAATGGTCTCGAAGATTATGATTTATGGTTTAAATTATTCTTTGAAAAAAAAAATATATATAATATTGATAATGTTTTATGTTATCATAGAATTCATAATCAATCCGCTTTTAATAATTCTAATTTTAATTATTTATCTATTTTATATAATAAATGGAATTATATTAAATTTTTAATTAAGTAATCCATTTAATATTACTAAACACATCATTGATCTATCTGTAATTTCATAATCACTTGTTGTTGTTAATAATTGTAATAATCTTCTAATATCATTCGCTTTTAAACAATGACATATATAATAATATATATCTTTTGGTTTTATTTTTTCTGTATATACTGTTATTTGTCTTTTTCTTAATCTTCCTAAATGATATCTAATTAATGGAGCAAAATGTTTATCAATCTCTTTATTCATCTTAAACATATTTCTCTTGGGATTATATGTTGTTGTTCCTGTATATAATTTAAAAATTATATCTTTAATTGTACATATTGATGTATGAATTAAATATGTTGGATCTATCTCTTTTCCATTATTATCTACTAATTTCTCAATTGTTGGATTATAATCTCTAATATAATCATTTATATGATAATCCATTCTATTTTTCATATATGTTGATAAAATATTCATCCATGGATTTGGATTACATGGATCTGTCTCTTCTTTATAATTTATCTCTTCTGGTGAAATTTTTGCTAAACTTTTTGTTCCATTTTCTAGTTCTCTTTTTACAATATATCCATATGTTAAATTATTATACATATATTCATCCGCTTCTTTTTGATTATTAAATAATCTAGGATATTTTATTCCTAATGTAATTAATGGTTGATTATCTATATTAATATCTTTTAATGTACCCATCTCTTTTGAATCTATATGTAATATTTCCATATAATTCTCTGATAATATACTTGTATAATCTATAATATGTTTATTTTCATAATGAACTAATACAAACATATATGATAATCTTTTGTCTAAATAATTTGTAAATGATTCTCTCGCATTTTCTTGTGCTATATTTAAATTTTTTGATAATACTTCATCTAACATTACACCATGTGTTTTTGTTGGATGTGAAAACCATGAACTATTTATATCTGGACAACTTGTTGTTCCAAAATGCCATTTATTATTATAATAATAACATGTTATCATTGTTCCATCATATGCTTCTGATATTTTATCATTAATATCATTTACATATTCATCTCTTTTAATTCTATAAGGAATACTATTTGAATATGATATTACTATTTTATCTAATTCCGCTTCAAAATCTAATATTACACTTCTACATTGTTCATATAACTCTTTAAATTCATCTATATCTTCTCTTATATATGAATTATGTAGTAAAATTATATTTTTTTGTCCTTTAAATTTTTTTACTTGTAATGCTGGCCAATAATTATGTCTTTTTAAAATATTTATTAATGTTTTTGAATATTCTTTTGTTTCTGATGTATCTAATGAATATTCATTATAAGTATCTATAATTAAATCATTTAATGTTTTTTTTGAAATTTGAATTGGATTTTGCATTTAACTGGAACTCTTTGTATAGTATATTATATTTATTTATATTTATATCATTTTTTATTTTCTTTTTATATTTATTTTTTATTTTTTTCTCTTTTCTTTTTATTCTCTTTTTTAAATTTTTTATTTTCTTCTTTATATTTTTTATCTATTTCTTTTAAATCTTTTTTTAATTTTACTATTTCTTTTTTATCTTTATCTTTTTTATTTTTATTTTTTTCATTACTTATTTTATATTTTATTTTCTCTATTCTATCTTTTATTTTCTCTTTTTTTATAAATAATTTAAATAATTCTTTCTCTCTTTTTGATTTATATATATTTCTACCACCATAATATTCTTTCTCTACTCTTTCTATTATATTGTCTAAATTTCTTCTATATCTTAATGATTTAAAAATACTATCTATCATATATTTATAATTATCATATAACTGTATATATATATCTCCTAATATAAATATATCTATTGTTTCTAATTCATTTTTTATTATATTTGATACTATATCTATTAATTTAAATGTACTATCATTTAATGATTTTTCTGTTACTGACCCATATGATTTATAATAATAATTTATCATTAATTTATAAATTATTGCTAAATCATTTATTATATCCCCTTTTTCTTTTTTATTAAATATTTCTTTTATTAATTCTTCTATATTTTCTTTTTTTATCACTTTATTTTTAAAACATATCTCATCTATTATTATCTTTCCTATTTCTTCTATCTCTTTTATTATTTCTTCATTATCTTTTACAAATCCTATTGTCTCTTTATTTTCTTTTAAATTATTTATATTTAATAAACATATTCCAAATAATAATAATATATTTCTATTTATTTTATCTTTTTCTGTTATTATTTCTTTTATATATTTATCTTCTATTTTAATTTCTCTTTCTATTTTAACCTTATCATATTGCTCTTTTATTAAAATTTCTAAATATGTTTTAAAATCTTTTTTTAAATATATCTCTTCTATATCTAATTTTTCTTCTTTTTCTAAATTATATACAAATTTTATTGTTGGCTCTTTTTTATATTTTCTTTGTAAAAAATCTTCAAAAAACATTTTTAAACCTCTTTCTTTTCCATTTTTTTTTATTAAATTTTCTAATTTCTCCATTTTTTTTTTATCTTTTAATAATTCCTCCTTATATGTTTCTTCTAATTCTTTAACTTCTTCCATCTCTTCTTCTTCTTCATCTAATTCTATTTGTAATTCTGTATCTGAATTTGATACGCTTTTTTCTTCCTTTTTCCTTTTTTTTTTACTATTTGTTTTATTAAAACTTAAACTTAATCTTTCTGGTGTTTTTTTAACTCTTTTTTCTCTATCCATCCTTTATTTTATATCGAGATATATTTATCTATAAATAAAAAATATTCTATTATATTTTCTTTAAATAGGTATAAAATTTTAATTTTATTATTTATTATAAATATGTATAATTATTCTTCTAATTTACATATTACTAATTTTAATCATATAAAATATACTAGAGATTATCAATTATGGTATTATCAAAAATATTTATCACAATTTATGTAAAATATATATAAATATTATTTTTATTATTTAAATTAATTATGTTTATTCAAATTATTCCTTTTGGTAATACTCTTGATTTTTTAATTGATTATTTAAATATTAAATATATTAATATTGGTTAATACTTAAATATAATTTATATTTAAATAATAATATAAATTATTATTTTATATGATAATATTTAATGATGATATTATATCTAAAATATTAGATTTACGTTTATCTGATATTGATAAAGAAATTGATCTTTTAATCATTTATTTAAATAAAATTAAAAATATTATTAAACCATTAAATATTATTAAATATTTAAATAATTCTTACATTATTCATTATGATTATATTAAATTCTCTATTAATAAATATTTATTTGATATTGCTATTAAAGGTAAGGTTATTATTGTTTATCCTGGTTTTATTTATGACCATAATTATGATTTCTTAAGTGATCTTTTAATAAATCCTACTTATTTTACATTATTAAAAGAAGCTAATAATACTTATTATAAATATAAAGCTTTTTATAATAATAGAATTATTAATTTATTAGATATTAAATCTTTTGATGAATATAAATGTAAATTATATCGTATTATGTTAAATAATGATATTACATATATTGAACTTATTTTAGATTAAAATATAAAAAAATGATATTTTTATTATTTTTTTATAATAAATATGCATAATAATAATGAATTATCAGATGATCTTAAAAATATTTTAAAAAACATTAATATTTGTTGTATTAATATCTCTGAAAAAAATAATTTTAATTGTACTTTTAAAAAATTAGAATTTTTAAAAAATGAAAAATTTTATAATTTTTATCCTAATACTAAATTTGAAGATTAATATTTTATATTATTATATATAGAAAGATTATACTATGAATAATAATATTCCATCGTTAAAAGATATTGTTAGTAGAGATACTTATAGAAAAATTAATCATATTAAAAGTGAAATGAATAAAATATATGGTTTAGGTGAAATGTCTAATAAAACACAAAGAGAGGTATTATCTGTATTTAATAATAGTAATAAAAATGAAAAAGATAAAGAAGAATTTATGAAAAAACGAACAGAACTTTTAGAAAAACATCATAAATTAATTAAAGAATGGAATACTTTAAATAGTGAATTATTACTTTTATTACCTAAAAAACATCTCTTTATTCAAAATCCGGATGGTACTACAAATATTGCAGATAGACCTGATACTCGTTATTCTACTTACAACTTTGTTCACTATAAATCTAATAGTCATTATAAAGGTGGAAAAAAAAAGTATAAAAAAACTATAATATAAATCATTTTATTATTATTATATAGAATGAATAAAATTTTAATTTTATATATAACATTTATTATTATACTTTTTATAATAATAATTTTTTTTATTAATACTTATTATAATTTAAAAAAAGAAAATTTCATTTGTTTAAATCCTACTAAACATTCAAATCTTGTTTGTAAAAATGATTTAAATAATATTATTTATATTAATCAAAATTATTGTAATGATAATAATAATTGTAATGGATATATTACTTATAAATTTCAAGATTATTTAGGGACTAATTATACTAAATATATAAAGTGTTTTGATAATTGGAGTGGTGAACTTTTTGATTATAATAATTTAAAAAAAAAAATTTCTAATAAAGATAAAAATTTATTAAATTTACATGATTTTGAAACTTATAAATGTAATAATTATTGTCCTCCTGGTAAAGGTATTACAGATGATAGTAATACTTGTTCAGATTGTCCTGATAAACAATATAATACTGGCGATACTTATCTATGTAAAAATATACCAGAATGTCCAACAGGATATGATTTAATAGATTATGATAATAAAACTGGTAATATTAATTGTAAATTTGATGATAGGCTAGATTATTATTACGATGTTAACGATTCAAATAGAACACAAATATTATATGAAAATAATTATATTATAAAAAGTTCAATAATTGGTTCATCTGATAAATATATTGAGTTTAGATATAATCCTGATACAACACAAAATGGTCAAACTGAATACAATATTAACTTTACATATCCTACTATGTGTGATATTTTAATTATTGGTGGTGGCGGTAGTGGTGGTAATTCTCATGGTGCAGGTGGTGGTGCTGGTTCATTAATATATTATAATAATTTAATATTAAATGGAGAATATACTATTAAAGTTGGTAAAGGTGGTGTAACAGATTCTGGTTTTGATAGTGAATTTAAAAAAACTAGTAATACTAAACAACAATTTATAGCAAAAGGTGGTGGACGTGGTAAATATATGTCTGGTTATGTAGGAGAAGAAAAAAGAGTAGATAATCCTGATTTTTATAGTCATTTTGGTTATTATAATAATCACTCTACAAAAAGATTGGATGGATGGCAATTAAGTACAAATATACAATGGCACTGGAGTGAAAGTATCACTAATATATTAACAACAAGAGAAAAAATTTATTCACGACCACATCACCACGAATTTGGAAGTCATAATAGACAATCGACCATAACAATTATAATGGATAAATCTTATTATTTAACTAAAATTCTTATATATGGTTGCTGGGGTGGGCTCAATCGCAGAAATCCTAAAGATATTCGAATTGATGGATTAACTAGTAATGGTTGGGTTAATAATATTTCTGTTGGTGTAGGAAAAAGTAATGCCAATTTGTGGAATCCTACTGCATTTCCAATAAATAATTGTTTAACTTATAATGGTATTAGAGTTCGTATTTTAAGTAATTATGGTGATAATTCTGTAAAATTTGGTGTATTATAATTATATCATAAAGATGATTGTTTAGCTGGAGCAATAAATGTAGATGGTGGTTCTGGTGGTGGTGGTGCACCTGGTGATAATATATCTGGAAAGTTAGATAATGGTAATATTGTTAATGATAATCCTATTAATATTATTAATGACATAACAACAAATGACCAACATTATGATAATAGTATATTTACAGATCATAATAGTTCTGATAGTTTTAATGATATTGGTTGTTTTGGTAACTATGGTGGTAATCATAGTGGTAGCAGTGGTGGTGCAGGTGGAGGTGGTGCAGGTACAAAAGGTGAATCTATATCGGGTGGTAATGGAGGTAGTGGTAAAAAATATAATATTACAGGTAAAGAACTTTATTATGCAGCAGGTGGTGGTGGTAGTAATTCAAATACTCCCGGTTTAGGTGCAAATAATATTGGAGGAAATGGTGGAACAAATAATGGCAATATTTTAGCGACTGATGGTAAGGATAATACAGGTTCTGGTGGAGGTGGTGCATATACATCTTCAACATATTCAGGTAAAGGAGGTTCTGGTGTAGTTATAATAAGATATAAACATATTCTATAATAATAGATATCTAATGAAAAAAAATTTTATTTTATATACTACAATTATTATATTCTTTATAATTATAATTATTTTTATTAATACTAATTATAATTATAAAGAAAATTTTAAATGTATAAATAAAACTGTTTATCCTAATAAAATTTGTAAATCAAATTATGCATTAATTATAAATCCTATTGATTATTGTAATAATAATGATAATTGTAATGGATATATTTCTTTTGATTTTAAAGATAAATTTAATAATAAAAATACAGAATATTATAAATGTTATGATAATTGGGAAGGTGAAATTTTATCAAAAGAAATATTATATGATAAATTAAAAAAAAACTATCCTGATATAAAATTTTATAATTTTAAAACTCATAAATGTAATAATTATTGTCCACCCGGTAAAGGTATTATTGATAATAGTAATACTTGTGTTGAATGTCCTAAAAATAAATATAATACAGGCGATAGTTATCTATGCAAAGATATACCAAAATGTCCAACTGGATATGATTTAATAGATTATAATAATAAAACTGGTCATATTAATTGTAAAATTAATTCTAAACCTGGTTATTATTATGATTTAAATAGTTTAAGTGAAAAAGCATGTCCAAAAGGAACATATGATAATACATATGGTAATACTAATTGTATACAAGCAGAACCTGGTTATTATGTTGATTTAACTGGACAAACAACTACAAAACCATGTGAATTAGGAACTTATACTGAAACACTCGGTAATATAACTTGTAGTCCAGCAGAACCTGGTTTTTATGTAGATCAAAAAGGACAAACAACCGCTAAACCATGTGCAGAAAATTATACTACACATGCTTATAGAAGTAAAAATGCTAATTCTTGTGTTCCTATTTTACTAAACACACAATGGATTTATAATATACCAGGAACTTATCAATGGACATGTCCTGAAAATATTACTCAAATTTCAGTAGTTGCTGTTGGTGGTGGAGGTGGTGGTGGTAATAGTAATGGATATGGTGCCAGTGGTGGAGGTGGTGGTGGATTAATATGGGTTAATAATATAACTGTTATACCTGATACAGATTATACTATTACAGTAGGTGCAGGTGGTCTAGGTAATAGTAATGGTACTAGTAATGGTCAAAATGGCGGTGATACTGATTTTGATAATTTATTAATTGCATATGGTGGTAAAGGTGTTAAAAGTACCCAAAACTCTTCGTCTAATTTATTGGGTGGTCAAGGTGGACAAAAAAAAAATAATTTAACTAATAATACAGATTATGGTGGAGGAAATGGTGGTAATGGTGGTGAAAATGAAAATGATTGGTCTGGTGGTGGCGGTGGTGCAGGTGGATATACAGGAAATGGGGGCAATGGTATTGGTAGTTCAGTAGAAGTAAATGCTAATAGTGGAAAAGGAGGCGGGGGTGGTGGGGGTGCTACTTTTGATTGGATTGGTAATGCTGCACCAGGTGGAGGAGTAGGAATATATGGTCAGGGAACTAATGGTAGTGGTGGTAATTCACAAAAATTCTTTACAAAAAGCAAAGGTAAATCTGGTAGTAGTGGTATTGAAGCAATTAATACAGACAGTGGTAATTCTTATTATCTATATGGTTATGGGGGTAATTCAATTGCTGGTAAATATGGAGGTGGTGGTGGTGGTATATCAAATTATTCATATGGTTTTAGTAATGGTGGTAATGGTGCATTAAGAATAATATATAATCCAAATGCATTATTTCCAACTACAAATGTATCAGATACTGACTATGAAAAAACATATATAAATAATATTCTTCAGTAAGAAATGTATTTTTTTTTTATAATATTAATTTATAATAGATATGAATAATAAATTTTTTTTTATTATTTTATTAATTTTAATTATTTTAATTATTTTAATTTTAATTAATAATAATTTTAAAGAAAACTTTATTTGTATTAACCCTAAAACTTATGATAACAAAATTTGTAAAAGTTATTTAAAAGATGATTTAATTCTAATTAGTAAAAATTATTGTAAAAATAATAATAACTGCAATGGATATATTTCTCTTGATTTTAAAGATATGTTTAATAATAAAAATACTTTATATTATAAATGTTATGATAATTGGGAAGGTGAACTTTTATCAAAAGAAATATTATATGATAAATTAAAAAAAAACTATCCTAATATAAAATTTTATAATTTTAAAACTCATAAATGTAATAATTATTGTCCTCCTGGTAAAGGTATTATAGATGATAGTAATACTTGTTTAGAATGTCCTGATAATAAATATAATACTGGTGATAGTTATCAATGTAAAAATATACCAGAATGTCCAACAGGATATGATTTAATAGATTATGATAATAAAACTGGTAATATTAATTGTAAATTT
>MDTA01062160.1_pt1 | contig 20977 bp, 20 predicted proteins | sample 811151 | NCBI WGS metagenome assembly MDTA01 (sample SAMN05326648, study PRJNA326480) | marine metagenome | isolation source: seawater | place: Indian Ocean: South | collected 2010 | reverse complement strand
TAATAAAATTATTATACCAACAGATGATCTTAATAATAAATTTTTATAATCCATATTTTCTATCTACTTTATAAAAATCATTTACAAACTTTTCTAATTCTTCTTTTGTAAAATCAGGCCATAATGTATCAGTAAAAAATAATTCAGTATAAGTTAGATTATACATTATAAAGTTGCTCAATCTTTTATAACCACCAGTTCTTATTAATATATCTGGATCAGGTTTATTTTTTAAATAAAATAAATCATTTATATTATTTATATCGTTGATATTAGTATTTTTATGATTTTTTATATATTCAAATAATACTTTCCTTATTTCATCTTTAAAACCATAATTAAAGGCAAGATTTAAATTGAGAGTCTTATTTTCAAAAGTAGATTTTTCACATTTTTTGAATATTTCAATAATATTGTCAGGTAAATTATTACGATTTCCAAAGATATTAATTTTGATATTTTTTTTTTCAATGATTTTATTTATAAAATCATCAAAATTTTTATATATTAAATCGTATATTATACTAATTGATTTTCTATAATAATTTTCAGAAGATAATGTAAATAATGTAAGATCAGAAACATTCAATTTAATCGAATGATTTGCAATTTCTAAAATTTTATTAAATCCCGCTTCGTATCCTTCTGATCTTGAAATTTTTTTTTTGTCGGCCCATCTTTTATTTCCATCAAGTATTATTGCAACATGTCGTAATTGATTCTTAGACAAAACTATACTTTCAGAATATCATTTTTTTTAATATTTAATACTTTTTCAATTTGCTGGATATATTCATCAGTTAATTTTTGAACTTCATTTAAAATTTTTTTTAATTCGTCTTCAGATAGATTAGATACTTTTTTTTCTTTCTTTTTGAAATCAATAAAATCTCTTCTTATATTTCTGATTGTTATTTTGGAATTTTCAGAATATTCTGACGCTACTTTACTTAATTCTTTCCTTCTCTCTTCACTTAATTTTGGTATTGGCAACCTTATTAGTTGTCCATCAATTTGCGGGTTCAATCCTAAGCTTGACTCTTGTATAGCAGTTTCAATATTTTTAACCATAGATGCATCCCAGACTTGTATTGAGAGATTGCTATTATCTAATACTGAAATATTTCCTAATTGATTAATTGGTGTTTTAGTACCATAGGCATCTACATAAATATTTTCTAACATTGAAGGAGTGGCTCTTGAAGTACGAAGTGAGTTAAGCTCTTTTTCAAAATGAGCCAAAGTAGATTTCATCTTTTCTGTAATAGTTAATAAATCCATAATTAATTGATTTTACTATATATGCCTCTTCTACTCAACACACTAAGTAATGAATTTTTTTTAAATATATTAGTAATATATATAGGAATATTTGTCTCTTTTGCTAAACTTATTGCTGTTAGATCCATAACTCTTAAATTTTTATTCAAAACATCACTGTAACTTATTTGCTTATATATTTTTGCATTACGATTTTTTATTGGATCTTTATCATATATTCCATCAACTTTAGTAGCCTTTATAATAAGAGAACAATTCATTTCCGAAGCTCTTAAAGCTGCTGCGGTATCAGTTGAAAAAAAAGGATTTCCTGTTCCTGCTGCAAATATTACTATCCTTTTTTTTTCTAGATGTCTGACAGCTTTTCTTTTTATGTAAGGTTCAGCAATTTGAGACATCGAAATAGCAGATTGAACTCTAGTTGGTACATCAATTTTTTCTAAACTACTTTGTAGAGATAAAGCATTCATTATAGTTGCGAGCATACCCATATAATCTGAAGTTGATCTATCTATACCTTCTGAAGAACCCTTAATACCTCTAAATATATTTCCACCACCTAAAATAATACAAATCTCATATTTTTTTTTATAAACTTTTTTGATTTCATTGGAAATTGAATTAAGAGTAGACACATCAATACCAAACTTTGATTTTCACATTAATGACTCACCAGAGATTTTAATAAGAATTCTTTTTGACATTACATTAGATTAATTAATTTAAAGGATTTAATAATAAATGAATAGTCACTATAATTTTTATTTATATGCTCTTTAACCGACAAATCAGGTTCAAGTATATAACTTTGGTTTAAAAGAGTTACTTCTGAAAAAAATTTTTTCATCTTACCATCTAAAATTTTATTTATTATATTTTCAGGTTTTCCAGAACTTTGAATAAGTTCTTTTTGCAAATCTCTCTCTTTTTCTATTATATTTTTATCCAAATCATCAATATCTAATGAGTCAGGTTTCATAGCAGCAACATGCATACATATATTTTTTGATAATTTTAAAACTGCATCATCATTCTTATTTGTTTCATATTTTATCAATGAGATTAATTTTCCAATATTTTTTCTATAATTGTTATGAACATAAAAATTTAATTTATTTTCTTTATTATCAATAATAATTAATTCTTTTATAATAAGATTTTCTCCTATTTGCGCAATCATACTTGTTAAATAATCAGAAACAGATCCATCTTCGTACTTTGAAGATAGAAATTTTTCTAAACTTAAGCTAATATCATTTATTTTAAGACATATTGAGCCTAGATTATCTAAAAAATTTAAAAATGTATCACTTTTTGCAGCAAAATCAGTTTCTGTATTAATTTTTAATACAACAAATAATTCTTTATTTTGATAAACTCCAATTGCGCCTTCATTTGCCTCTCTTGAAGATTTCTTTGAAGCTTTTGCTAGACCTTTTTTTCTTAAGTATTCAATTGATTCTTCAATATTATTTTGATTTTCCGAAAGGGCTTTTTTACAATCTAAAAACCCTGCACCAGTTTTATTCCTTAATTCTTTAATTAAATTACCTATATCAGACATTAAAAATTACCTTCATTGTTTATCATTTTTTTCTTTATTTATTTTTTCATCATTAATATTTTTTTCAGAATAATCTAATGCATCAGTAATTGTTTCAGAAAAATACTTTTTATATAAGTTTATTGATCTAATAGCATCATCATTGCCAGGTATAACATGATTAATTAGATCTGGATCTGAATTTGTATCAACAATACCAATTATTGGAATTTTTAATTTATTAGCTTCTAAAACTGCAATTTTATCCTTCAATACATCAAAAATTACTATTAAATCAGGCTTGCCATTTAATTTTCTTATTCCACCAATATTTAAATCAAGTTTTTCCTTTTCTCTTGACATATCTAACAGCTCTTTTTTGGATATATTTTTTGTAAAGCTTTCATTATTTAATATACTCTCTAATTCTTCTAATCTTTTTATAGAATTAGAAATTGTATTCCAATTAGTAAGAGTTCCTCCCAACCATCTTTTGTTAACATAAAAAAAATCACTCAAATTAGCCAACTCTTTAACAGTTTCAGAACACTGTTTTTTTGTTCCTACAAACAATATTTTTCCTGATTTCTTAACAGTTTCATGCATAACTGTAAGTGCTGTATTAATAGATTCAATTGTAATTCTTAAATCAAAAATGTGAATATTGTTTCTAACTCCAAAAATATATTCTTTCATTTTAGGGTTCCATCTTCTTACATTGTGTCCAAAATGTACACCAGACTCAAGAAGATCATCAATCTTAATTTCAGGTAAATTCATATTTCACTCCGGTTAAACCTCCACAGAAAATAAAAAACACCGGTTTTTTTCTGTGTGCTAGTTTTAATATTTAAAGCTAGTATTCTAAATAATTTAATTTTCAAGATAATTCTAAAGAATAATCAAGAATTTTTGAGTTATGTAATTTTTCTAAGTTTTTAAATGATTTTAAAGAATAATTTTTAAAATCAAAATCTATTAACTTTTCTTCAAGTGTTATAAAGACATTTAAATTATTGGATCTATTTACATTTTCAATAAATAACAAATCTTTGTATTTAATTAAATTTTCAGCAGAGGTATAAATGCATATTTTTTTGTTAATATTTTTATAAACCTCCTCTAAAATTTTAACTTGTCTAATTATTAGTCTGTGATCTAAATTACTTTTTATTATATCTATATCGAATATTAATAAATTACCCTCTTTTAACAAAGATCTATATTTTGATAAATTTTCATTAAAAATTGTTAATTCATACTGAATATTTTTTTCAGAAATTGTTATAAAAGCATATTTTTTGCCATCCCTGTTTGATCTTTCTTTTATATCTAGTATGGCACCACAAATTTTTGCTTTAGTTAAATTTTCATCTTTTAAAATTTGATCGTAATTTAGTATTTTGTAATTTTCAAAAAATTTTTTAGGATAGTGGTTTAATGGGTGATCAGAAAAGTAAAAACCAATTACTTCTAATTCATTCTTCAGTATTTCCAAATGACTCCATTGATTAAAATCTTGATGAAATAAATTACTATCATTGAAAGATATTTCTTTTTCTTCAAAAAGTAAATTTTGATTTTGAATTTTTTCTCCACCATATAATTCAACAAATTTTAAAACATTGTTAAATAACTTTGATCTATCTATTTCTATTGAGTCAAAAGCTCCTGCTTGAATTAGTTTTTCTAACTGTCTTTTATTTATTACTTCATTATTTACTCTATTTAAAAAATCAATAATGTTTTTAAATTTACCATTTTTATTTCTTTCTATAATAACATTGGAAATAGATTTAATACCTACACCTTTTATTGCGCCTAAACCAAATCTTATTGATTTTATATCATCATTTTTTTCTATTGAAAAAATTGACTCAGAAAAATTTATGTCTGGTTTTAAAAAATTTATGTTCAACCTCTCAATTTCTTTCTTTAATAATATTAATTTATCAGTTCTATCTATGGAATAATTTAAAGTGGCTGTAATAAATTCATGAGGAAAATTTGCTTTTAAGTAAGCAGTTTGATATGAAATTAATGCATAGGCAGCAGCGTGACTTTTATTAAATCCATAACCTGCAAATTTATCAACTAAATCAAAAAGTTGAGAAGCTTCTTTTTTATTAATATCATTTTTTACAGCACCTTCAATAAAACGAGTTTTTTGAAGATCCATTTCTTTTTGAATTTTTTTTCCCATAGCTCTTCTTAGTAGATCTGCCTCACCTAAAGAATAATTTGACAGTACTTGAGCTATTTGCATAACCTGTTCTTGATATACAATTATGCCATAAGTTTCCTTTAAAACATCTTTGAGCAAGGGATGTATATAATCAATTTTTTCTCTTCCATGTTTTCTATTACAAAAAGATGGGATGTTATCCATTGGACCAGGTCTAAAAAGAGCAACGACAGCAATTATTTCTTCGAATTTATCAGGCTGTAGTTGTCTCAATACACTTCCCATTCCTGAACTTTCTAATTGAAATATACCTACAGTATCTCCTTTACTTAATTGATCATATGTTTTTTTGTCATTTAGAGGTAGTTTAGAAATTAAAAAATTGCTATGACTTTTGTTTATAAGCTTAACACAATCATCTATTATAGATAAAGTTGTCAAACCAAGAAAATCAAACTTTATTAATCCAGCCTTTTCAACATACTTCATTGAAAATTGAGTAGCATTACTTTCTGTATTTTGATCTCTATAAAGCGGTACAACTTTTGTAATTTTTTCGTGACCAATTACAACTCCAGCAGCATGTGTTGAAGCATGTCTATGTGTACCTTCGATTTTAAGACATATATCTACAACGTTGGATATTCTTTCATCTTGATCTATTTTTTCTTGTAGTGCTTTTTCTGAATTAATTGATTCACTTAAAGTCAAAGGATTTGAAGGATTAAAAGGAATTAATTTTGCAAAAGCGTCTACTTCCCCATAAGGTACTTCTAATACTCTGCCAATATCTCTTACTGCAGCTCTAGAAGCTAAAGTTCCAAAAGTGATTATATGAGCTACACATTCACTACCATATTTTTTGTTGACATATTCTATTACTTCATCTCTCCTTGTTTGACAAAAATCTATATCAAAATCTGGCATTGAAACTCGCTCAGGATTTAAAAAACGTTCGAATAAAAGATTATATTTTAAAGGATTTAAATCAGTTATTCCTAAAGACCAAGCAACAACACTACCAGCACCAGAACCTCTTCCAGGACCGACTGGAATTGATTCACTCCTTGCCCAATTGACAAAATCCGCAACAATTAAAAAATATCCAGCAAAACCCATTCTTGTAATAACTTCTGTTTCATATTCTAATCTTTTAAAATATGTATCTGGATCTGATAAATTTAATCTATCAATTTTACTTTTTAAACCTTCTTTAGATTGTTTGATCAAGTAATCTTCTGTAGATAAGTTAAGATTATTATTAAATTTAGGTAATCTTGGTTTAGTTTCTTCTGGAAAAAAATTACATGATATTGCTATATTAAAATTATTTTCAATAATATTTGGTATATCATGAAAAATTTTTGACATTTCATCTGATGATTTAAAATAAATATTTTCATTAGATGTTTTTCTTTGTAAGTTATTTATTGTAGATTTTTGAGCAATGCATAAAAGTGCATCATGTGCAACAAAATCATCTTGCGTTTCATATTTTACGTTATTAGATGCAATTAATGGTATATCATATTTTTCTGCATAGTTAATAAATTCATTTTCAAATTTATCTATTTCATTATGTTTAATTCTTTGCAATTCAAAAAGAAAATTTTCATTAAATAATTTTTTAAATTTTTCAATTAAATTATTTAATTCTTTAATTTGATTTTCTTTTCTTAGCAATAATAAAGGGTTATATTCCCCACCTATAAAACAAAATAAACCATCAGAGTGTTCCCCTAATTGATCAAAATAAATTCCAGTATCTTTATTATTATTTAAATGTGACAAAGAGCTTAAATGTAATAAATTTCTATAACCTATTTCATTTTTAACCAAGATGGAAATTTGTGAGGTATTAAATCTATTTTTTACATCTAATAAATTTATAGAACTTCCAATAATTGGCTGAATATTATTTTTTATACATTCTTGAGAAAACTCAAATACTCCAAACATATTATTATTATCAGTTATCGCAATAGCTGGCATTTTATTTTTTTTAGCAATTGTAGCTAAATTATTTATTTTAAGTGTACTTTCAGAGAGTGAATATGAAGATAATGTTCTTAAATGTATAAATGTTTTATTCATTTAACAATACAAGTTTCTTATTATAAAAATTATAAATCTCATCAGCACGTAAAGAGAATTGTTTATTGTGAGTTACATATACTAAAGTTTTTTTATTTTGTTCGATATAATTTATAAAAAAATTAAAAATAGTGTTAGCATTATCTTCATCAAGATTACCTGTCATTTCATCTGCTAATATAATATCGGGGTTATTAATTAATGACCTAGCTATTGCCACTCTTTGTTGCTCTCCTCCAGATAATTTAATGGGCTTATAATTAATTCTATCTTGAAGGCCAAATTCTATCAAAATTTTTTTGGCAATTTGATAAGCTTGTATTTCTTTTTTATTAATTAAAATTGGTAACATAACATTTTCTATTACAGTTAATTCGGGTATTAAATGAAAAAACTGATGAATAAAACCAATTGATAAACCTCTAATTGAGTTAGTTTTTTTTTCAGAGAAAGAAAAAATATTCTCACCTTTTAATAAATATTCACCATCAAAGTTTCTATCTAAAAGACCAAGAATATTTAATAATGTTGTTTTTCCTGAGCCAGATGGTCCTACAATAGATATTTTAGAATTGGGTTTTAATTTAAAATTTAAATTATTAATAATGTTTAAACTTTGTTTATTTTTTAAAATATAATTTTTATTTAAATTAGATAATTTAATTAGAAAATTTTCTTTATTCATTTCTAATACTTTGTATGGGATCAACTTTTGCAGATCTTAATGCAGGAAAAATAGTTGATATAGTTGCTATAATAATTGAAGTAATCAATACAGTGACTATTTCACCAATACTTATTTTAGAAGGCAAAGAAGATAAATAGTATACTTCTTCAGAAAATAATTTTGTGTCTAAAAGTTTTTCTAAGAATTTCTGGATAGCTTGAATATTAATGCTAAAAATTACACCAATAATTAAACCAATCATAGAGCCAATTAATCCAATTGAAATCCCAATAGTAAAAAATATCTTTATTATGCTAATATTTGTCATTCCTAAAGTTTTTAATATACCAATATCTTTGTTTTTTTCTTTAACAAATATAATTAATCCAGAAATTATGTTTAGTGATGCTACAAGAACAATAAGAGTCAAAATTATAAACATTACATTTTTTTCAACTTTTAGAGCATTTATTAATGTTTGATTTATATCTTTCCATGAAACAGCATAAAAATTTAAATTTAATTCGTTAATTTTTATATTAATTTCTTTTTTGAATTCTTCTATATTGTTTGGGTTTTTAACAAAAAATTCAATTTTATTATATTTGTCAATATCATATAAAAGTAATTTTCTTACTAAACTTGATGATAAAAAAACTAAATTAGAATCATACTCATATAAACCAAGATCAAAAATTCCACTAATTTCTAATGTCTTAAATCTAGGAATATTACCAAGTATAGTTTTATCAGTTTTAGGTATAGCTATTTTTATTTTACTGCCTACTGATACATTCAATTGATTAGCTAATGCGTCTCCAATTATTATTTCATTGTTTCTATCATTAATCTTAGAGCCGTTTATTAATGAATTGGAAAGATAATGTAATTTGTCATATGTGTCATAACCTTTGATTAAAACGCCTTTTGAATTGTTATTTTTGATAATTAGACCATTTGTTTCTAATGACTCATAAAATTTTATATATGATGATTTTTCTAATTTAGAAATTAATAAATCTGAGTCTTTATTTTTAATTGAATCTTCAAATGAAAAAATATTTAAATGAGAATTTAATCCAATTATTCTATTTGTCAGATCTATTCTAAAGCCATTCATAACTGACATTACAATTATAATTGCTGCTACTCCTAAACTTATACCAATTATTGAAAACCAAGCAAAAATAGATACATACCCATCTGATTTTTTAGATAAAATAAATCTGAAAATTATTAATCTTTCTGATTTAGAAAACATTCAAATATTTAATTTACTCTCAATGAATTTAATTACGTTTTTTGTATCTATTTTTTCAATATTATTATTGAGGCGATTTTTAAATTCTACTAAACCTTCTTTTAGATCTCTTTTGCCAATTATGATTTGAAGTGGAATACCTATTAATTCATTATCTGATAATTTTTTACCTATACTGCAAATTCTATCATCTAATATAACATCAGTATTATTATTCATAAAATATTGATAATATTCAATTGCTTTTGTGGCACAATCTTGATCTTCTGGCATTAAATTAATAATTGTTAATTTAAAAGGAGCTACTGAAAGTGGCCATTTAATACCTTTTTCATCATGATAAGCTTCAATTATGGCTCCTACTAGTCGAGAAACTCCAATACCATAGGATCCCATATGAGCTGGAATATTTTTTCCATTTTTATCTTGAATAAATGCATTTAATTTTTCTGAGTATTTGGTACCAAAATAAAATATATGACCAACTTCTATACCTTTTGAAATTTTTAAATCCTTTTTGTCTATTGGGCAATCATTTTCATTATGTTGATCATCAACAGCTGCATAAAAAGATTGTAATTCATTGGGATCAATATTTTCAGGATTTAAAGATTCTAATTTTTTATCATAGTATAATGTACTTTCTCCTGTTTTAGCAAGTATTTGAAATTCATGACTCAAATTACCCCCTATAGGACCTGTTTCCGCTCTTAATGAGATTGGGGTAAGGCCCATTCGTATAAAAGTTTTGATGTAAGCTCTAAACATATTATCGTATGATTTTTTTGCCTCACTTTCGTTAATATCAAATGAATAATTATCTTTCATCAAGAATTCTCTTCCCCTCATCACTCCAAATCTAGGTCGAACTTCATCTCGAAACTTCCATTGTATATGATATAAATTTTTAGGAAGATCTTTGTAAGAATTTATATGAGATTGAAAAATATCAGTTATAAGTTCTTCATTTGTTGGACCATAGAGCATATCTCTTCCTCCACGATCAGTTATTCTTAACATTTCCTTCCCATAATCATCATATCTTCCGGATTTTATCCATAAATCAGATGATTGAATAGTGGGCATTAAAAGTTCGATAGCTCCAGCATTATTTTGTTCTTCTCTTACAATTTGCTCTATTTTTTTAAGAACTAATAAACCTAATGGAAGCCAAGAATAAATACCAGCGCTAGATTGCTTTATCATTCCAGCCCTAATCATTAATTTATGCGATATTATTTCAGCATCCGAAGGTGCATCTTTGAGTGTAGGAATAAAAAAATTAGAATATTTCATTTATTAAATATACTTGATAAATCAAATCCAAATAAAATCAAAAAAAATAAAATCATTCCAGATAATATTGAAGTTAGTACAAATTTTATTAGTAAATATGGTTTGTTCGGAGCACTTTTTGCATGACCAGATTCTGTTTTTTGAGGAACTTTTATTTTTAGTGGTAAAAAAATAAAAAAAAGGATCCACCAAATTAATATAAATATTAAAACATTTGTAAAAACTGCCATTAAAATCTTATTAAATGAACTTCTATTTCTGGTTTTTTATAAAATAAATTTTTTATTATTTTTCTTAAACTAGTTTTGGCTAAATCAGATATAATTTGATCGGATGATTTTTGGTCGTTACTAAGTTTTAAAAAATTATCAATAAAAAAAAGTTTAAAATCAGCAACAACTTGTCCTTCATTAATTTCAGGTAAACCCTTAAAGGTAACTCGAATATTTTTATTAATGGAATAATCATTTGAATTAACTATTAATGATACTAGCGCTAGTCCTTCAAAAGAGTATTTTCTTCTTTCTTTAATAAAAGATGACTCTGAATCATAAAGATTTTTTCCTTCTACAATTAATTTACCTGTATCAAATTTTTCTATAACTTTTGGATCACCTGGTGCAATTTTAAGACATCTACCATTTTCTAAAACTTTAGTAAAAGGCACTTGAGATGAGAGAGATAGCTGTTTATGAGCTTCTAAATGCATTGGCTCTCCATGTACAGGAATTGATAAAAAAGGTTTAGTCCAATTATACATTTTTTTAATTTCATCCGCATACCCATGGCCAGATACATGTACCAAATCATCATCAGCAGTAATAACTTCAACTCTTTGTCTTATTAGTAAATTTTTAAGATTATTAATTGTTTTTTCATTACCTGGAATATCTCGAGAACTAAATATTACAACATCTTCAGATTCTAAGTGCAAATGTTGATGTGAATTATAAGCAATTCTGTAAAGTGCTGATCTTTTTTCACCTTGGCTTCCAGTACAAATAATTACTAAATTTTCTTTAGGAATATATGCAGCCTCATCTTCATTAATAAAAACTTCGTCTTCATCAAAATAACCACATTTTTTTGCCACTTCAATATTTTTCCTTATACTTCTTCCTATTAAAGCAACTTTTCTTTTATTTTTTTTTGCTGCATAAATAATATTTTTCATCCTAGCAATATTGGATGAAAAACATGTGACAACTATTCTATTTGAAAATCTAGAAAAGATATTAGCTAATTCCTCCTTTACATCATTTTCTGAGAGTGAACTGCCAGGTACATTTGCATTAGTTGAGTCTCCTATTAACGCGAGTAAACCATCACTACCTAGTTTCTCAAACTGCTTCTTAGTAAATGAATTACCTAAAGAAGGTGAATAATCAATTTTCCAATCTGCCGTATGTAATAATAAACCATATGATGTTGAAATAACAATTGCACTAGGTTCTGGAATAGAATGAGTAGTTGGTATAAAATCAAGAGTAAAATTAACTAGTTTTATTTTCTCTTTAAAATTTATTTCTCTTAAAGAAAGTTCTTCAAATTTATTGAACTCTTTTAATCTATTTTCAATTAATAATTTTGCAAATTTAGTAGCATATACTGGACATTTAATTTTATTGGCTAAAAATGCTACAGCACCGGCATGATCTTCATGACCGTGACTAATAATTATGGCTTCAAGATTATCTTCTATACTTTCAATATGGTCTATCTTTGGAACTAGCAGATCAACTCCTGGAAATTTTTCATCAGCAAAAGATAACCCAAGGTCAATCATTATCCATTTTCCATCACAGCCATATAAATAGCAATTAGCTCCAATTTCACCAATTCCTCCAAGAGACAAAAAATGAAGACCTTCATTAAAATCATTCAATTTTAATTTATTACTCATATAAATATTTTTTTACCAATTTCTCTAATTCCTTCTAATGTTAAATTTTCTTTGTATATAGGTTTAAATAAGATTTTATCTTTAAATTTTTTACCTAAACCTCCTGTAATATAAATCTTAGGTTTAAATTTTTTTTCTTTAATTACTTGTTTTAACATACCATTAATTGCATGCAAATAACCAAAATAAAAACCTGATTGTATGGAAGTTGATGTATCTTGACCAACAATCTGATTTGATTTAGATATTTTAAAAGTTTCTAATAATTCAGCATTTTTTACAAGTGTTTTTATAGAAAGATCAATTCCTGGGAAAATTAATCCCCCTAAATATACATTATTTTTAATTACATCAAAAGTTGTAGCTGTACCAAAATCAATTACAATGCAATTTTTGATTTTTTTTTTGTATGCAAAAGCATAGTTAGCTATTCTGTCTGAACCAATTTGCTTTTTATTATAATTGATTTTTCCATTAAATGGAATTTTTTTTGAATTAATAATATAAAATTGAAAATTATTTTTTTTAAAATATTTTTTTAAAATCATATTAATAGACGGCACAACAGAAGATAGTATACAAACTTTATTTTCGAAATTTGATAATAATTTTTCGTTAAATTTAAAAAAATTTTTTATTACTTTATTCTTTTTGTTTATTTTTTTTTCAGTTTTTATTCTGATCACTTTAGTTAGTTTATTTTTTGAATAGAAACCAAAAACTATATTTGTGTTACCTGCATCAATTACAATCATATAATTATTCTGGCATTGTAAATATTTTCATAATTGACTTTATTTTTAATAGTAATTGAACCATCTGAATTTAAATTGTGAAAAATTCCCATCTTAATATTTTCTTCATCAATTTTTAATTTTATATTTGATCCCAAATACAATAATCTGGATTTATATTCGCTCATAATTATTCTATGATCATTTTTCAATTGATCATAATTTTTAAAATATGTATCCATTAATCTATAGGCAAAATTAAAATTATTTACTTCTTGATTATACTTATTGATATTAGTTGTTGGATAATTTTCTATATTCGGTGAAGATATTATATTTACTCCAAATCCAGTATTTACATACTCACTTTTATTTATATTAAATATTTCAGAAATAATTCCTGAAATTTTCTCGTCATTAATTAATATATCATTTGGCCATTTGATTTGAGTTTGAACGTTACAAATATTTTCAATAACTTTACAAATCACATTAGTTATAAAAGCGGTATTTAGAAAATGATTTGCTATTGGTAGAATATTTTTTGATAGAATAGAAATATATACATTCCCTTTAGGACTTTGCCAGACTGCTCCTCTTCTTCCAAATCCTTTTTTTTGCTCATTGGCCATTAAACATATATTTCTTTTTAAATTAAATTTTTTAATTTCAAACATTGTTGAGTCTACAGATTCATTATAATAAAAATCAAAATTATTTTTATTTAGTAAATTTTTTATTTTATCTGGTGACATTAATTAAATAATTAAACTTGCTGAAATATTTATCAAAAGAGAGGGATAAAATATAAAACAAATAATTACAAATAAACTTAAAGAAAGAATTAATTTAGATTGAAACGAAATTTTAAAATTGATATGGTCTTCATTAATACTTTCATCAAAATACATAATTTTAATAATTCTTAAGTAATAAAAAGCAGAAATAACACTAGCAACAACACCTAGTATAGAAAGAAAGTATAACTCTTGTTCGATAGCGGCAATAAAGACATAAAATTTACCAAAAAATCCAATAAAAGGCGGAATACCTGCCATAGATAACATAATAATAGAAATAAAAAGACTAACTATTGGATTACTTCTACTTAAACCTCTTAAATCACTAATATTAATTAAATACTCATTTTTAACTTTTATTGATAGCAAAATAGCAAAAATTGCAACATTCATAATCATATAAGAAAACATATAAATTGATGCCGCTTTAATTCCATCATCATTAGCCGCAACTAAGGGAATTAAAATGTAACCTATATGGCCGATAGAACTATAAGCTAATAATCTTTTTATATTCGATTGAGCAATTGCTGCAATAGCGCCCAAAAACATTGATGCAATGGATAAAAATAAAATTATTTGACTCCATTCTATATAAAAATTTTTAAATGGAACTAAACAAAAACGATAAATTAAAGCAACTGCAGCAATTTTAGGAACTATAGCAAAAAAAGCTGTTATTGAATTAGGAGCGCCCTCATATACATCTGGAGTCCACATATGAAAAGGAACGGCTGATACCTTAAAAGCTAAGCCTACCATCACAAAAACAAGTCCAAATATAAGACCTAAGTTTAAATTTTCATATTTTAGAAGGTAAAAGCTAATTTTATCGAAGTTCATCGATCCAGTAAATCCATAAATTAGAGAAAAACCATATAAAAGTATTCCAGATGACAAAGCTCCTAGGATAAAATATTTTACACCTGACTCAGCCGAAGAAATAGAGTCTCTTTTAATGGATGCGGCAACATATAAAGATAAACTTTGCAATTCAATCGCTAAATACATTGACATCAGATTATTTGATGCAACCATCAGCATCATTCCTAAAGTGGAAAATAAAAAAAGAATAGGTATTTCAAAATTTTTAAGTTTAATGCCTAAAAAATAATCTTTAGATATTAAAATACTAGCAATAGAACCTAAAAGTATTAAAATTTTAAAAAAATTTATAAAAGATGATCTACTAAATAAAATTTCATAATTTGCAAAATTTGATCCACTATCAAAATAAACAAGTATAATTGTTAAAGATAATATAAATACAGATAAATTAGAAGTTTGTCTAAATGAATTCTTTTTTGTATAAAGTCCAAATAGTAAACAAATAAAAGAAGAAAAAGCCAAAAAAATTTCTGGTATAAAAATAATATTATAAATACTATTTAGCATTAGCTATTTCAAAATTTATTATAATATTTTCAAGTGACATTCTCATAGGCTCTAAAAATAAATTTGGAAAAACACCTAATAAAATTACTGAAATTGCTAATGGAATTAAAATAACTTTTTCTCTGGTATTTATATCTAAAATATCTGAAAGTTTATTATTAGTTATAGTTCCAAAAATAATTCTTTTGTAGAGATACAACATATAAACAGCTGAAAGTATTATTCCAAAAGCTGCACCGATAACTACATAACTTGAATATTGGAAAGCGCCAACTATTACTAAAAATTCTCCAATAAAACCACTTGTTCCGGGTAATCCAACTGATCCAAGCATAAATATCATGAATACTGTTGCATAAATAGGCATTTTTTGAACCAATCCTCCATAAAACTCTATTTCTCTGGTATGCATTCGATCATAAATCACTCCAACACATAAAAATAAAGCAGCTGATACCAATCCATGACTAATCATTTGCATCATTGCACCTTCTAAACCCTGTTGGTTAACTAAAAAAATTCCAATTGTTACTATGCCCATATGAGCAACAGAGGAATAAGCAATAAGTTTTTTAATATCAGTTTGTGCAAGTGCAACCAGAGAAGTATATATAATTGCAATAATGCTTAAAGTCATAATTAAAGGAATAAAAAACTCTGTTGCTTCAGGTAACATACCCAATGAGAAACGAATAAATCCATAACCTCCCATTTTTAATAGAACACCGGCTAAAATAACAGATCCAGCAGTTGGAGCTTCTACGTGTGCATCAGGTAACCAAGTATGAAAAGGCCACATAGGAATTTTTACAGCAAAAGAAGCAAAAAAAGCAAGCCATAAAAATAATTGAGTATTAAATGAAAAATAATTACCCTGGAGAAACTCAATACTCATTGAACTTGTGTTTCTGTACATTACAATTATCGCAATCAGCATCAGTACTGACCCCAAAAGAGTATAAAGAAAAAATTTGAAAGAAGCATATATTCTATTATTGCCTCCCCATATACCTATAATTAAGTACATAGGTATCAATACTGCCTCAAAGAAAATATAAAATAAAAGCACATCTATTGAGGCAAACATTCCAATCATTACAGTTTCTAAAAATAAAAAGGAAAGCATATATTCCTTAACTCTATTTTTGATATTATTCCAGCTAGATAGAATACATAGTGGTGTTAGAAAAGTACTAAGTAAAATCATAAAAAGTGAAATGCCGTCAACTCCTATATGATAAAAAAAATTAAAATCATCAAACCATCTAAATTTTTCTTCGTATTGATATGAAGGATTGGAATAATCAAACTGAATCCATAAAATTAAACTTAATATAAATGTTCCTATTGTTGTTAGAAGAGCTGACCATTTTATATTATTAGAAGTTAATTCATCTTCTTTAATAAAAAGAATAATTAATCCTCCAAATAGGGGTAAGAAAATAATTACAGAAACTAAAGGCCAGTCACTCATTTAATAATATAAAAACCATGTAAGAATTATTACTAAACCACCAAGCATAGCAAAGGCGTAATGAAATAAATATCCTGATTGAAACATACTTATGTAACTAGAGGATTTAACAATAATCCAAGAAATACCATTTGGGCCAAAACCATCTATAGTTTTTTCATCACCTCTTTTCCAAAAAAAATTTGCTAATCTAAAAAATGTTAAAACAAAAATTCTGTTGTATAATTCATCTACATACCATTTATTTTTGGATAGAGAGTATAATGGATCTAAATTATATGATAGATTTTTTGCTCTATTTTTATTATTTGAATATATCAAAACACAGCAAAGTATTCCAATTGCAACTGCTGACTTTGATATTAAGGATTGGGTTAAAGGAAGGTATTTGTTTGTGCTTTGGGTCAAAATTATTGCATTATCCCAAAATTCTTTTTTACTATATCCTATGAAATAATCAGCAAAAAATATTCCTGAAAAAACTGAACCAATGGCAAGAATAAACAATGGAATTGTCATAACAAAAGGTGACTCATTAGCATGCTCATAGGTTTTAAGATCAGATCTATTATCTCCATGAAATGTTAAAAATAATAATCTCCATGAATAAAAAGCTGTAAGTAATGCTGTTAAAATACCTACTATATATGCGAAATAGGCCATTCCATTAGAATTATAATAAGCATTTTCTAAAATACTTTCTTTTGAATAATAACCAGAGAGATATGGAAAACCTATTATTGCAAGAGATCCAATCCACATCATTGTTGCCGTAAAAGGTATTTTTTTAAATAGACCTCCCATTTTACGCATATCTTGCTCATGATGCATCGCATGAATTACCGAACCCGCAGAAAGAAACAACAATGCTTTAAAAAAAGCATGAGTTGTTAAATGAAAAATTGAAGCATTATAAGCTCCCACTCCTGCTGCAAAAAACATATATCCTAACTGACTGCATGTAGAATAAGCAATAACTCTTTTTATATCATTTTGAGTTAATGCTATTGAGGCAGCAAAAATTGCAGTAGCTGCTCCAATAAAAGTAATGAATACATTTGTAAAATTCGCAAACTCATATAGAGGACTCATTCTTGCAACCAAAAATATACCAGCTGTTACCATTGTAGCGGCATGTATTAATGCAGAAACTGGAGTAGGCCCTTCCATGGCATCAGGCAACCAAGTATGTAAACCTAGCTGAGCAGATTTACCCATAGCGCCTATGAATAAAAGAAAGCACAAAAAATCTAGAGTGGGGAAACTTAATGAAAGAAACTCAATTTGATGTGCACTAAATTGATCTACTTGATCAAATATATTATCTAAATTTATTGTTCCAAAAACAAAAAAAATTCCTGCAATCCCTATAGCATATCCAAAATCCCCAACTCTATTTACTACAAATGCCTTGATTGCTGCTTTATTTGCAGAGTCTTTATGATGCCAAAATCCAATTAATAAATAAGATGCTAGCCCAACACCTTCCCAACCAAAAAACATTTGTAATAAATTATTACTTGATACAAGAACAAGCATAAAAAAAGTAAATAAGCTCAAATATCCCATAAATCTTATTTTAGATGGGTCCTCTTCCATATAACCTATTGAATATAAATGCACACAAACAGAAACAGTTGTAACAACAATAAACATTACAGCAGTCAATGTGTCTAATCTAATAGACCAATCGACAATAAAATTACCTGAAGTTATCCAATTAATAATAAAGATAATTTCAGTCTCCCTATTATTGATATATTGAAAAAAAATTATCCAAGAAAATACTGCACAAATAAAAAGAAGTGAAGTTGTAGTAATTTCATATACTTTATCATTAAAATACTTTCCGAATAGAAAACAAAAAAGAAAACCAAAAAGAGGTAAAAAAATTATTGAAATTGCCATCTACTACCCCTTGAGTCTATTTATTTTATTAACTTCTATTGACCCTGAATTTCTAAAAAAAACCACCAGTATTGCAAGCCCAATTGCTGCTTCAGCTGCTGCTACCGTCAAGGTAAGCATCGCAAATATTTGTCCTGAGATATCATTTATATATACAGAGAATGCAATAAAATTAATATTTACTGATAACAAAATCAATTCAATTGACATTAAAATAATTATTAAATTCTTCTTATTTAAAAAAATACCTAAAACACCTAATGTAAAAATTATAGCCCCAAGAAAAAGATAATGCTCAAGAGTAATCATTTATTAAACTCCCTCACCTAATTTTATTTTTTTCTTTTCAATAGCTTTTGAAGCATCGACTTTATTTTGCATATCTATATTTTGTCTTTTAACACCGCCTTTATCTCTCAAAGTAAGTGTAATTGATCCAATCATCGCAACTAATAATATTATTCCACATATTTGAAATAAATAAAAATACTTAGTGTAAAGTAATTGGCCAATCATTTTTGTATTTTCAACTTCATTGATTATTGGCTTTAATGGAGTTTGGTTGTTGTAAATATTAGATGATCTATCAGTTAAAAAAAGAATACCAAGCTCAATGACTAGCACTATTCCTAGTAAAGCACCAAAAGGTAAATATTGCAAAAACCCCTCTCTTAATTTTATAAAGTTTATATCAAGCATCATTACTACAAAAAGAAATAGGACTGCAACAGCGCCAACATAAACAACTACAAGTATCATTGCTAAAAATTCAGCACCTAATAAAACAAAGAGACCCGATGAATTTACAAAACTTAAAATTAAAAACAAAACTGAATGAACAGGATTTTTAGCGCTGATAACCATTAAAGCAGAAAGGACGGCTACAAATGAAAAAAGATAAAATGTCAGAGAATAAATCACCATACTTATTTATAATTTCTATCAAGATAAATGTTTTGAGCAATTTCTTGCTCCCATCTATCTCCGTTATCTAACAATTTATCTTTATTATAAATCAATTCTTCTCTTGTCTCTGTTGCAAATTCAAAATTTGGACCCTCAACAATTGCATCAACTGGACATGACTCTTGACATAGGCCACAGTAAATACATTTTGTCATATCAATATCATATCTTGTGGTTCTGCGACTGCCATCTTCCCTAGGTTCTGCTTCAATTGTGATTGCTTGTGCAGGGCAAACTGCTTCACATAGTTTACATGCAATACATCTTTCTTCACCATTTGGATATCTTCTTAACGCATGTTCACCTCTGAAACGCGGGCTTAAAGGACCTTTTTCATGTGGGTAATTAATTGTAACTTTAGACTTAAAAATATATTTAAAAGTTAAAAACAATCCTTGTATCAACTCAAACAAAGTAAATGATTTTATTATTTTATACATATTAATTAGGCAACATATCGAAATAAACTAAAAAACCAGAAGTTACCACAACCCAAAATAATGAAAATGGAAGAAAAACTTTCCATCCCAGTCTCATTAATTGATCATATCTATATCTTGGAAAAGTGCCTCTAACCCAAATAAATAAAAAAAGTATAAATATTATTTTTACTGTGAACCAAACAACACCTGGAATTATATTTAGAGGATAGACATCAAATGGCGGTAACCATCCGCCAAGAAAGAGAATTACTGTCATTGAAGACATTAAAATCATACTTGCGTATTCTCCTAAAAAGAAAAGAACAAATGAGGCAGAAGAATATTCAGTAAAGAAACCTGCTACAAGAGTTGACTCATCTTCAGGAAGATCAAAAGGCAATCTATTTGTTTCAGCCAAAGCAGATATAAAAAAAATAACAAACATTGGTAACAATGGTATGGCAAACCAAACAGTTTGTTGAGCCATAACTATCTTAGACAAATTTAGAGATCCAACACATAAAAGTACTGTAATTATTACAAATCCAATAGATACCTCATATGAAACCATTTGAGCTGCTGACCTTAAAGCTCCCAAAAAAGGATATTGGGAATTACTTGCCCAGCCAGCCATAATAATTCCGTAAACACCGAGAGAGGAAACTGCAAACAAATACATAATTCCTACATTTATGTCTGAGATAACCCATCCAGGTGCGAAAGGAATAACAGCCCAACCAGCTAAACTTAGGACCATTGTGATTATAGGAGCTAAAATAAATACGATTTTATTTGATCCACTTGGTATAATATTCTCTTTAGTAATCAACTTTAGCGCATCAGCAAAACTTTGAAGTATACCAAATGGCCCAACAATATTAGGTCCTCGCCTTAATTGAATTAATGCTAAAACTTTTCTTTCTGCATATACTAGAAAAGCAACGGATATTAAAACGGGAACTATAACAGCAAGAATCTGAGCAATAATAATAGAGCCTGGAATAATAATTTCGCTAAATATACTCATCTAAGCTACCTTATTTAAAAT
>MDTA01037012.1_pt1 | contig 20977 bp, 22 predicted proteins | sample 811151 | NCBI WGS metagenome assembly MDTA01 (sample SAMN05326648, study PRJNA326480) | marine metagenome | isolation source: seawater | place: Indian Ocean: South | collected 2010 | reverse complement strand
ACCCGTTGAGTGAATCCCAAAAGTCTTGATATGGCATCGTTGCCTACTTTTGGAATATTCATACGGGCAATTATGTCGAGTAACTCGGGTTTCAAGTTTCGTGCAACAGAGTGCCCACCCAAGCGATCATGCTGACTCATAAAGAAGGCAAGAGTATGTTCCTCTGTCAAATGAAACAGACCAACACGCATTATGTCAAAAGGGGCCGCGGTGACTTGCATAGAGACCAAATGGTTCTCCTCGTTGCCGTGGCCCAGCTTTCCGTCAGCGCCGCCTCCCCAGGTCCAGAGCGCGCCGTCCTCCGTCACTGCCGCCGAGTGCTCTGAGCCAGCCGCAGCTGTCACGACCCTTGCGCCCCCAAACGCCCCCACCGCCACTCGCGCAAACAAGTGCCTGTTTTCGCTGTCGTTCAGGCCAAGCCGCCCATCGCGTCCACGTCCGCACGCCCACAAGCCACCGTCCTGCGACACCACCAGCGTGTGCCCACGTCCGCACGCGGCCATCACCACCGCCGACCCCCCGAACGCCTGAGCCCCCACCAGCGTGGGCACCACCCTGCAGTCGCTGTCGCCATGCCCCAAACGACCATACCCCCCAGCGCCCCAGGTGTACAGCTGCCCTCCTGCCGTTACCGCCACTGTGTGGGCTCCCCCAGCCGCCACAAACACCACCTTCTTGCTTTCGAACAGCCCGGGCTCCACCTGCCGCGGTGCCAACTGCTCCCGAGAGAAATCACCGTGCCCCAGCTGCCCATTAAAGCCTCTGCCCCAGGTGAAAACGCACCCTGTCTCGCTCAGCGCCACCGTGTGCGCATCGCCCGCCGCCACCATCACGATCCGCTCGTCGTTGAACCCCGCCGCGAGCACCCGCCTCGGCGCAAGCTGAGTCTTCTTATCCCCGTGTCCCAGCCGCCCTTCAAACCCATCCCCAAAGGTGTAGACGCCGCCGCCCTCCGTCAACACCGCCGTGTGCCATTCCCCGCAGGCCACCATCAGCACCGCCTCGCCATCAAACACCCCTCGCGGCACCAGCGTCGGCGTTATCCGGTTGGCCTTGTCGCCCAGTCCGAGCCGCCCGTACCCCCCATAACCGCACATGAGCAGGTCGCCCGCCTCCGTCACGATGCCCGTGTGGACCTCCGAAGTGGCTACCTGCAGCACCGAACCGGGCAGCCCCTCGACCTGCGCCGGGGCCAGCCTCCTGGTAGTGTCGGCCGTACCCAACTGACCATAGTTATTGCGGCCAAAGGAAAAGATATTGCCGTCTTCGCTGACTACGATAGTGTGTTCTGATCCTGCAGCCACCGCCATGCCTGACCCTGTATGGTTTAATGTTTATATACCCTGGATTCTGCTTTGAAATTCCAGATGAGTATAATCGTTAGCAACCCCCAGGGCTCCATCGTCTGTGCGTGTTACACATGTTCTTCTACCATTTCCCATACGATGGGGTCTCCGAGCTCATCTTCCCCTACACACATGTTTAGTAATTTCTCCAAAAACGTAAACATGAAAGATTGAAGTCATAAAGGGTTGTTCCTATGCTTATAGCAGCCCCATTTATATATCTACATCTTACTCGTCATGGACAGAAACGCTTGACGGTGTTTGCTACCTTTACAAGAAGGCGATATATAATAGAATTGATCCTTCCATCCCGTGCCAAAAACGCTTGCAGATGCAATGCAGTCAAAACGAATCTCTGACAGAGGTCGCCATGAAATACATGCACATGGACTCTTCACCAGTTTTTTTCGTCGACATGTCCGTTTTGGCGAATCAAATAAAGCGGTGGAAACAAAATCTGCCTACCGTGCAGCCGTTGTACGCGATGAAAGCCAACTTTGACGCCAAAATTTGCCAGACGCTGGTTGAACACGACATTGGCATGGAGGTGGCTAGCAAGTTGGAAATGCAAAAAAGTTTGGAGATGGGGGTGCCCAAAACAAAAATCTTGTTTGGGGCGCCTATGAAAGAAGACAGCCACCTTGTTTATGCGAAGGAAAATGGCGTTATGCGGTGCGTAGCCGACTCCAAATGCGAACTAAATAAGATAGCAAAACTACACCCGGAGAGTGAGGTTTTCATGAGGATTGCTGTCGACGACAGAGAAGCACGCTGCCGCTTTAGTTCAAAATTCGGCCTCTTTCGTGAAGAATGGCCTCTCTTTCTCCAACATGCCAAGGAGCGACGGGTAAATCTGTGCGGTGTTTCTTTCCATGTAGGCTCCGGTGGCAGTAGCCCCTTGGCATTCTTTGATGCTATTTCACTGGCACGCGACGCATTTGACGCTGCTAAGGAGTATGGATTCCAGTTCAAAAATCTGGATATTGGAGGCGGGTTCTCAGACGACAGCAAAGACATTTCGTCATTTGAAGACGTCGCAACTGCGATTAATGTGGCGCTGGAGAATTTATTCCCTCAGAAGGATGATGTCCAATTTTACGCCGAACCCGGTCGTTTCTTCGTTGCAAGCTCTCACACGTATGCCGTAAGCGTCATTGGTAAACGAGACTTGTTGCCAATGCATCACATAAACTCTCATGAAATTGAGAAAACGGGACTTGAAAATAGTACTGCATCTGCAGGAGACGACGCCGAGGTTGCTGTCTGGATCAATGATGGTCTATACGGCTGCTTCAACTGTTGTGTGTTTGATCACGCTGAAGCCCAGCCGGTCGATTACGTGCTTGCTGACCCCAAGCATCAACATCTCAAAACCAAGGTATTTGGACCGACCTGTGACTCCATTGACGTTGTGATTTCTTGCGCAACGATGCCGTGTTTGGAGCAGAACGACATCATCCTGTTCAAAAACATGGGCGCGTACACTAGAAGTTCTAGCAGTCGCTTCAATGGCTATGGGTATTTTAGGGTTGTTTATTTGAATAGTGACTAGAGTTTGAATCGTTTCACAAAAATAGGTGCAGGTTTTCTGTCCCGGTTCATTTCGTCCAGAGTTTTCACGCCTTGATCAATCGCAAGAATCGCAAAGCCAGGACGTCCTTTCTTTGCGCTTTGTTTGTGCATGTTGTTACAGAAGTTGGCAGAACCACGGCAATATATACCTCACAAAAATCAATCTTGTCACCTCAATGTGTGTTTAAAATAAAAAAGTTTTTGCTTCAATGGCAAAAGATAACACAGTAATAGATTGTTCTGAAACGCCAACTTGGCTCAAACTCTCGATTCACATGCAAGATCTCTGCAGACATCTCAGACCATACAAAGGACTATTTTGCGATGATTGTCTGCATGAAAAAATATTGGAAAGTCAACTTTCGTTGAAGCTGTGTCAGCATGCCCATTTTCAGATCAATTGTGATTTGTGCAAGGAAATGTTTCTGTCCCTTTGCATGGGGACGCACGACAGGCTGGGTAATTTGGACGAACCACCAGAGACATTTGTGTCTACAACAACTGAGATATTTCGGGGCAATCAAGTCATAACAACCAGGGTTTTTATCAAGAACAGGCACAATGTTTTGGCGAGGGTGCCTTCTGATGTTTTAAGACTTATCTGGGACCTTTATCGGGGTTGAGGGCAACAGGACTTTTACATTTTTTATTTGATAGAACCAAGCAAAAATCACGGCAACGGCCCAGCCGTGAGGCCAGAGGCAAAACAGCGGACGGTGGAGAAACTCATATCCTGAAGCACGGTTATGTGTGCATAGATAAAGAAAATATTTACTTTATCTCCTTGCAAAACGGCAAAGTAGTTGTGTCCCTTTTCATCCATCAACATAAGGTACTCTCCGTTATTGCATGTCTGGCCCTTGACGTCCTGATTTTCCGCCCACAACGAAGTCAACTCGGACTTGATCCTTTTCACATCGCTGTCGCTCACGGCATGTTCATCGTGCCAACCTGTGATCCCCCTTTTGAATAGCTCTGAAATGTCATCCGCAAGTTCTCCGGTATACCGAAAGCTCTTGTTGGTCCTGAACGTGAAGTCCTCGACCCACAGATCTTTGTTTGTACATCCATGGTCGTGTTCAGATACCATGGTGTACTACAGCGGAGATCGATTGGTCCCGAGTAGATATAGATGCACTTTTAACCTTGTTTGTGCACTATATTTTTTTTATGTTTTACAGCACTATTGTGTATAAACAAAAAATCAAAATTAATTTTGTTTTGTTAATCCATATAAAACACGAGAAGAAGGAGAGAGGACAGCACCGACGCACAACATGTCTGTGCCTCTCCCGCCCGCTGCCCGCCCGCGCGTAGATGGCAACAAGATACTCTGCCCGAACGGGTCGTGGATTTTCGATTACGGTAATCGTGGCCGCATCACAATCCACCCTGGGAGCCCTGAAGAAGAACATTTTGATTTTGACGACTGCAAGAAATATCATGTTGCAAACAACACCGTGAAACAGGCCCTGTCGTCTTGGAAGTTTGAGGCTTTGTTCGAGGAAGACACGGAAAGGCCTTACTGGGTTCAGAATATTAGCTTTGTAATTTGCAATGATAATCAGAAATGTGTGCACAAGGCGGAACTGAAGCAAGGGTTTCGTGGATACAAGTTTGAAGAATTGTTCGATATTTATCTCGACCAGGACGAAAACCCTGACACGTCCTGGCCCTGGCTTCTTCGAAATCGCTTGACGGGATATGTTTCCGAGTCACAGGTGTTGCCGGTCGACGACGGGGGGCATGAGGTTGGAGTCATTGTCCAAGATTCTCGTTTGTTGGATTTTGACAGTGATTGCATCTAGATCGGTTTTTAGCTTCTGTTTCAAAATGATATACCCTGATATTTCTCTTTATGTTTTGCATACGTGCATGATTTGGGATCACGGACGTTAGATAGATAGATCAGGTTTTTATTGGTAAAACCAATGGGAGCAGCTGCAGAAAGAGCCGGCCCAAGCCTTTGATCGTGGACGTTAATCTTTCTTTTTATGTTTCCCGTACTCCCCTTTGATTTGTGATAAAGACGGCGTAATCTCTGCAAGCAGCTCGGCCCCGATAGCAACCCTTTTTGTGGAATTGGACCCAGCTGGGCTTTCGTAAAACCTTGTGCTTTCATACACATTCTTTTTCAAAATCATCTGATAGCATGTCGCCGATCCCTGCTCCGATGCAATGGTGCTCCAGGCCAGAAAAAGCTCCTGCAAGCGAAACAAGTGCTGTCGATGCTCTGGTTCAAGCGTTGGCTCCGTGTCTCCAGACATAATTTTGTCCTTGTTACTCATCCACATATCATACCACTTATGGAGCGTGAGAGAATACTGGCCACCTATGTTTTCGACTGAAATCAATTCGAGCCCTGCATTTTCACACTGCCGTATGTACCAGTTTAATGGAGTGCTCGCGTCCGCACCGGGGAAAATGTACTTGGACATGAACAGCCCCCAGGCCATATCTTCCCACGACGCCCCTTTTTTTAAGCCAGAGACTTGCAGGCAGAATCTGCTATCGGGACCCTTCATCAAATTTTTGACCTTTGAAAGATATGGGTTGGTAAAGTTAGCAAGGCCGACGTGCTCTGCCATCTCAATCGAGCAAATCTTGTCGTATTTTTTGCTACTTTCCGGGATGTCGCGGTAGTCCATGAGCAGTGTAGTCGTGGGGATTTTCATATTTCTACTTGAAAAGTCACAGAAATCCCGCCCCTGCACCGACAACGTGACACCCGTGGCTTCAGCTCCGCGAAGGAGAACGGAATGACGCAAGAGAGTACCCCACCCGCAACCAATGTCCAGCAAACTTTCTCCGTTTTGTAGCATTAGCTTGTCACAGATTGTGCGCATCTTATTATGTTGGGCTGCGTCCAGCGTTTCATCGTTTGCCGATTTTGCGTAGTCTCCGTCATAGTCGCTGGCAAATTTTGGCATGGTTTCAAACAGGGCACAGGTGTAAATCATGGACCGCCCGAGCATGGCTGAGAACGAGGCATTGCCCCGGTCGTAGTGCTCCTTGATTTCTTTGAGAGTATCAGACTTGGACTTGCCGGAGGAGGATCCCACACCCAGGCCCGAGCCTGTTACAAACTTGGGAAGAAATTGAGCAATCAGCCATTTAATCTGGGCATACGAGATCTTCCAGTTCAAAAATTTGTGTCGATGTTTTTTCAGAATCAAATAGCAGTCTCCCTTTTCGCATGCAGGGTTGAAAGAGACCTCTCCTGAAATGTATGATTCGTAAAAACACGCAATTGGGATCCGTCGATAGCGATATTGCCGTGCATGTGAGGACGTGGCGTCTGTCCACACCAAAAACTCTGACGTGTCTACACCATTTTCACGAGCGCGGGTGTGGTAGTAGAAATTCCAAAAAGTGTATATGCACGCCCATGGTACGATCGAACTGATGAGATATACAAGACAGTGCATCGGATCCAACGTCTGCGTGCATAGAACAACGCAGTATGCGCTGAAAGTGGAACTGCATGCTATAAATGGAATGACGGACATCAGGATAATAGGCGGGTCTGAAATCTTTGACGCCAACTCAAGACCGACTTTGATTTTTTCCATGTGATCGTGTAATTGTCCGTCACCGTAAATGTAAAGTAAGGTATTGTCAACAGTGGAGAATTTATCAATATATATTCTTTTGAAATGAATGGCGACAATAATCTACCTAAATGCCGTCTGTAGATGGAGTCTTGACGACCAAACCTGCGGCCAGATTTGCGACGTCTTACCTCGCCTTTCAAGCTATTTTTGTCATTTTTACCATCAGCTCCTGCCTGCGCGTCATGACATACCACGTCTATCAGCAAGATATCGACGTGTCTAAAATTATCACCGTAACTACGCTGTGGGAGATTGTCATGTGGCATAACCAAAATATGAATCAGAATATGCAAAACGATCTTTACACCGATCCTATCGTCCCACAGCTGCCGCGCAACGCGTCTCGTGATATGTTCAGTTATCGTCGAGATATGATCAGTTATCGTCGAAGCGCCGCTCCTGAAGTCGACACCGAATTAAAGGAAATATTACAGTCATATGTAAGTAGGTCCACCCCGGCGCTGAGAATGTATAGCGGAATGTTTGACTCCAGGTTTGTGATGGAGGCCGAGATTCAACGCTTTCTGCAGGGCACCGTTTCCGACGCATTTCCGTGGAAACTAGAAATAGAAAGCCTGGACTCATGCATTCTATTCTACTCTCTCCTCAGCGCATGTCTGGGTTTTCTGTATTACAACGTTTATTCAAGAACCATGTGCAGTGAAGAGAAACAAGACGAGCCGATGCAAGCTATGATGAATGGAGATGTGTTGCTGTTTGACTCTCTGTACTGGTTTGTACAGTTTCTATTTAACTTCATTCTTCTCGACATATGCTCAGCAGTGACAATTCCTGTCGTTGCGGCTTGGCAGGCCTTGATTTATACGACTCTATTATACATAGTGTGTCATCCTTCTGAAATGCCCAAACACTCGCAATTGCTGGTCATCTTTATTTGGGCGATGCACACTTTTCTGCAGACGTCCTTTTCGCACGCCGGGATTTCTGAAGGTGGAATCTCATTGATATGCCATCTAATCAACCTAATTGTTTGTTATATCACACTTGTGGAAAAAATGGACCTGCCCAAGTTTTTAAACTTGAGGATATGGAGCTGTTTATTGTGCAACGTGATTTTCTTGTTTGTGTACACTTTTAACATTGAATACATTTCAGTAAACGAGTAAAGTGCGTTTTATGTTTCATTCAATGAGAAAACATTCACATTCATATCTTGATATCACTAGCGCGGGTAATTTTCCACTGAAATTTGAAGATTCCGATTTACTGACATGAGTTTTTGCTGCTCCGCAAAACTCAAATTGTTTTTGGAAAGGTCAAGTGTTTGAAGCCCGACGAACCAGCCTGCATTCAGGCAAGTTGCCAAAAAATCAATATGCCCGTCTAAACCATTGTCTGACAGGTCAATTGTGGTAATAGAGCCACAACTTGCCAAGATTCTCAATCCATTCAAATTACACTCATACTTGCTGTTACTTCCATGGCAAACTTTATTTTCGGACAGATCTACGTGACGGAGATTTTTACATTCCACTAACGAATTCATGATAATTTCAAATTCCGGATCTTTCATAGCGCAATGACGCAAGCTGATTGCCGTCATATTCGGGCATTGCATCAGTCCAGATGACAGACACGCGGCAAATGGCAGATTGATTTTTTGGTGTTGCAGCATTAGTTTTTGCACATTTGGGTACTGCGAAAGAAGTTTTGGCAGATGTAAATATTGGAATGTATCATTATGAATGCCTAATTGCGATAAATCCAACACAACGGGGTCGCGGATGCTCGCTGGTTTTGCGATGAGGTCTTGAATAGATACATTTTTGGGGGCTTGTAGATATTTCAGATTTGGATCATGTACATAGGTTGGGTATCGCAACGCGCTATGATAGTGTTGATTGACAAGTGCCATGTTTGGATTTACACTGCTTAACATTTGTGCGACTTCTAATGGAAGATGAGGCGGTGGCATTTTGATCTTTCTTCTGAAAATTAATAATGTTTATATATATCGATTGTTCAAAATATTTCACCATGAGACTCCCCATGTTGCAACAACGACACTCACTGTTTCTCGTCGAATCCCGTTGCCTGAGTAGGCTAGCAAATCTCATGGTTCTTTCTTTGAACACTTTTGCACTGGCTTCACTACATCCATCATCATTGTACTCGGGATCCCTTCGCACTTGCGCTTTGATATCTTGAACGTCAAATCTTGTAGACTACTTAAGCAAACAGATTTCACCCTTCTCAGTTTAAGCCATTCCAAAGCGGCTTTCGTTTCCGACGCAGAACAAGAACGCGCTTTGGTAATGTTGCACAACTTTTTGAAAGCCTCAATGGCCTCAGAATCGGTATATCGCCGAGGAAACACGACGTCATAGCCGTTTCTGTACATTAAACAGAGTTCCTCAAATGTTGCACACACAAGACGAGTTTCTTCGACGCTCAGGCCATCCTCGGTAAAAGACTTCATAAACACGACGAACTCGTCTGTTTCAGTCTCGCATTGAGTTCGCTTGACAGCCATGGCGAGTTGCCACCGCTAGGTGTAGAAGGTTATAACCACAGGGCCGCGTTAATATGATATTACACGAATTCAAACGCGTTTTACAGCAGATGTTTGGCGCAAAAATAAAGTTGAAAAGTGCACCAGTGCACAAACATTTTCAAAATCAGATCTACATGTCTTTACTATTGGCTTTTGCAACACCATCACTTGTGAATGTCTACCAAGACAACACTAGACCAACCGAGTATCGTGCTGACCTCTAAAAAGTTTGAAATCTGCCCCAGTTGTCATGATGAAGCTTGTGTATGCCCTTTTGAGTCAGAGGAGGGGTTTTATCTTGTTGATTATACATTCAAAACGAACCCAAACCAATCGGGAGAGTGCATTCACATCGACACGGAACTGGACGAGAACGACGACGTGCAAGATTCAGAGCAAATGATACGCTCGGCCATCTCTGAACTTGAGGAAATTTTTGAAATGGTTTTGGATGATGAGACATTTTATGAAAAGACAAAATAAAACAAATGATCAAGTGTATCAGGGTTTCTGAGTGCAGAGCCTAGTGTACCTAATCAACCAATAACATATGCAAACAAAAGCTAGGTGAGACTCCCAACACGCGGTCGAAGCAGAAAGGCCCCGTGGTCCAAAGAAACTAGGCCCTAAAGCCTACGGGTTCTCTTCTTTCTTCTTGATCGGACAGATCTCAGGCCTCGGGTAATTGCGAGCAGCAGTCAGTCTCCAAGCATTCTTGTTCCAGGCGTCTCTGTCAATGTAATACTCGAGATACACTTGCCTCTGGCGGGACCCCGGCGGCCTCTTGATCCCAATTTCAGACAGAAAACGACGTACCTGTTGGAAGTCTTTCTTCTTTTCGTTCTTGAGAGTCAGGTCGTTGCCCCGGCGCATATTCTGAGGCCGCTTTTTGAACAGGGCACTGACCAGGTTGTAGAACTGATCCCGCTGTTTCTCGTCCTTGAACTTCCACGATGTCACGGCAACGGGTGCATTGCCAGCGCATGTGTAGTTGGTTTTGGGTAGGTTCTCCTTGATCCAATCTTCGTATATGGCAATGAGTTCCATATAGTGTTCGCGAAGCTTATACTCATTGAAGCCGTGCGCGTCTTGCATAACGTAGAGCTTTTCGATGGGGGCCTGGCATTTGGTCAAATTGCCGCTCTGTTTCGTAGGCCCTACAGCGCCGGACGACTTGTTTCCGCCATTTTCCAAGGCACCCATGTAAGGCGTGGACGAAAGAAGCTCGCAAGTCTGGGCAGTCAAAGCTACGTTCTCATCGTCCATGTCGTGCTCCTTCGCGTTCCAAAGGTAAAACTTGTGCATCTGGTTCTGACGTTGTTTCTTTAGCTCCTCGGCGTCAACTACTGAAGCCACTTTGCGCGGCTTAAAGCACTTGTTGAGTGTATCGGATTCCAAGGACCTTTTCTTCGGCGCAGGCTCCGGTGCCGCGGCCGTCTCAAGTGGAAAGGTCTTGAGCTCGGGTTGTTCGAACAATGCTTCAAGCATTTTCAGGTCCCTGTCCATGATCAAGACAAGAACTGCACAGAAACCAAACAGAGTTGGTTACGATTGAGCTAGTCACCATGCGCGCCGTTCGCATGAGCACGGTACTCAATTGGCATCCGTGCAGCTGAACGCACGGCAATCGCACATGTGCTGTTCTCAGTGATCCGCACCCAATACGCCTGCGTACCGAATACAAGACGGAGTCTCGGCCAGCACAGATGCGCGTGGCGCTGCTCGCCGTTTGGTCTTGTTTCCGTCGCGAAGCTCAAACTCTGATAAAAAGACCTTTGACGCGAAGGTCAATTTTTGCGCAATAATTTGAAAATTTTACAGCAATTTTTATTTTTGCGGGTTCATTTTGAAAAAAAACACATGCACGTGTTTGGTTTTTTTTTGAGGACACCACTCCTCTGCAACTCGGCACCTCGCTGCGTCAGGAGGAAACGATGTTGGTCGATGCCCAGTGTGCCGCCCAAATCTACGCGGATGACATGGTTGATAAGAGCGACCATGACTCGAAACTCTCTGAGAAGGAGATGAAGGAGTGGCACGAACAGTTGCAGAAAGGCTTTATGCAAAAGCTCTCCGCGGGCATCAAACGTTGAACATCATACAATAGAACTACCATAACAACCCTCACGCTCTCTTGTGTCGAAAGAACACGCCGGTATTGCTTGGGTCGATTGCAAAATTTTGTGGTGCAGCATTACTGGTTGTGTCAGGTGTCTGGTCCTCTTCCTTTTTAGGATGATTTTCTGGGTGTGCCTTAGTCTTTTTGTTTAAACTTTGTGCAAAATCAAAAATTTCGGACGCTACCGTCACTGCGGTGACAGATAGAAAGGCGTACTCCCGTGTAATTTCTTCAAATGTGATGAACACAGTCACGTAGAAAAAGAGGTGCAGCAAGTACTGCCCGTGCGTGCTCATCTGAAAGACAGATCCAGATAGCACTCGGTCGTAGTCGTTTTCATACAGGAGCTCCAAGCACATGTTCAAAAACAACCCTACCACTGCCAATGGCACAACCGGAAGGCTCGACTCACGGTTTTTGTGGCCGCAGTGTTTCTCAAATTTTTCAAAAAACTGAGAGACAAACACAAGGTAGATGCAGTAAAAGGCGAAAATGTACGTCTTCCGACGCTCACCGTCAACGTAGCACGCGCTCTTGATCTTGATTCTGATCATTTGCAGGGAGCCAATAATGCTGATGCCGACCAAGCCGTAGAAGAATGCGAATGCGATTCTGTAAGTCCCACTTCACGTATGTGAACACAGACTCTTATTATTGTCGCTGTAACAGGCGACAATGCTGTCTGCAATCAAGGCCAGGATGGATATTGCACCCATCGCGCACACGGAGCAGAGATCTACGATGCCCTGCTTGCGCAGTTTTTTCAAGCCACCTTTTTCTTCCGCGTGATTGGAATCATGGTCAAGGCACAGAAAGAGCGTCGCCAAGAAATAAGTTCCCCCGTACAGAATAAGCTGCAGTTGCAGGATGAAATAGTCTATAGCTGTTTGACTCATGTCCATTCGTACAAGATTATAAATTCCTAGAATGGAATATTCAAAACACGAAGCGAAGAGAACGACGGAAATGTTGTAGAAAATCAGTTGCGCTGTCATTTTTTCTGGCAAACGTGTACGAATGGCGCTAGTGGGTATATATATAGTGTTATCGGAGCATAACCCCGTTTTTTTCCCGCGGGCTTTCCTGGCAACCAGGGCGCATCTAAATATGCGAGCCATTGAACGGCTGCTGCTCGGTGATGTCCTGATCTGGCTCGTCGTGCTCTGCTGGTGGGCGCAGGCCGAGCAGGTGTCGGAGCCGGCGTGCATGCTGTCTTGAAACGTTCGGCTTTTTGTGTGCACCAAAAACACACCGGTTCGAATAGTTGCGCCTGAGCTCAGATGAAATTCGTTTTTTTTGTGCGCCCTCAAAACACACCGATTCGAATTGTTGCGCCTAGTTTATTAATGGATCCAGATAGTTTATTAATGGATCCAGCTTTGCGACATTCGCGTGAAGTTGCGCCTGCTAAGCTCAGATGAAATTCGTTTTTTTTGTGCGCCACTCAAAACACACCGATTCGAATTGTTGCGCCTAGTTTATTAATGGATCAAGATAGTTTATTAATGGATCCAGCTTTGCGACATTCGCGTGAAGTTGCGCCTAGTTCATCACAGTGCCAGCCACCAAAATAAACGCCAAAAAGGCCTTGCTAACAACATTGAGAACTGCGTAAGCATACGCACTGGTCTTCCACACGCGTAAGTTTTTCTGCCTCCACCGAGTTTCAAATCCGGGTTGATTTTGGTCCAGTGAGGCACGCCAGTTTTCATAGGCGAACGCAATGAATTGGGTCAGCTGCACTACACCAAACGACGTGTAAAACACAAACTGCGAATAGATGACGGCCTGAACCCAACCTGGGACGTCCGGTATTTTATGATCATGCCTGCACTGCGAACCCGTGCCAATGGTCTGCAGATTCTTGACTTCGCTTTTGACGTTGTCAAAGTTTGAAAACAGACTCACCCACAGTGTTGCATGCAGAAACCATGCGACAATTTCTACGCACACTGCGCGCCAAAACAAGCTAAAGTACCGCCTGTCGCCATACAGCAGTGCGTTTCCGTGTTGGTGCTTACAGGGCATGTAAAGAGAGTCAAGAGAGTTTTCAACAATAAACCCGAGCAGGGTTAGGCAGCCTTGAATAAGGACTATAAACCACAATTCGTTTACGCTGGAGCCCTGAAAGTTGAACGCAACCACCAAGAGCTGAATGCTCGCTGTCCAAGTGTACTCAAACCACATTGAAAACGATGAACCGTGTATAGGTCTGAACTCAAGCGTCTTAGTCCAGGTGTTTTCAGTGCTTTCGTTGTGCTGGCAAAAGTCGTACGGGCACTGCTGCCCGTCCCCAAGATCATTATCCTGTTTTTTGAAGCACACGTAACGCCACCCCTGGAACAAGAGAGAAACGGTAAAGACAAACAGCAAGAGAACGAGGCTGTTTGCGCCACTCAAAAACCGCCCCCAGAACTTGGTGCTCTTGTGCGCATCTACTATCAGCGGGTAACGGAAGAAGTGGTTATCGCCCCACTTGACCGATACTGACGTGCTCTCGTGCGAGTCGATCGGTGAAATCTTGGTGCATGGGCTGTGGGAGTACGCATGTGTGAAACGGTCCAAAATATCTGCCGGGCACGCACTCTCTTGCAGCAGCGAACTGTTGCCGCAAAAATCGGATTCATTCCTCGAGATGAAAAGCGCGAGTCGCGTGTCATACGTATAATTCTCAACAATATTGTCGGAAGTGGATAGCAAGACGATGCAGGTGATCCAACTCACAAACGAAATAAGCAACGCCATGCCGTACAGAAAACGAGAGGTTAGATAGTGTTTACCTGCCTCGGGTTCCTTTTTGTCTGGGGTGTAAATAGGTTGGTAAACAGGCGCCTGCATTTGCAAATGATTTATTGTCATTAACGCTTATATATCATGCTTAGCTTTCTACGCGGCAGGCTGTTTTAAAAGGCCTGCGCTGTCCCATTGCTTTGTGGGAAAAAAATTCAGTGTGTATTGGAATCAATGGGATGAAGAAACCAGTGCACCCAGCGATTCAAAACTAACTCAAATGTCACTTCCCACCAAAACATCCACCTGAACACCCCCTCCTGCGTTGGAAATCGCGCTGCCGATCCGACGGGTCTGATCCATGACACTCGAGTGCTTCACCACAGACTTGTAGCTCGTGCGGATCGGAGCAATGATATACGTCCTCAAAATGGTGGTGTGGTCCCCTGCAGGGTCCATCTTGCCTCGCTGAACCATGGCTTGGTTTGCAGATTGATTGACGCTGGCAACCATCGACAAGTACAAAGCTTCAATCTTGGCCCTGTAACCATCAACGAAGCAGCACTTTTGCATGGCCTCCAGTGTCGCGACCGGACGGATGTGCCTGTATCCCTCACGGTTGAAACAGACAAGCTCCTTGTGTCGGATCCACATAAGCTCATCGCCGCTGTTGATGTGGAACGGGCCATTCCGCACGGTAAAGGCGCCGCTACGCAGGACGCTGAAGCAATTATCGCCGTCGCGCTGGTCCATGTAAGCAGATCCCAGCGAGAATCCCTGGAAGGTCCACGTCGAGGGCTCAATGGAGTTTCCAAAGCCAGATGGGTTCTTGGGCGTGTTGACGCTGGGAACCGACTCTCCTACATCCCCCACGACATGAGTGGTAGACTCGTAAACCGTGTTGAAGAGGTCCATCATTTGGGTGGTAAAATTGTTCTTGTCAAGTTTTTCGAGGTTGATGATAAGAGTCCGCTTGTCAATCACATAGGCGAAATCCTTTTCGACTTCGTTTCCCCCCGAATGGCTGGTTTTATACGTTGCATAATTGGCCGCATTACAAAAAATCACCGGGTGTTTTCGGCAGCACCCTGGCGCGGGCTTGCTTGCTCCGGATGGCACAGTTTCCCCGTCCACAGACAGAAAACCGTTAAAGTACTGTAGGCCGATGAACCCTTCCTTACTGGCTGCTTTCAGTCCATCATCATTCACGTGCAAGCTGATTTGGTGTGTCACCAGGTACAACTCGAGCTCGCTGCGGGCGTCGTACCAGTCTCGGTAATAAGAAGAAATACTATTATCAATCTTGTTGACGCCAAGACCTGTCAAAGGCTTGTAGTCTTCCATGATCCCAGATTCATTGGTCGGCAGCGGCATCTTGCAGCTCTGGTTCCCGACAGGGCAACTCGGGTCCTTCGACATGACATTACAATACGCATCGGTTTTGGCCCGTTTCAGCGAGGGTGCCAAGCAAAGCTCGTACTTGGCAACGTTGAGATCCGGGTCCTTCACGTTTTGCTGTGCAATTTGGCGAGCAGAGTCCTTGTCTGCGCGGCAGGTCGTGACAAGAGTAGCGCCCTGTGCGACACGGCTGCCGCCAGTCATACTGGCAATCGAACGGCTCATGCTATCACTGTTTGCCTGGGTAATTCTTCACTGCTTATATACATGAGCGGCATTGAACTAATACATATCATGCCGCTGCGCTTGATGTTTGGAGTTTTGTGGGTGTAAATGTCAAAATAACGGCACATACGCGATTTTGCATGACATCTTGCACCGTGCGCAGACATCACCATTATGAGGCCTGGGCCTGGGTCTTGACTAATATCAAGACCAAGCTTGGTGTCGAGATACAAGCGCGCAATAGAACTCTGTGTCTGTCGCGAATCGATCCCCCAAATGTTGCCACGTATATATTTGTACACAGAGAGCATGAGAGACTGATGAAACAGGGGCAGGATGCGAACGAATCTTTTTCGTTTTTCGTCGAGTCCTCCAGTCTACAAAGACAGCCGAGCGAGTCATACATTGAGCGTGCTTGTATTTTGCGGATTCTCTTTTCAATCAAAAACCTTGACATATCCGACGCTCTTTCGCAACTGACCGGCATGGGGGTTTTTGTTGGTGCTTTCAACATAGAGCACCTTCGACGCGTACACTTTGAGCAGCGACTGACTCTGTTTGACGCGGCGCAGACCATGGATTTTTTTTCCACACTTGCCGTGGACGCCTTCGACGACATCGTGACAGAGGTTCTGGCCGCTCACAACGACGAGCCAAACCGCAGCCCCTTTCTGTGTCTAAAACGCACGTTTGAGGAAAACTTCGGGGTTATGCATGACTGTGAACACGTGTTGATATGGCTCTTCTTTGCGCTGCACAACTGGGAATGTGCCAGGGACGAGCTCCTCGTCCTTATATTTCAAAAGCTTCCTCGTTTTGGAAACAGCCAAGATGTCGTGATGAAACTGCTGGGGTTTTCGTTCCACAGCCACGCGGCTGAGAAACACGTGGCGACCGACGCGTGCATTGTGCTGCGCTTCTTGCGCTTCCACAACACCCCCAACTTACATTCCGCGGTCAGCTTAAAAGAGCAGCCTACCTCCGCCAACCCCCTGTCAGATACCATGGTGGCTCAACGACAGTGCCGCTTCAAGCTTAGCAAGCTACGAGAGCGTGTGCTCAACAAAACACACACCAAGAAAAGTGCTACGGGTGAGCCACTGGGGTCGTGGAAACCCAAGGGACTTCCAATTACAGAAGATGTCTGGGATTCCTACTCGAAAGCACATCAACAATGCATAATCCTGCTCAGCAGCATGTCCAAGCCGATGGCGGATGATGTAGATGACCTGATCAACACGTTTCTGGCAGAATGCGAAATCGGCTCCCACGGTGAAAAACGCGAGCATTTCAAAAAATATCAACCGCAGATGTCCGACACAGACAACATCTGCCAAAGTATTTATTATTTGCTCTCGCGCTTTTCACACGTCGTAGACGTCGACCAAACCAATTCCTTCCTATTCGTCAATAGCTTCACGCAAAGTTGTTTTGAGCACATGCTTGGCATCAGCCAGTTGAACGCCATGTCTCTCTGCCTCAAGGTGCAGATTTTCGTCTGCTGCCATTTGATTGAGCCGATCAGGAAGCAGACCTTCCACGCACTGATTTCAAATTTTAATCGCCGCGCGTTTAAGGGGGACACCAAGAACCAATTGCCTACGTTTATCTCAAGCAACGTCGACGATTCTATTGCCGCGTGGTCGCAGAATAACAAGTTTCCTCGTGACTTGGTAAAAACAGTCCTGGCGCCGCTCTGCACCTAGGTCTTCTTGATTCAACTACGAAAAACTCAAAACGATGCTCACTACGGAGACTTTGGTTCTTCTGGGCCATAAATCTCGTCGTCGGTGACGTTGCGGCAGAATGCCGCGGCGCCCAGCTGAAAATCTTGCAAAGAGCACTCGAGGCGGCGCAAGGCCTCGCAAAAACGATCCACGGCCTGTATGTTGAAATTGCAAGCATTGCGCGGGTCCTTGATGTCACTCTTGGCAAGCGGGTACTTGATATCAGAACGCGCGGCCTTGAACGCCGCGCAGAGCACTTGGAGTTTCTCGAGAGAGGCATCAAGCTCAGCCATTTTCTCCACCGCGGTTTCTCTTTGATAGTCCTCTAACTCAGCAGACGACATGTTCCAAAGCCTTTCCAGACTATTAACCTTTTTGGCCTTCTTCGATGCGCCGGTTTCCTCGTCGCGGACCTCGCGCTTGCGCTGATCGGCCATTTGGTCGTGTTTGCACTTGGGAGACGATTGCTCAAAATAAAACTTTTGACGCGAACCCCGGGTGGTACAAATTAACAAATTAAAACGTGAAAAGTACAACAATACAAAACAGTCGCAATTTTGGTACAAAAACTACATAAATAAAACAGTACAAAGTTGCTGTAAAACGTGTGCAAATTCAGTTCCTTTGACTTAAAAAGACTGTCTGGCACTAACACGAGCATCAACCCACACCGAGGATGGCGACACCACCCGGAAGCCCGGGGTCGTTTACGTTGCATTCTGATGAGATCCTTGACTTTGCCAAGGACATTTCTGAGCACATGCTGCTTATGATTGCCAACCGAGTTGCGGTTCGTGCGACCAATTCCCATGCCGAACAACACGGCGGCGACGACGAAGATCTTATCAAGGTCAAACGCGATCACAAAAATGCGTTTTTTGACAGGTACTCCGAGTGGATCAATCCCGTTGCTTGTACCGAGGTTGGAAAATTCTTGGACAAGAACAGGGACAAAATGATGGTCGTGCAAGATGGCAAGGAGCCCGCTGCCGCCATGCACACAAACGAATCCAAATCCATTAAGCGTGGTGGTATCAATACCAGCTCCAACGCGTACAACCTTCTTAAAGAGACGACCGAGGCGGTCGCTACCGACACGATTGAAAAGGCGGCTGATTTGCATTTGATTCGAATGCAAGCCGCGCTTTTTCCTCTTGAGAACAAAATGTCGGAGAAGGTCAAAAAGTTCTGTCGGATTGAGAAGCCGAGGTTCATTGACATTTTGACAGAAGAAACAAATGGGATTGCGGTGACACGTCTGGATGAGTTTCTTGATCATGAGAAGGAGCTTCGCGATGCCAAGCGTAAGGCCGATGAGCAAGGTGGCGCCAGAAAAAAGGTCAAGAAAGGGGACGAAGACTAATTCCTTGCCCACGACTTTTTATTTGCCGCTTGAAAGGCATCAGTGTATTTTTACGTAGCGACTGTTTTGTCTGTTGGTTTGCAACATTTGTCTGATAGGTAGTATCTGCTAGTTTTGAATAAAAGCAAAAGTATATAAAAAACGCAACCACAAAAAAATGTCGGCGACTGTTTGCAAGGATGGGTTCGAGCAGAATAACCTTTCTTTTTGCCACGTGCCTTGCTATAATCACAAGGCCTACCAGCGTGGACGCGGCTTGCTTTAAACGGTATTTTCCACGAAATTGCTCAGGATTCCACGGAAATGAATTCGAAGCATTCAGAAATCACATCAAGCACAAGGATGGCAAGATAAACGTGATCCAAGGAAGTGAAACATACAACGAAAACACACAAGAATTCGAAACGTCTGTTACCATTTCTGGCAATGATCTAAACAGAAGTCAATTCTGTTCGTGGATTGCAGAGCCCGGTGACGAAGACTGGAACGCCATGCCCTGCCAGGAGTTTCTCTCCAGCATTACAGGCGACGAAGTTCGCGATAAAAGTATCACTGTTAAAGGATCATGTAGCTCAAGATACCATGAAAATAATGATGACAAGCGTGTCACCGATAGCAAGCTGACGGAAACATTGAGAGTGTATAACCGCGCCGTGTTTTACGATATCACGTATTTGACAATGGGACTTGAGAACGGACTAATAACAGCGGGCTTAAAGATGAAAATGCCTTTGCTGACAACGGACGGGGATTTTGCTACGCAATACGCCAACGAGTCTTTACTGTTTTACCTACACTCAAGCAAGCACAACCCCGCCTGTGTCAGATACTGGCATGCGCAAGCGAATGAAAATACCACAGGTATCTTCGACGTGACCTTTGATTTTAAGATCGACGAATCTTGTTCAGAAAAACCTTACGATTGCGCGGAGAATTGGACGCCAACTAACGTTCAAGAACAAGTTGCTTGTGAAGGCTCGTTTTGCTACGAGCGCGCAAAATGTGAGCCTGATACATGTGCAATTAACGAAGTTGGGGACTCGATCAACGGGGGTTGCAGGAAATGTAACAATGGAACGTACATGCTCACAGCAGGGGCTCTTGCGAAGCAGAAAACTTCATGTAATCCTATCCCCTCAAGTAATACAGCGTGCGCGAAAATTATTGAAAAGAAAATAGATGCTTGCAGTTCTAAGATGGGGATAGAGGAAAAGAACAAACTGAGTTTGATTTTGGACGTCGAGTGCAACGAGGATGGAAGTGTAGTAATGCTGTGGGACGGTAGCATGCAGAGTGTTGAAAGCGAATTTGTAGATATCAGAAACTTCATTGCCGATATTTTGAACGTGACCAGCACGGAAATCTCTCTGGAATATGAGCGACGAAAGCTAACGCTGCAAACCACAACTAGGCGCCGTCTGCTGCAAGATGATGGCATTGCTGAAGATGACATGACAACCACAATAGTTTTGAACGCCACTTCATCAGCATCTCCATCATCAACACCATCGCCATCATCAACACCATCAACACCATCAACACCATCGCCATCATCAACACCATCGCCACCATCAACACCATCGTCACCATCGTCACCATCAACACCATCAACACCATCAACACCATCGCCACCATCCACAAGAACGAGGGCGACGGTATTAATCGAGTCATCCACAAGTGACAATAGCGCAATCATTGCTTTCTTTGCCATCGCATCCCTGATCATTTTCGCCTGTGCCGTTGTCTTTATTACAGACCTTGGTAACCGCGTGTCTGTAACTTTGGCGCCTGAAAATCAGTACAGGCCTTTGTACATTGATCCAGGTTTGAATAGCCAAACTCCTTCCGTCTTTGGTCACCCGGGTCAAGGTAATCCCTTTGTACAGCCCCAAGGGCCCCCTGTTCAAGTTTATCCAGCTCTACAACACCAGACGACCCCCGTTCAAGGTTATCCATCTCCGAAACCCCAGCCGCCTGCCAACAAAAGGCTTTCTAATCAAAATCAGGCGCGATAAACGGTTTAGTCATTACCATAAGTTCAGAGTATAGAGATGGCCCAAAAACACGAGCGGTGTAGGAAGTCATCACGACGCTTGGGCCTTCTGGTGGCATGTTTTTTGTTTATTTCGGAGCACGTTTTGAAGTTGCAGTTCCCAGGAATACAGAACGTTGATTTAAGACTTGAATTGAGACAAAACAAACACTTTGAACAACCGTGTCCTCTTTTTAAAAAAACACATATCTTCAGTGAAATAAAAAGTTCATCACAAAACATCAAAGCCAAGCCATGACTACAATTTGCCTCAATTGTAACAGGAGAATCACGTGGTGATTCACAGAGAACCAATCGATTTTCCGATGATTCTTT
>MDTA01204519.1_pt1 | contig 20982 bp, 18 predicted proteins | sample 811151 | NCBI WGS metagenome assembly MDTA01 (sample SAMN05326648, study PRJNA326480) | marine metagenome | isolation source: seawater | place: Indian Ocean: South | collected 2010 | reverse complement strand
CACTTATATTTAATTCCTAATTCATTTAAAACTAATTCAACAAACCTTTTAACAGTATATTGTTTTCCAGTAGCTATTACATAATCAGATGCCTTTTTTTTTTGTAAAATTTTCCACATAGCTTCAACATAATCCTTGGCATGGCCCCAATCTCTTCTAGCATTTAGATTACCTAAAAATAGTATCTTTTGTTTTTTTAATTTAATTCTACTTAAACCCATAACAATTTTTCTTGTAACAAAAGTTTCACCCCTGACTGGACTTTCGTGATTAAATAAAATTCCATTACTCGCAAAAATATTATATGCCTCTCTATAATTAATTGTAATCCAATGTGCATATACTTTTGCTACTCCATATGGACTTCTTGGATAAAAGGGAGTTTTTTCATTTTGAGGAACTTCTTTAACTTTACCGTACATTTCTGAAGTCCCAGCCTGGTAAAATTTTGTCTTCTTTTCTAAACCATGAAATTTTATTGCTTCCAATATTCTCAATGCACCAAGTGCATCAGCATTAGCTGTGTATTCAGGAACTTCAAACGAAACAGCAACATGTGATTGGGCAGCTAAATTATATATTTCATCAGGTTTTATTTTTTTTATTAAAGTTGAAACTGAAATTGCATCTGTAATATCACCATAGTGTAGAAAAAATTTTCTATTTTTTTCAAATGGGTCTTGATAAATATGATCCACTCTACTTGTATTGAGGGATGAAGATCTTCTTTTTACTCCATGAACTAAGTATCCCTTTTTAATAAGAAATTCAGATAAATATGATCCATCTTGTCCTGTTACACCAAATATCAAAGCGATTTTTTTTTTCATTATTTAACTTATAAAATTTAATACCATATAAAATTGATTATTAATACCTCTAATATAATAAAATCGATTACAAGAATTTTTTATATTTAAAAACAAAAAACTTAAAATAAATAAAAGTATAAATTGTCATATTAAATAAAATTAATAATACTTGTATTTGAGAATTAGAATAAAAATTTAAAGCAATAAAAAAAATTATTAAATTATAAATATTAATTAATTGAGCTGAGATTAAATTTGAACTTAACACTGTTAATTTATACTTTTTTTTGAGGACAAAAAATATCAATTGGTGAAGATGATTTGAGTCAGGATGTAATGGTGATTTTTTTAAAATATTTTTTCTAAAAATTGAAAATAAATTTTCATAACATGGATACCATAATAGTAATACAATAAAAAAAGGTGATAAGAAATTATTCCAATTATAAATATGTATAAGAAATATTGAAAAACTAAAACCAAGTAAATATGAACCAGAGTCACCAAGATATAACTTGTTAAACAAATTAAGAATAAAAATTATTGATAGTAAATAGAATATATACAAAATAGATATGTTTTTTAAATCAATTCCTTCATTTAAATACAAATAATTTATAATCAGACTTATCAATAAAAAATAACCAATAGTTAAAGTATTCATTCCATCAATAAAATTTGAACCATTTATTAAAATCAAAATACAAAAAGTAACAAATAAAATATTAAATAATTTGATATTCAAAAAATTATCTAATAAAAAAATTCTTGTATCAGAAATTTTTAACTCGTTAAAAAGTATATAAAGAATTACTAAAAAGATTTGTAAAATAAATCTTTTTTTTACAGATTTAATTAATTTCATATCTGAAAATACACCCAATAACAAAATACAAAAACAAAATAGAATAAAAGACAATATTTGATGATTAATAAAATATAAATATCCAACAAATATTAAAATTCCTCCTGTTAATGGTATTTTTTGTTTTGAAGAAAATTTTTGATGATTATCTCCTGTTTCACTTAACAAAATTTTTTTTGAATAAACAAAACGGTTTAAGAAAAAAGAAAAAATAATTAGAAAAATTAAATATAAATAAAAGTAATTCATTTTATATTTTATTATATTTTATAACAAAATTTATAGACAAATTAACCAAATGTAACAAAGATTTAAACCAACCATACCCCATATAAATTTTGTAAACCCTAAATCCATCTATTAATTTTTGGAAACTTGAAGATGATAAAGAATTTTCGGTTTTCCTCCAATTTGATAATGTTTTATTTAAACCAACCAATCTTTTATTATCTTTTGCCAATTTAAGCCAAAAAACATAATCCTCTTTAGTTTTAAGAGATGCAAATCTATATTTTTTATTCTTTAAAATATCTTTTTTTATAATTACAGTTGATAAACCAATATCACAAGAATTAATTAACTTTTCAAAATTCATTAGTTTTTTAACTTTAATTAGACCTATAAATTTTTCTTTTTCATTTATAATATTATAATTAGTGAAAGAAAATTTAATTTTTTTTTTTTCCATAAATTTTAATTGAATTTTGAGTTTATTTTTTTTCCATAAGTCATCCGAGTCACAAAAAGCTAAAAATTTTCCCCTAGCTATTTTCATACCTTTATTTCTAGATCTACCTGCTCCTAGGTTTTTTAAATTAAAAAATAGTTTTATTCTTTTGTCTTTTTTTTTGATATTAGTAAGTAATTTTTTGGAAAATTTTGTATTTTCATCATCAATTATAATTAATTCAAATTTTCTATAAGTCTGTTGTAAAATTGATTTAATGGTTTTTTCTATATATTTTTCTTTTTTATAATATGGGATAATAACACTTACAAGTGAGGACATAAAAAAAATTATTAATTATCTAACAGTTTTTGCACCAAATTCATTTCCATAAAGTTTTTTTTCAACAACAGAATTTTTTATATCACCATCGAAACTATCTTTATAAATTTGTAATTTATTTTTTTTACCAACTAAAAAATTTTTAAAATCATAATTTTTATCAATATTTGTAATTATCAGTTCCGATGAGCCAAACTCTTTTTTTTTATTAAAAATTGCTCCGGCAAGCTTCACATTATATAAATTTAGTTTTTTTACTGCAATGGTTGAGGAGTCTTTTACTGCTAAACCTATCTCAGAATTTTTTACATCTATTTCGTTAATATATCCTTTTGAATTTTCCCCTGCACTAAATGCTTTATCTCCTGCATTATAAACTTTTAAATAATTGCCTTTTATTTTTGTCCCAGATATATCCAAACAGTCGTTATTTATGTTATTACACTCAATTTTTTCAAATTCCAATTTCCCTCCATCAATATCTAACCCGTCTGATAAACTATTTTCTATACTAAGTTTTTTGACATAACTATCTGAATGTATAAGATTTATTGCATCTTCTGAATTTGAATTAAGAATTTTTGTATTATTTAATAAAACTTCTGAATTAATAATATTTAAACCCGAAAAAAGAATTGATTGTTTTATACTTGGTTTATCAAGATTTTCTACTATAAGATTTTTTGAAAAAAATTTTCCACCAATTTGTACAATTGATCCATTTTTCTCTAAATTTCCTTTAATTAATATTGGGCTATCTTTAGTTCCTTCAAAATTCAAATTTCCCTCGGAAAAAAGGATTGCATTGTTATAAAAATATATTTTATTTTTTTTGTTAAAAAATAATGTTTGATTTTTTGGAATATAGGTATTTTTTTTGATATGAATTTCTTCAGATATTACACTAAAATTTTTATCAATCTTTAGTATATCTTTGATATTTTGAAGTTTTTTAAAAATTATTGGTTTATAGTAACTTTGAATATCATTGTCTTTTTCAAGATTTTTAATTAATTGATTGCCCGCTAAATCATAAAAAGTAACATTTTTTTTATTTGGTTTACAACTTTTAAACTTATGCGAAACCCTTCCAACTAATAGCAACTCCCTATAGGTATCATTAGAGCATATAAATTTTACCTTTATCGGTACATTGCTTGTATGTGAGTCAAAGAAAACGGTCTTATTTATAACATTTAATTTATAATCATGTTGTGACTGATAATTTCGAGTAATTTGAAAATTATCAAAATTTTTGATTTTAGATCTTATCAAAGCAGCACGCTCATATATTTTATCTTTATCAAATACGAATGGAGCAAAACCAACCCAAGTAATTTTATCTACTTTTGAAAAATCACCATAAATACTCTCATTTATTAAGTTAATTTCATCATCATATTTTTCAAAAAAATTGTTCAAAAATTTATCACTTGTAATTTCTTTAAGTGTTGAAAAATAACTTCTTACAAAGTCTTCTCTTAATTCATTCTTATTTTTATAAAAAAACTTTAAATACCAACTTTGATTTCTACATAAATAAATACACTTTGGATTATCTCCTAGAAAATCGAAAATCACAAAGTTGTTAAATTGGCCTGCACCTACATGTGCGTCATATCCTATTGGTTCAAATTTGGCAGTCGCAGGATTATAATAAAAATTTACACTTTTAGATAATGAGCCATGATAACTAGCCAATAAATCTGTTACCGCAAAATATCTTGCCCATTTTTTCCAATCGAATGAGTCCTCATAATTAAAATTTTGTCCTCTGAAACTATTAATTATTGAATATGCATAATTTAGTAAATCTATGTTCTTTTTTTTCCAATATTTCTCAGAATGAGCTTCAAATAAATGAGTAGGAAAAATCTCAGAAGTTCTGTCATCTGCATTAAATATTGGACCATATCTATGATTATACCGTTCAATCAACTCTTTGCTCATCCCCTCTTCTAGAACATAAAGACCCTTTTTTTTTCCATTAATTGTTAAATTTTTAAATAAATATTCAATAGAAATATTTCCTAATTCTTTCTGAAGTTTATGAAAGATATATTCGTGAGTATAATTTCTTATAATTGGTTTTTGTAAATTAAATTCCTCCATGCCATATAATCTTTTTTTTCCAATTATATCTATTTTGTAAGATAATTTATTTTTATCATAATAATGAATTTTTCTTGCACCTTTTAGTCTAACCTTAACATCATACTTATCATCTGATACAACTAAAGTCGCTTTACTCAATTTTTTTATAATTTCAGGATTTGGTGGAGCTTTTTGATTTTTAATTAATCTTTGCTGTTCAATTATTTCAAAATTTTTTTTATCTATAAATAAGTTTATAGTTTCTAACTTATTTCCAAATATATTTACTTTCAATCCAATAAATAGAGCTTTTACATAATCATCAAACAAATTTATATCTAAGCCTGTGGCTTTTTTTTGTGAGTCATTAAATTTAAATAATAATGTCTTTAAAGGATATTTATGATTAAGTTGACTTGAGTAATAGAATATTACAAAAATTATGATTAGTGTAATTTGAAAACCAACTAATAATATTGAAAATTTTTTAAAATATTCAAAAAATTTTTTTAAAATTGTTCTACTTTTTACTTCTTTATTTTCTTTCATAAAATGAATAAATCTATTAAAAATTTACTAACTTATTTAATATTATTTTACAATAAAATACGAATTTGTTTAAATTAAGGTTTTTGAATATAAATTAAGATATATAAAATTATATAAATTCAGTATTGCTTATACTAATTCAAAAAAATGTTTATAAAAAATAAAAAAATCGTTTTTTTTATGCCATTTATCGGTGGGGGTGGTGTTGAGAAAAATTTATATATCATAAGTGATCATTTTTGTAAAAAATTTAAAAATGTATTAGTTTGTACTCATTCATTAAAGCAGCGAAAAAAATTTAATAATAAGATTAAGTTTATCATACCTAAATATCAAATTTCAGAAAAAATTTTTTTAAGGTTTAAATACATGCTTTGTTTAATAAGTTTAGGAATTTTCCTTTTGAAAAATAAAGACGCAGTAGTCTTTTCATTTCAGGCAAATATATACTGCATATTATTATGTAAAATTTTTAAAACCAGAATAGTAGTGCGAAGTAACTCTTCACCATCTGGATGGTATCACAATTCACTCAAAAAGTTTCTTTTTAAAAAGATTATTTCTTTAGCTGATGGGGTAATTGTAAATAGTATTGATTTTAGAAATCAAATGATAAGAAAATTCAATATTAAAGTTAAATGTATTTATAATCCCCTGGATAAAAACCAATTAATTTATAAATCAAAGAGAGGAAAAAAAGATACTTTTTTTAAAAATAAAAAGAGTCACCTTAAAATTATAAATATTGGAAGATTAACTGATCAAAAAAATCAAATAATAATTTTAAAAGCAATTAATATTTTAAAAAATGATATAAATTTAAAATTATTAATTTATGGCCGTGGAGTTGAAAAAGATAATTTACAAAATTATATAAATCAAAATAATTTAGATAACTTAATCAAAATAAGACCATTCACAGATAATCCATATACTGTTTTAAAACAATCAGATTTATTTATTCTTTCGTCAAAATATGAAGGACTCCCAAATGTTTTGTTAGAAGCTTTAACATTAAAAAAATTTATCATTTCAAGTAATTGCCCAACTGGACCGCGAGAAATTTTATTAAATGGTAAAAATGGTTATCTATTTAAAACAGACGATTATCTTGATTTATCTCAAAAAATTTTAAAGTTTCAAAAAAATAAATCTAAAGTAAAAAAAATTTCTCAAAAAGCTTTTAAATCCTTAGATAGATTTGATTATCAAAAAAATTTAAATGAATATTATAATTTTTTAAAAAAATTTTTATAATGAAATAATTTTTTTTAGGTAAATATTATGCCTAAACATTGTGTATTTAATACAATTTTTTTTAGCTTTAATTTTTTTTAATTTAAGTTGATTTGTATCTTTAATACTTGAAAATTCTTCCAATTTTTTTTTAAGCTCTCCTCTTATATTATTTTTAAATAATATGCCAGCTTCACCATTTAATAAAAATTCTTTTGGGCCATTATAACAATCACTTGATATGATAAATAAATTTGAAAGAGCAGCCTCTATAATCACAAAACCTGGCTCCTCCCATAATGATGATAAAATAAAAGCTGAGGCATTTTTCATGTAATAATATATTTTTTTTGAATGGCCCATTAAAAAAACTCTTTTTTCAAGAGAATAAATACTAATTTTGTTGAGTAATTCTTTTTTTTGTTCACCTTCACCAAAAATTAATAAATTTATATCCTCATTTTTTTTCGAAAATTCTAAAAATTCATCAATTAGATAAGAAAAATTTTTTTGACGTGTTAATCTTCCAACAGCTAAAAAATATTTTTTTGGTACTTTCAGGATATTTTTTGATTTAATTTGTTCCCTAAAACTTTCTATATTTATTATCGCATCAGGTAAAAATGTAATTTTATGACTCTGAAAAATATTTAAATCTTTTAATTGTTTGATTAGATCATGAGTTGGGCATGTTATTTTGTATATTTTTTTTAACGAAATAGTCCAATATATTTTTCGCCAAAAATTCAATTTTGGATAACCAGATATTCTTAAAATAAATTTCGTATTAAAATTAAATAAATTTAATAAAAGTAAAGGGAGCGATGTTAATAAGTGAATAATCAAAATATCAGGTTTTTTTTTCTTAATTAAATATAATAAGGGTACAAAAGAAATTAAAAAAATTACAAAATATGAGAATCTGCTTTGAAAAAAACCTTTCTTTGGCAAATACTTAAAGTATGAAAAGCTTAAATCTTGAACTTCAACATTATTTTTTCTAAATATATCCCTATATTCATTCCACTCACCACAAATATTTATAATCTTAACTTTAAACTGATTTTGAGAATATTTAGATAAAGATATTGATGAGTTTATTGTTGATTTAAGTGTGCCAACATTCGTCAAACATGGAGACCAATAATAAATTGTTTTCATTTAAAAATTTTTTATAAATTTACATTTTCATATACATAATCAAAACTTTTTCTTAATGGCATTTTTATCTTAAAAGTTTTTTTAAATCCATTTTTTAAAAGAAGATTATTTATATCGGAAAATTTGTAATTTTTAATGATCATATTGTCGTAATGATGTTCAAATAAAATAAATTTTATTTTTTTTATTTTATCTCTTAATCCTAATAAAACATTATATTCAAAACCCTCAGTATCAATTTTAATTAAATCAACTTTTTCTATGTTTCTTTTATTAAAAAAATCATCTAAGGGTATAATATCAGTTTCAACTTTTTTTTTTAGATAATTTTTTATGCCAAAATAACTAAACAAAAATTTTTTTCTTTTAAAATATTTTGAATTGACATTAAAATTATTAAAAGTGTTTGAAACTCCATCAGATATTTCATTTAAAAGTATTTTTTCACTCTTATGACCTACTCCTTTTAAGAATGTTTCAATTTTAATTTCTGGGATTTTTTTTTTAATCTTTTTAACTTGTTTATTTAATTTATTAAAATTACTTTGACTTGGTTCAAAAGCATAAATTTGTGATATCTGAAATTTTTTCAATAAATCTTTAATTGAATCACCATGATGAGCGCCAATATCAAAAAAAATATCTATTCTATTTAAAAATTTTTTTTTTAGAAAAATATTCTTTTTTCTTTGATAATTAAAATCAATAATTTTTATTAAAAAATTAAGCATTTAGTTTCTATAAATAATATATCTATTCTGGTATATCTCTTTTAACTTATAAAGTTTATTGTCACATTTAGTCGATTTTTTGTCACAAAAACTTTGATTTTGTTTAAGTTTTTTAAATGTATTATCTATTTTAAGAGTTTCTTCATTAATCATAAATTTTGAATTCTTAATCGGATTGTAAGAATATTTTTTATATTCATGAACAAGTCTATCTACATTTCGACCTAGAAAAATTATTATCGTCAAAAACAATAATATTTTTGCCTTAAATAAAAAATTTTGAAAACTATTTTTGTAATTTTCAAGTAGTAGACATAATGGTATAAAAGCTAATAAAAAGAATAAATGATATCCTCCATACCTTAAGGAGGGATGAACACAAAACCAAACAACAAAAATTCCAAATAAAACAAAAATTATCGGCTTATATAATCTCTTTTTTTTCTTAATTTTCTCTTTTTCTTTAAAGATGAGAAATAAGATTATTATAATAAAAAGTAGCGATAATAAAAAATCAAAAACTTTATTAAAAAAATACATTTCTATCCAATTTGGTAACCAATTAAAATTTTCTATATAAATTTTTTTATCCATTTCATTTACATAACCAGCACCAGAACCAGCTTTAGCCCAATTTTCATAGTGAATTTTTAATAATTCAACAGTTTCTATTGGTATAGACCAGCTAAATTTATCAAAGCATGTCAGTTTTTCTGGAAATAATAAACAACCTGTATTAAAAAAATTCGTAATTAATACAAATAAAAATAACATTATACAAAAAAATAAATTAATATTAAAAAATATACTCAAAGAATTTTTTTTCTTAAAAATAAAAAATATTAGTGGAAAAAATAAGACTAGGTATATCAAATAAAAAGCTTTTAAAGAAAGGACTATCACAAAGATAATTAATAAAAGCTTAAGAAAATCGCTATTTTTTTCAATTTTTTTTTGATTTAAAAAAAGTAATAAATTAACAACAAGTAAAATTATAAAAACCATCGCTGATCTATCTGTTCCATGTTCAGCCAATCTATAAAAGAAAATATTTATGAAAATTAATGATGATAAAGATAAAAGACTTATAAATTTTTGATTTTCAAAATTTTTTTTACTAAAAACTAATTTTAGAAAAATAAAGTTTGAAAAAATCATTATATAAACTGAACTTATATGAAATAAATAATATTCAATTCCAGGTAAATAAAATAGAGATGATAAATAAAATATTGACGAGTGAGTTTTAAATCCATGATTAAGATTACCCAACCCAATAGAGTGTGTATTCTCAACTAGATGATAAGTGTAAGCAAAATGATAATAATGAAAATCATCATGATTTTTTCCTACTAAAATAAAAATTAAAAAAAAAAGAGTTATTACCAATAATATATAAAAATCATAAAAGTTTATATTTTTTCTTTTAAAATAAAAATAAAATAAAACTAAACCTAAAAATAAAGTAATTGAATTAAATATTTTGTCATGTGGTATTAATTGACTAGATAAATAAGAATAAATTAATAAGAAAAATATTCCAATTATTCCAATAAATCCTAAATTTTTTGTTTCAATAAAAAGAAGCTTTTTACTCGCAAATAGACCATACCCTAAAATTGAAATAAGAATTAATGGATAATAAATAAAAATCATATTCAATAAATTAATTTAATTATTTTTGTAAATATATATGTTAAAACATAATCGTAACTTTTTATAAATTTTTTCTTCTTAACTTTTTGTATAATTTTTAAATAATCGAAAGCTTCAGATCTCCTAATCCACCATTTAATAGTAAATTTTTTTATATTAGATGTAATTCCATTTGGATCAAAATTATAAGTTGTCAATTTTTTTTTTAAGATATTATTTTCCCCAAAAAAAAAGTTTGAGAAAATTACTATCCTAGTATCAATTTCTAAATTAGAAAAATTATTTTTATAAACAAATTGTTTAAATTTTAAAAAAAAATTTCTTCTAAATGAAATACAACTTGTAGGGTAAATTATTGGCCAAATTGAAAAGTTTTTATTTCGTGGTTTTTTTTCTAATTCCTTAATTTTATTTATGGTCAGATTATAAGCGCAATTTAAAGACTTATTCATGTTATAGAATTTATTTATCTCTGAAATCTTGTTTTTAGAAAAAAAATCATCAGAATCCATCAAACAAATTATCTCTCCTTTAGCTTTATTAAAGCAGGTTAAAATACCATTTATTTGATTAAGTGCTTTTGATTTTTTTTTTTTAATCTTATTTTTTATCAATCTTATTTTTTTATATTGCTTGATAATATTTAAAGAATTATCTGTTGAGCAATCATCAAAAAGAATTATTTCATAGTTTTTATAATTTTGATTACAAAGTTTTTTCAAAGAGCTTTTTAAAAAAAATTCTTTATTAAAATTCGTTACTAAAACTGAGATAAAATATTTTTTCATTTAAGACTTTTCTATTAAAAGTATTGAATATCATATAAATATGATTAAAAAAATATATTGTGAAAAAAAAGAAGCTTATTATACAAAAAAAAATTAAAGATCCTTTTTTCTCTGTAATAACAGTCGTTAAAAATAGTGAAAAATTAATAAAAAAAACTATTACAAGTATTCAAAATCAAAAATTTAAAAACTTTGAATATATAATTATAGATGGACTATCATTAGACAACACTATTAAAAAAATTCTCGATAACAAAAAATCTATCACTCACCTTTTATCAGAAAAAGACAGCGGCATTTATTTTGCTATGAATAAAGGAATTAGTTTAGCAACAGGTAAAATAATTGTTTTTGTTAATGCAGGTGATGAATTAACAAAAAATGCTTTAGCAATAATTGAAAAAAAATTTAAAAGCAGCCCTAAAATAGATTTTGTTTTTGGTACAGTAAGAAGACATTATACTAAAGCAATAATCTTAAAGCACGGCTTTAATCCTAAGAGATTACTTTATAATTTTGACTTTGCCACATCTCATTCAACCGGTTTTTATTTAAAAAGAAAAATTTTAAAGCAATTAGGAGGTTTCAATACAAGATATAAGTGTTCAGCAGATTATGATCTTTATTATAAAATTTTAATTAAAAAAAGACTTATTGGTGCTGATACAAAAAGAAATCAATTAATTGGTATTGTTAAAAGTGGAGTATTTTCTAGTAAAGTTAGTTTTTTTGATCATCTTTACGAGGAAAGCAAAATAAGGATTGATAATAATCAAAACTTTTTTTTGGTAATGCTAATTTTTTTAAATGCAACAATTAAAAAATTTTTTAAAATTTTTTGATTATAATTAACTGAATACATTTATATGTAATTTAATTTTATTGATAATTTTGTCTTTTTTCAAAATTTTTTTAAAAATCTTAATAACTTTGATATAAGCTAATTTTTTGTTCTTAATAATGTTTATTTTAAAAAGTTCTTCTCTAAGTTTATTCTCATAATTATTTTTACCATAAAATGTATTATCATTAATAAACATTTGATTAATTAAATTATAAAAGTTTTCTTTTTTACAATATTTTAAATTTTCCCATTTTTTTTCTAAAAGTTTTTCATATTGCTCAATATTTTTCCAATTATTTGAAATTTTAAATTTTTGATCAATGCAATTACTTGATGAGCAAATCACTTTAAAATTATTATATATCATTTCAAGTAATACAGTTCCATGATGTGTAATTACAATGCACTTTTTACTCAATAATTTTATTAGTTTTTGATTGTCTATGGGCTCATCAATAATGAGTATATTCTTATTAAGCTTTAACTTTCCAAAATATTTTACAAAAATTTCTTTATCCCATTTTGCATATTCAATTTTTTTATCTAAAAAAAAATTTGGATGAGCTTTGAGTATTATCTTTTTATTATTTGCAATGAGTTTATTCATCGTAAATTTGAGCCATTCAAGAGTATTTGTAAAACCATCAACTCCATATATTAATTGAGCATCTGTAAAAGAATGTGCATAAACTATATAATCATATTGTTGATAATCTTTTTTTAAGATGGCTTTATAACGAACATCATTTATATGAGGAAAATAATTATTTTTTCTATCGTAAATTTTCTTTAATTTTTTTTTTACATTTTCTTGGTTAAAGTTTTTTTTTTCTTTTTCTAAAAACTTTATTTTAAGACAATCCTCTATTTTGATTTTTTTATTTTTATTGGGAATTATTTTAAATATATTTTTAGGATAATGATTTGTATAAACTATTATACCATTATTATGAAACATGTCATAAAGGATACCATTAAGATATTCGCAATGATCTATATAAGCTGTTTCAAATTTAAAATTTTTTAAATAAAAATAAGCAGTTTCAATATTTAGAGATGATAAATAAATATTTTTAAATAAAGTTAAATAAAATTTAAAAGTTGAAATATATGTACCGTATTTTCTATAAGTTTGCGAAATAAGATATTTCCCAAATCTTATATTTTTATATTTTAAATTTACAATTTTTTTTTCATCAAAAAAGTAACCTAAAAGAAACAAGCCAAAACAATAAAATAAAAATTTTAAATTTGGTTTTTTTTTTATCTTAATTATTTCTAAGTCTAGTTTTTCTTTTTGAGTTTTTGTGGCATCTTTAAGACAAATATCTATAATTAGCTTATATATATCATTACTATATCTTCTAGTGAGAAATATCTTTTTTTCCATATAAATGAAATTTTAATAAGCTTCTAAATTTCATAAATTAATATCATCTCTTGAATTATATTTCATTATAATTAAGATAACTTAGAAAAAAAATTAAACCTTTAAAATTTGTGTCATCCCTAAAAAAAATTTTCTATGGACGCCAATCTATCTCAAAATCTGATGTTAAAATTGTAGAAAAATCTTTAAAAAACAAAACTTTAACACAAGGTCCACAAGTTGAAGAATTAGAAAAAAGATTTAAAAATTTTTTTAAGTCAAAATATTCTTTAGTTTGTAGCAGTGGAACAGCAGCTTTGCATCTTTCTCTCTTATCAATAAATATTAAAAAAAACGATATAATAATTATGCCATCTATCAATTTTATCGCTGTTTACAATTTATCTATATCATTAGGGGCGAAAGTAATTTTAGTTGATGTTGATCCCTTTACAGGTCAAATGTTACCAGAAAAACTTTTAAGTGAAGTAAATTCAAAAAATAAAAAAAAGATAAAGGCTATTATTACAATGAATTTAGGTGGATACCCAGAAAATATTAAAAAATTTTATGATATAAAAAAAAAAATTGGATGCTACTTAATTGAAGATGCATGTCATGCACTCGGAAGTAATTTTAGGTATAAAAAAACACTGAAGAAAATAGGATCGTGTAAGTATTCAGATATAAGTACTTTTTCACTTCATCCATTAAAAGTAATTACCTCTGGAGAGGGTGGAGTAATTTCAACAAATAACAGAATATTGGCTGAGAAAATGAAGCTATTAAGATCTCATGGATTACAAAAAGATAAAAAAAACTATTGGAAATCTGTCCATAGGGGCTTTGGTTATAATTATAGGCTTAGTGAAATAAACTGTTCATTAGCAATTAGCCAACTTTCTAGAATTAATACTTTTATTAATAAAAGAAAAAAAATTGCGAATTATTACACCAAAAATTTAAAACATTTAAATCGATTTATAATTATGCCAAAATATGAAAATTTTAATCAATCATCTTTTCATCTTTTTTTAATACATATTAATTTAAAAAATCTAAGAGGGTCAAAAGATAATTTTTTCAAATACCTTAATAAAAAAAAAATCTACCCTCAATTTCATTATATTCCAATCTACAGATTAGTTAAAAATATAAAATTTAGTTTAAAAAATTTTAGAAATACTGAAAAATACTACAAAACTGCTATTTCTTTACCTATATATTATGATTTGACTTCTAAAGAACAAGACCGTGTAATAAAAAGTGTTAAAAATTATATAAATAAATATAAAGTAAATAATGTTAAAAAATAAAGTTATCTTAGTTACAGGTGGAACTGGAAGTTTTGGTAAAGCATATATTTCTTATTTAATAAAATCTAAAATAAAATTTAAAAAGATTATAATTTTCAGTAGAGATGAATTAAAACAGTTCGAAATGTCAAATCAAAAAATTTTTAGAGATCAAAGGATAAGAATGATTTTAGGAGATATAAGAGAATTGAATTCATTACAAAGAGCTTTCAATGATGTAGATTATGTTGTCCATGCAGCAGCTTTGAAACAAGTGCCAGCAGCAGAATATAATCCATTTGAATTTGTTAGAACCAACGTATTAGGGGCTCAGAATATAATTGAAGCTGCTCTTAATTCGAATGTAAAAAAAGTAATCGCACTTTCAACAGATAAAGCCTCTTCTCCAATAAATCTTTATGGGGCAACAAAGCTTTGTTCGGAAAAACTTTTTATTTCGGCTAATAATATTAGAGGAAAAAAAAAGATTGGATTTTCAATAGTAAGATATGGGAATGTAATGGGCAGTAGAGGTTCTGTGATACCTTTTTTCTTAGATCAGCATAAAAAAAAAGAGAAACTCAATCTTACTCACAAAAAAATGACAAGATTTAATATAACGTTGAATGAAGCTATTGAACTAGTTAATTTTGCATTTAAAAACTGTAATGATGGAGAAATATTGGTCCCAAAAATTCCTAGTTTTAAAATAATAGATTTAATTACAGCCATAACATCGAAAAATAAATATAAGATTACTGGAATTAGACCTGGTGAAAAAATCCATGAGGAATTAATTAATTCTTATGAGGCAAAAAATACAATTGAATTAAAAAATTATTATTTAATTTTACCAACAAATAATCCAAAAAAAATAAAAGAATATTGTAAAAAATATTCAGGGAAACGAGTAAATGAAACTTTTAGTTATACAAGTGAAAATAATAAAGACTACTTAAGTATTAAAAATTTAAAACAATTAATTAAAGAAAAATTTTTAAATAATTGAAGTTAATTAATGTTTAATTTTGAAATCAATCAAGACAAAATTGGGCTTGGCAAGCCATGCTACATTGTAGCTGAATTATCAGCTAACCATGCAGGAAGTTTAAGCAAGCTAAAAAAATTAATTTTAGACTCAAAAAGAGCTGGCGCAAATGCCGTAAAAATACAAGCTTATGAGGCTAACGGGATCACTATTAACTCTAACAATAAAGAATTTTTAATCGATAAAAAAAATCCTTGGAAAAAATATAAAAATTTATTTAATCTTTATAAGAAAGCACAAACACCAAAAAAATGGTATAAAGAAATTTTTTCATTTGCAAAGAAAAATAAAATAACAATATTTGCATCTGTATTTGATCACGCAACTGTTGATTATTTAAAAAAATTAAAATGTCCGGCTTACAAAATAGCTTCTGCTGAAATCACAGACATTCCTCTGATGGAGAAAGTTGCAAAAACAAAAAAACCAATAATAATATCTAATGGGTTGGCAAATTTAAATGATCTTAAATTAGCAATTAAAACTATAAGAAAATACAACAAAAAATTAATTGTTTTAAAATGTACAGCAAGTTACCCAGCTCCAATAGAAACTTTAAATTTAAAAATGATAAAATATTTAAGGAGACGGTTTAGAGTTTTGACGGGCTTTTCTGATCACACTTTAGGAACATCATTATCAGTTTTTGCTGCATCTAAAGGAGCTGTTATGATCGAGAAACATATCAAAATGAATAATGAAAAAAAATCCGTTGATAGTTTTTTTTCAATATCAACAAATGAATTAAGCGAAATGATTGATCAAATTAGAAATAATGAAAAATCTTATGGTAAAATAGATTATAAAATTGCTAAATCAGCAAAATCAAATCTTAAATCAAGGAAATCTTTATTTGTAATTAAAAATATTAATAAGGGAGAAGTTTTTAGTGAACATAATATAAGATCAATCAGACCATCGGGTGGTCTGCATCCAAAATATTATAAAAAGATTTTAGGAAAAAAATCAAAAATTAAACTTAAATTTGGAACGGCACTTAAACTTAAACATTTCTAAAAATTTTTTTTGCATACTCAAAATCTTCGAAAGTATCTATATCGATAGATCTATATCTTGGAACAATTATAATTTTTGCATTTGAAGTAAGTAAGTTTTTTTTATTCCTGATTATTGAGGATCTACATAAATAAAATTGTCCTGCGTCATGATAAGATTTTTTCACATCCTGGGATCTTGTTTTGTTATATTTTGGCTTGAACATTTTAACATTATTTTTTTTGTTTAAATAAAATGCTCTTTGTATTGGATATGAAAATGATGTTGCAGAAAAAACACACTGGCAATTTTTTTCTTTTTTAATTTTATTAATCGCAAGTTTAATATCCTCTTTTTTTAAAAAAACCGCTGTTGGGTAAACTATTAATACGTATTCGGTCGAAAAAAAATTTTTTTCAAACCAATTCAAAGCATGGTTGACAACCTCAATTGTGCCAACTTTATCACCCGACAGTTTTTTTGGTCTCATAAAAGGAACTTTTAATCCATAATTTTCACAAATTCTTTTAATTTTTATGTCATCAGTTGAAACAATAATTTGTTTTTTTTTAAAAATTTTAAATAATATTTTCAATGGCCAAGCAATCATTGGTTTGGCCCCAATTTTTTTTATATTTTTTTTTGGAATTCTTTTACTACCACCCCTCGCAGGAATAACTATCAATATTTTTTTTTTATTCATATAAACTTACTTAAGACTTTATAAATTCTATTATATCCTAAACCGTCAATAATAACTTTATTTCTTTTTTTCATTAAATTATTTATTAATTTGTCTTTTAAAGAATTAACTCCTATACAAATATTTTTAGTTCTTTTTTTTAAATAATTTGAAAATTTTATTTCATATTTTGTCTGAGGAATAACAATAATCTTTTTTTTTAAGTACAATGCCTCGATTAAAATTAGACCTCCACTAATAATAGTAAGGGCACTTAACTTAAAATATTTTAAAAAAAATTTCTTTGAATAATATTTAAATCTATTATCTTTTTCTACATTATTAAAATATTTAAAAAATTTAGTAATAAAAACAAATTTATAATTAATTGATAATTTCTCTAAAATAAATGAAATTTTTTTAATCTTTGCTATACTTTCTTTTGAGCCTAAGTTTATAAATATTAAGTTTTTTTTTTCATAGCTAATTTTTTTTTTTATTTCAGGTCTTATCATTGCAAAATCTAAACCTTCAAGTCTTTTTTTTTTTATTTTTTTATTATGATCAATAACACTTATATTAAAATCATAATTTGGATTGTCATAATTTTCTATATCAATTATCGTACAAGTTTTATTTCTAAATAGGGATAGATAGTTTCGTGTATTATAATTTTTCAAGTCACATACAATCAAACTTGGATTATATTCTTTTATTAATTTAAAATTTTTATTTTTTTTTTAATAAAAAAATTTTACAATTTATTTTTTTTTTTATAAGAAAACTTTGTAGTCCTTTCATTCTCATGAAATGACCATTCCCAGAAAGTTGATTTTTTTCAGTTAAGATAGCTATTCTTTTTTTCACTATTTTTTTTGTAGATCTATGGAGTTTCTAGTACTTTTACTACCATCAACTTTATTAGTTGCAAGCACAGCTGTCCACCTACCTTTAAAATCAATCCAATTTTTATTTTTTATTTTTTTATCAACCAACTCAACTCCATGAGGAAGTGATGAGTCATAAATAACCAAATCTCCAACTTTTGCTATATCCTCAACAAAGATTTTTTTTTTATTTTTTCCGTAAAAATACGAACCACCTGTTGAAAAATCTTTTTTTGGGCCTTTGTCAGACATTATTACTAATGGTGCGGAAATTTGATGTTCACCAACTGGATCCGAATGTTCATTAAGATATCCTATACCTGAGGGGTAAAATTGAATTGATACTCTCGCAACAAAATCATCTTTTAAGTCAGGATTTATTTTCAAAAAATCATTTTTATTTCTATTAGATAAAATATTTTTTATCCAAAAACCCTTTTCAAAAATTGAAAAAACGTCCATTAAATCTTGGTTCCATCTGTAGAATGAAAACTGATGAAATGCACATTGCACAATTGACCTTGGATCATTATTAACTAAACGATGATGGTTTGGTGCCCCAACTTTTACAGGATGGTATTCTGGTAAAGAATTTTTACCAATTTCAATGAGATACTTTTTTAATTGATTAATCTTTTTTTTATCAAATAAATTCTGGATAACAATTATTCCACCATTTTTAATTTCGTCCTGGTATTTTGAAACTTCAAAATGACTTTGAAGTATTTTTTTTACATTTTTTACATAAGAAATATTTTTTATAAGCATAAGTTTTGGAGCTTGTTTTTAATATTTTTATTATAATATTATGCTTGTCTTATAACAGTTTTAATTCTATCTTTAAATGATGATATTTGACTCTAACATTCGTGTTAATAAAAAAAACTATGATTTGTCTTTAAAAAATCTCAAATCTAAAAAAAAAATTTATGGGATAAATAATGCTATTTGCTTACTTTGTTCTCAAAATAAATACTATAACATTACTAAATTTGCAAAAATAATTAAAAAATACGATGAATTTACTCCAGCAATAGAGTTAAAAAAAACAATATCTAAAAAAACATTAAAAGAAATAGACAAAAATAAGATTAAATTAGTAAAAATTCATCCCAGACATATGGGGGTTCATTTTTCAAAAGAGGATTATTATTTAAAACTAATTAATAAGATAAAAAAATTCAACTTTATTATCATGTGGTGCACTCTTGATAGTTGGCTTGAAAAAGTTTCATCATCAGACGAACAACTTAATCTTCTCTCAAAAATTATTAATAATGCAAAAAAGAATAAGTTTGTTTTAATGCACGGCGGTGGACCAGAATTACTAAAATACTATGAAAAATTTCGCTTCAATGAAAATGTTTATCTTGACCTTTCTTATACTATTTACCACTACAAAAAAACATCATTAGAGAAAGATATAATTTTTTTATTCAATAAATTTGATAAAAGATTAATTACTGGAACGGACTTTCCAGATATTAATTTAAAAGATTATTATAAAAATCTCAAAAAATTAATTTTAAAATCTAAGGTTAGTAAAAGAAAAATCAATAATATACTCTTTGGAAATTTGAAAAAACTATTAGTTAGTTAATAAAGTTATTTACTCTAAAAACTTTATTTATTTTAAAATGATATCTTTTAAAATGAGCATAATTTTTAAATTCAAATATTACAATTGCAACTCTATCATCTGCACTATTTCTTAAATATACTTTCTTATCAGCAACTTTTAAAATCTTTAAATCAAAGGGGATCTTAATTTTTTCTTTAAGTAATTTTTTATTAACTTTTCGAAATACTAAAGTTTTTCTAACATTTATGAAATGCAAATATATAAGTTTTTCAAAATTATTTTGAATTTTTACAATTTCTCTTTTTTCTTTAAGATCTATTTCTAAATCAGCAGTATCTTTTTTTAATATCTTTTTTAAAAAAGTACCATAAATATAGGTACCTGCACCTCTAAGTGCTATTTCTATTGGATAAATTTTTTTCGTTTTATTTGAAATTATAAATTCAAAATGAATAGGGGCATATTTTACTTTTATAGCCCTGCAGCATTTTGTTGCTAAATCTTCTCCTAAACGTAAGATTCTTTTGTTTTTAAAATTAATCAAAATTGATTTATTAGCTAATGAATATCTTAATTCTTTAAAATTTTTGTTAATACAAATTGGAATAAAATTATTTTTAAAATAAAAACCTTCAATTGAATACATTTGTCCATGCAACAATTCCTCAATCAAAACTTTCTTTTGATTGCAATATTCATTAAAGTATTTTTTTAAATTGAATATTAATTGCTTTCTGTTTTTGAAAATAAACACACCTCTAGAACCAGAGGAGCTTAGTGGCTTACAAATATATTTTGATTTTTTGTTTAATTTTAACTTATTAAGTTTATTTAACTCTACCTGTTGAAAAAAAGGGGATAATATTTTTTTTTCTTTTAAAGCTTTTCTAAATAAAAATTTATTTGTTGAAATCTTTTCTGCTTTATCATTTGGATTTTTTAAATTAAGTTTTTTATTTAAAAAATTAATTAATTTAATTGAAAAATCAGATGAGAAACAAAAAAAAATTTTTATCTTTTTTTTTTTACAAACCTGTAAAATTTTATATTTATCAATTTTATCTAAATTGTAAAATTTTTTGAGATATTTAATTCCTGGGCTTTTATTATTTCTATCAAATCCAATTAAATTATATTTTTTTGACAGTCTTTTAATTCCATAAATTTGATAGGGACCTAGACCGAAAACTGCAGCATAATTTTTCATAATCTAATAACTAACAAGTATGAATTATAACAACATAGAGATTAAAAATAATATTAATATTATGAAACAAATAAATTTTTTTCAGTGCATAAATCAAGCCAATTGAGCTATTAGTACTGGTCAGCTACACACATTGCTGTGCTTCCACATCCAGCCTATCAACGTGGTGGT
>MDTA01094463.1_pt1 | contig 20983 bp, 19 predicted proteins | sample 811151 | NCBI WGS metagenome assembly MDTA01 (sample SAMN05326648, study PRJNA326480) | marine metagenome | isolation source: seawater | place: Indian Ocean: South | collected 2010 | reverse complement strand
GTTTCTCTCACTGAAATCCGAAGCGCCCATGACCGTCTGGATCAACAGGCGGAAAACCGGCGTCTTCGGCTACAGGTCATCGCCAACGAGCTAGATTCCTGGCGAACACGCGCTGCCAATGCGCTGAAACAATTGGAACGGCTCGTGTCCCGCCGGGCTCAGGAGGTTGCAGAACTGGAAAAGTTGAAAGCCCGGCCGGAGGAAATCGCCACCGAACGGGCCGCGCTGATGGACAGGATTGTGGATGCCGAAACCGTGCGGAACGAGGCGGCCGACCATCTGGTCTCTGCCGAGAGCCGGCTGGAAGAGTTGACACAGGAGCTTCGCAACCGGGAAAGCCGCCTGGCCGAAACCCGCGAAGACCGCGTCCGCCGCCAGGCATCGGTCGAACAGATCGACCAGACCCTTGCGGTGATCGCAGAAAGGATTTCCGAGCGATTGGAATGCGAGCCCGCAGAAGCGCTAGCCAGCGTCGATATCGAAGCGGAAGACGAACTGCCGGCGCAGGACGCAGTGGAAACCAAGCTGGAACGGTTGCAGCGCGAACGAGACAATATGGGGCCGGTCAATCTGCGTGCCGAACAGGAAGCCGCCGAGCTGGATGAAAAAATCCGCGGCATGGAAACCGAGCGCGAGGATCTTATCGCTGCCATCAACCGACTGCGTCAGGGCATTTCCGGTCTGAACCGGGAGGGCCGGGAACGGCTTCTGGCGGCGTTCAACGTAGTCGACGAGCATTTTCGCGATCTGTTCGCCAAGCTGTTTGGCGGCGGCCGAGCGCATCTTCGTCTGACAGAGGCCGACGATCCGCTGGAAGCTGGGTTGGAAGTCTTCGCCAGCCCGCCGGGCAAACGTCTGCAGAGCATGACGCTACTTTCCGGTGGAGAACAGGCGCTTACAGCACTGTCACTGCTGTTCGCGGTGTTCCTGACCAATCCGGCGCCGATCTGCGTCCTCGATGAGGTCGATGCCCCGCTCGACGACAGCAATGTCGACCGTTTCTGCACGCTTATGGAGGAAATGGCACGTCAGTCGAACACCCGTTTCCTGCTCGTAACCCACCATCGTCTGACCATGGCGCGAATGGATCGGCTCTATGGGGTAACCATGGCCGAAAGGGGTGTTTCGCAGCTTGTTTCGGTCGATCTGCAGGAGGCAGAACAACTCCGTGAGACAGCCTGACGCAGTCCATTATTCACGTTTAGTATCAACGTCTTAACCACCTTTTGCCAGGGTTGACAGGCCCAAGGGCACACCGTATGGTGCGCTCGCTTTCGCAGACGCGAAATCGTTTGTGGGACTCATATTGCATCAATTTTCGATGACGGAGCGCAAATTACCGAACCCCCGTGACGACCTGGACAATCGGCTGCGCCGTTTTCGCGACGAACAGGATGTCGCCTCCGGCCGCGCAACCACCGATAAATCCAGACAGAACGGCGTCGGTTTCGCGATGCGCATCGGAGCTGAGGTTGTTGCGGCGCTGATCGTCGGGGTCGGGATAGGGCTGCTGTTAGACAGGTGGCTGGATACCAAACCCTGGTTTATGGTCGCTTTCTTCGTATTGGGGGCAGCGGCCGGAATGTTTAACGTCTATCGGGTCGTTCAGAATAAGGGCGGCGCGGTGGGATACCAACCGGCTCCGTCGAGCCGAGCCAAACCGGATCAAAACGGGGACTAACCGTTGGCAACTGACACACACGGCGGCGAGAAACACAGCCCGCTCGAACAATTCGAAATCAAAGAACTGATTCCGATAGAGATTGGCGGAAACGACATTTCGTTCACGAACTCCGCACTGATGATGGTGATCGCCGTCGCACTGATCGTGCTGCTGATGGTAGTGGGCACCCGCAAACAGGCGATGATCCCGGGCCGGTGGCAGGCAATCGCGGAGATGTTCTACGAGTTCGTCGCCAATCTTATCCGCGACACCGTGGGCAATGAAGGCCGCAAATATTTTCCGTTCATCTTCACCCTGTTCATGTTCATCCTGTTCGGCAACATGCTCGGGATGGTGCCTTACAGCTTCACCTTCACCAGCCATATCGCAGTGACGTTCGCCATGGCCATGGTGGTTTTTTTGGGCGTGACAATTCTCGGGTTTGCGAAGCACGGGCTGCATTTCTTCTCGCTCTTTGTGCCGCCGGGCGTGCCCATATGGATGTGGCCACTGATGATCCCAATCGAAGTGATTTCCTATCTGTCGCGGCCGATTAGCCTGGCCATGCGGCTGTTCGCCAACATGCTGGCCGGACATACCCTATTGAAGGTTTTCGCGGGCTTTGTGCCGGCGCTTGGCGCGGCCGGAATTTTGCCGCTTGCCTTCGTCGGAGCGCTGACCGGGCTGGAAATGCTGATCGCTTTCCTGCAGGCCTACGTTTTCGCCATTCTCACCTGTCTCTACATCAACGACGCACTGCACCTACACTAGACGGCATCATCCGACCCTCGCCTAGATTGAAACGAAGCTAGAAAGGAAACTGGAAATGGAACTCGCAGCAGCCAAGCTTATCGGCGCAGGCCTTGCCGTTATCGGCGTGATTGGCGCCGGTATCGGTATCGGCAACGTCTTCTCGGCCTTCATCACCGCCGTGGGACGCAACCCCGCCGCACGCGATCAGGTCTTCACGATGACGATGCTGGGCTTCGCCCTGGTGGAAGCCATCGCGCTTTTTGCGCTGGTTATCGCGCTGATCATTCTTTTCGGCTGACCTCTACGGCTAACGAAGTTTAGACGCGTTAATGCCTCAGCTTGAACAAATCCATACCTTCCTCAGCCAGATATTCTGGCTGGTGGTAACCTTCGGGCTTCTCTACGTCGTTCTGTGGAAGGCCGCGTTGCCCAGGATGTCCACTATCCTGCTGGAACGTCAGCAACGGATCGACGAAGATATTCGTAAGGCGGAAACTTTCAAGCAGGAAGCGGACGAAGCAATGTCCGTTTATGAAAAGGCCGTTGCCGATGCCCGCTCGGAGGCGCAGGCGGTGATCCGCGCGGCAAATGACAAACTCGCCGCCGAAGCCGCCACCCGACAGGAAGCATTGTCCGCAAAGATTAAGCGGGACACCGCCGAAGCCGAAGAACGAATCGGGAAAGCTCGGGCCGAGGCTGTAGAAACCATCCACACGGTCGCGGTTCAAGCCGCCCAGGCGGCGACATCCCGTCTGATCGGTGCGGACGTGCCGGCAGACGAGGCGAAGGCCGCGGTTGACGCCGCACTGCAGGGTAGGGGCTGATGTTTCAGGATCCCACTTTCTGGGTGGCTGTCGGTTTTCTGATCCTGATCGGACTGGTTGTGGGTTTTGCCCGCAAACCCATTGTCGGGATGGTCGATTCCCGAATCAACGGTATTCGAGAGAACCTTGATCAAGCCGCCAGCCTGCGTGAAGAAGCGCAGCAACTTCTGACCGAATACCAGCGCAAACAGCGCGACGCGGTAAAAGAAACCGAAGAGATGATCGCCCACGCGAAGACGGAGGCAGAGCGGTTGTCGGAGGAAGGCGCGGAAAAGCTGGAAGAAGCACTGAAACGGCGAGAACAGCTCGCTATCGAGAAAATTGCCCAGGCGGAGGCCGACGCCTTACGTGAAGTTCGCGCATTGTCGGTGGAAGTGGCCGTTGCCGCAACCCGCTCGCTAATCGCCGAGCGCATGGATGCGAGCCGTTCCGGGGCGTTGGTGGACGAAGCTATTTCGAATCTGTCGCAGAAGCTGAACTGACCACGCATTTCAGCGAAGAAATTCAAAAGGCGGGCTCCGGGCCCGTCTTTTTCTATTCCGCAGCTTCTCCCAGGGTAATATCCGGCCGCCAGCGCAGGATCGGCTGCCGGGCAGCGCCGGTTTCATCCAGCCGCCGCCGTGGCGCATGAACTGGGGCTTCCTGGAAAGCATCCGCCTCACCGGACCTCGCCCGCTCTGCCAGATGGCGGATGGTGTAAATGAACTGGTCCAGGCCTTCGCGGCTTTCGGTTTCAGTGGGTTCCATCAGGAGCGCGCCATGCACCACCAGCGGGAAATACATGGTCATCGGATGAAAACCTTCGTCGATCATCGCCTTGGCAAAATTCAGCGTGGTGACCCCGGTATCCTTGAGAAAACTGTCATCGAACAAAACTTCGTGCATGCAAGGCCCTTCATAGGGGAGGCTCAGGGTATCTGACAGCCGCGCCAGCAAGTAATTGGCGTTCAGCACCGCATCCGAAGACGCCTGGCGAAGCCCGTCGGCGCCATGGCTCATCATGTAGGCCAAGGTCCTTACGAACATGCCCATCTGGCCGTGAAACGACTTCATCCGGCCATAGGGTTCCGACTCGCCACTATCGGCCGCGTGTTCAATCAGGGCGAAACCGTTATCGCCGTGGACCACCCAGGGTATCGGTGCATAGGGCGCGAGGGCCTCTGACAGCACAACGGGCCCGCTTCCCGGCCCGCCACCGCCATGGGGCGTGGAAAACGTTTTGTGCAGGTTCAAATGCATGCAGTCGATGCCGAGATCGCCGGGACGCACACGCCCGACAATGGCGTTGAAATTAGCGCCATCGCAATAAAAGAACGCTCCCGCGTCATGCACGGCTTTCGCCTGCTCAAGTATTTCATTTTCGAATAGGCCGCAGGTATTCGGATTGGTCAGCATGAACGCGGCGACATCTTCGTCCAGCGCATCCTGCAAAGCAGCAAGATCGACACGTCCGCGATCGTTTAAAGGGATTGCCTGCACGTCATAGCCGCAGATCGCCGCAGTTGCCGGATTGGTGCCATGGGCCGAGTCCGGCACCAGCACCCGTTTACGGGCATCACCCCGCGCTTCCAAGGCCGAGCGCGCGGTCATCAACCCGCAGAGTTCGCCATGGGCGCCCGCTGCGGGAGACATCGCCACCGCCGGCATTCCGGTCAGAGTTTTGATCCAGTGCGCAAGGGTGTCTATCAGTTCCAACGCGCCCTGCACCGTCGACTCCGGCTGCAGCGGATGCACATCGGCAAACCCGGGAAGCCGCGCCATCTTTTCGTTGAGACGCGGGTTATGTTTCATCGTACAGGATCCCAGCGGATAGAACCCCGCATCAATGGCGTAGTTTTTCTGGCTAAGCCGGGTGTAATGGCGCATGACCTGCGGTTCAGACAGACCGGGAAGACCGATCGGTTCTGTTCGCGACAACCCGCCCAGCCTGTCTTCAACGTCCGGAACATCGGAAAGATCGACACCTGTCCGCCCTGGGGAATCCTGTTCGAAAATCAGCGGTTCCTCGATGCGAAGGCCTCGATTTCCGGTATAGGTTTCCATCACGCAGCCTCCCGCATTGCGATGCAAAGACGGTCCATATCCGCCTCCGTCACGGTTTCCGTAGTGGCGACAAGAAGTAGGTTGTCAGCACCCGCCCGCCCCGGCAACAGGCGCGAGACCGGCACGCCGGCCAGAACATTCTCCGCAGCCAGCCGGTCAACCAAATCGGCGGCGGAAGCGGATACCCGAACCGTAAATTCGTTGAAAAAGTTATCAGTTAGGATTTCTCCGCCACCCGCTTCGATTTTCTCCGCAAGCTGAATCGCCTTGGCATGGTTCAGGTGGGCCAGATGTCGGAACCCTTCTTCACCGAGCAAGGACAGGTGGATCGTAAAGGCCAGAGCGCAAAGGCCTGAGTTGGTACAAATGTTGCTGGTCGCTTTCTCCCGCCGGATATGTTGCTCCCGCGTGGAAAGCGTGAGTACCCAGCCCCGTTTCCCGTCGGAGTCCACGGTTTCACCGGCAAGTCGTCCTGGCATCTGGCGAACGAATTTCTCGCGGGTTGCGAAAATCCCCAAATAGGGACCGCCGAAGTTCAAAGGATTTCCGAGGGAGCGACCCTCCGCGGCCACGATATCGGCGCCCATATCGCCAGGCGCCTTCAAGGCGCCCAGCGACACGATTTCGGTCATGGCCACCACAAACAGCGCGCCTGCGTCATGGCAGGCATCGGCGATGGGCTGCAGGTCGTGGATTCGACCGAACAAATCAGGGTACTGAACTACCACGCAAGCCGTTTCTGCGCCGATCTGCCCGGTGATGTCCTCCGTCCCGTCGATGTCAGGCTCCAGCGTTTGCACCGTACCGTCGAGAAATTTCAACAATGTGTCGGTAGTTTCCGCATAGTGTGGGTGCAATCCGCCCGACAGCACGACATTCTTCCGCTTGGTCACGCGGCGCGCCATCAATGCGGCTTCTGCACAGGATGTAGCGCCGTCATACATGGACGCGTTGGCGACATCCATGCCCGTGATCAGTGCCACCTGGGTCTGGAATTCGAACAGGTACTGCAGGGTTCCCTGGGAAACCTCCGGCTGGTAAGGCGTATAGGAGGTCAGGAATTCGCCGCGCTGGATCAGATAGTCCACCGTCGCCGGCACATGATGGCGATAAGCGCCTGCGCCAAGGAAAAAAGGTACGCTGCCGGCCGGCACGTTCGCCGCCGCCATCGCCGAGAGGGCACCTTCAACCTCCAATTCACCCTTATGTTCAGGCAGGTCGACAGGTTCCATTAGATGAACGCTTTGCGGCACATCGCTGAAAAGATCGTCCACCGAGCCGACGCCGATGGCGTCCAGCATCACGCCGCGATCGGCGTCCGTCAGCGGCAAATACCTCATCCTCCCTGGCTCGCCACGAAATCGCTATAGGCTGCTTCGTCCATAAGCCCGTCCAGTTCGGACGCATCGTTGACACGGATTTTCATGAACCACCCGCCGCCGGTCGGTTCTCGGTTCACCAGCTCGGGATCGTCCCCCAGCGCGCCATTTACTTCGACCACCTCGCCGGACACAGGCGCGTAAACTTCGCTTGCCGCCTTAACGGATTCAACGACCGCGGCATCGCCATTCTGCTGAACGGCCTGTCCGGGTTCCGGCAGTTCGACAAAAACAACGTCACCCAATTGTTCTTGGGCGAAATCGCTGATGCCGACGGTGACAACATCGTCTTCCAACCGAATCCATTCATGTTCCCTGGAATATTTCAGATCGTTCATATCGGTTACTCCTGACCTCGATAATATCTGTGGGGGACGAAAGGCATCGACGCGATCCGCGCGGGCCGCGGCTTTCCCCTGACCAAAAGATTGACGGGTGTTCCCTTGGCCGCGAAAGCGGAATTGACATAGCCCATGGAGATCGGCCCACCCACCTTAGGGCCGAACCCGCCAGAGGTAACGGCACCTATCCCATTTCCGTCTGTATCGGTAATCTGGGTTCCTTCCCGTGCAGGGGCTTTTCCGTCTGGCAGAATGCCCACGCGCTTTCGTTTCGCACCGTCAGAAATCTGACTTTGAACAATTTTCGCACCTGGAAACCCGCCATCTGCGCGCCGGCGTTTTCCGATCGACCATGTCAGCGCCGCTTCGACCGGCGTCGTGGTTTCATCGATATCCTGGCCGTACAGGCAAAGTCCGGCTTCAAGCCGCAGCGAATCCCGGGCTCCCAGACCCGCTAGTTCAACCGCATCATTCGCCAGAAGCAGCGACATTATTCGAACTGCATCATCCGACGGAACAGAAATTTCGTAGCCGTCTTCGCCGGTATAACCGGACCGGCTGACGGCAAGGCGGCTTCCATCGATCTCGAACGGCAACGCGCTCATAAACGGCATGGTATCGGCCCCGGGTGCATAGTGCGCCATGACCGACGCCGCCGCCGGTCCCTGCAAAGCAATCAGCGATCGGTCATCGAGCACATCAAGCTCTATCGCGGAAGGCAGGCCGCTTCGCAGATGCGCGATATCGGCGTCCTTACAGGCCGCGTTGACAACCAGAAACAAATAGTCGCCGACATTTGTGACCATCAGATCGTCCAGAATACCGCCGGTACCATTAGTGAACATAGTGTAGCGCATGCGGCCGGGCGCCAGCCCGGCGATATCCCCCGGCACCAGCGTTTCAAGCGCGTCCGCAACGCCACCCCCGCGTAAGGCAACCTGCCCCATATGGGAAACATCGAAGATCGACGCCTTGGCCCGGGTGTGATTGTGTTCCGTTAGGATACCTGTGGGATACTGCACCGGCATTTCATAGCCGGCGAACGGCACCATTTTTCCACCTGCATCGACGTGCAGATTGAATAGCGGTGTTTTCTTCAGATCGGTTGAGTCTGTCTCGGCTATGGCACGTCCCTCCACTGGAGCGATGCTTCCGGCGGAAAATACCGCCGGGAGGTTTCCGTGCCCCCTCTGTCCGGTGACCTGAGAGATTCACCCGCCCCCAAGGCCGGGTTTACTCCGTCGGTGAGGCCGTGCGGCGGCCTGCTTTCCAGAGTTACATCCCCCTGCGGTCCGGTTGCCTGAGAGTTTCCGGGGCGGTTGCTCCTTCGGCGACGGTTTCGATTTCTCGTCCGTCTCTCCCGCAGGGATCATTTGTAGGGCGGTATACACACGAAATTACGGGCACCCACCTAATGTTGGACACGATCTTAGCCGGAGCGTCCGTCAAAACAACCTGCACCCCGAATCAGGTATCAACGCCCTTTGCTTTCGCGGTTGTAGGTAAGCTCTTCGGGAGACAATTGAAAACCCAGAACGATCTCCAAACCCTGGCCATCCGTCGGTTTTGCTACGGGGATGCGCATGCTCAACTCGTCCTGATACAGGAGTCGTGTAAGGTTTCCTTCGAACTGACCGGCGACTGAAAAGATACTTTTGCCCTGCGCCTGGGATTGAAACTCGGGAATGGCCGCGAAATACCAGAAATCAATCTTGCCATCCTTGCTCGCAGGTCCCCGTTCAACGGCGATCTGCACGAGAAGTTCGATTTCCGCTTCCCACTTTTCGTCGTCTTCGTCATATACGCAGGCGCCGGTAAAATTCACGATCTCGGCCTGGAAACGGATATCAGTTATGTCGCGGCCAGGACCAGATTTGAACCGAGTTATTTTTTGCGCGTCTTCGAGAATGGATACGTCTGGACAGGGGTAAACTTTCTGGCCGAAGATACTGCATGCCGACAGCAGAAAGCCCGCTGCAAGAATAACGGCAATGCCGGAAAATGGCCGAAGCGCAGAAAGAGAAATAGCGAAGATGCCCCGACGTCAGAGTTTGTTGTGCGTACCGTCGCACATGGGCACATCGCCGGTTCTTTTACATCCGCAGAACCAGACTTCGCCGGTTTCCTCGGCCGTGTACTGAACCGGGCTGAAACCGGTCTTGCGATGGGAACCATCGCAAAACGGCTGACTTCCACTTTGACCGCAGGAGCACCACCAGTATTCTTGGCCGGCCTCCACTTCGACGCCACAAGGCGATTTCTGCGCGATAACAGGTGCTGACATCGTGTTTTCCTTCACCGAGATTGCGCGGCGCGCTATATCACACTCTCGTTTACAGCACGTCCGGTAGCGCGAGACTCTAGTTAACGGCCCGCGTTTTAACAAGGCGGCGGATTCGCCTATGATGACGAAGCTTCCTGGGAAAAGAATGGAAAAACGACCGCTAAAAATCCTCCTCGCCGGCCCACGCGGCTTTTGTGCCGGTGTAGACAGGGCGATCAAGATCGTCGAACTGGCGCTGGAAAAGCACGGGGCGCCCGTCTATGTGCGTCACGAAATCGTGCACAATCGGTATGTCGTCGAAGACCTGGAATCCAAGGGTGCCGTCTTCGTGGAGGAGCTGGAAGAGGTTCCCGAAAACGCCCCTGTCGTGTTCTCCGCCCATGGCGTCCCGAAATCGGTGTTCTCGGAGGCCGAGGACCGAGACATGTATTATCTGGATGCCACCTGCCCACTTGTCACGAAAGTGCATGTGGATACCGCGCGTCACCGCAAGGAGGGCAAGGATTTGATCCTGATTGGCCATGCCGGACATCCAGAGGTAGTCGGCACCATGGGGCAACTTTCCGAAGGCGAAATGATCCTGGTTGAAAACGCCGAACATGCGGAAACCGTGAAAGTCCTGGATCCCGACAACCTCGCCTTTGTGACCCAAACAACACTATCGGTCGACGATACTGCGGAAATCGTTTCCATCCTGCAGAAACGGTTCCCCAATATCGAAGCCCCGCTCAAGGAAGATATTTGCTACGCGACAACCAACCGGCAGGCATCGGTAAAGGCAATAGCGGACGAAAGCGATGCGCTGATTGTTCTGGGGGCACCGAATTCGTCTAATTCCAATCGTCTCGCCGAAGTGGCGCTGACAGTGGGTTGCCCGAAATCCGCCCTTATCCAACGCGCCTCGGAACTGGGAGATGACTGGCTGGAAGGGGTGTTGACCCTTGGGATCACGGCCGGGGCATCGGCGCCAGAAATTCTGGTACAGGAACTGATCGACAACCTACGCGACCGCTACGAGGTTACGCTGGAAGAACGCAATGTCATCAAGGAAGACGTTACTTTCAGCCTCCCCCGGGCGCTGAGCGCCTGACTGGTATCGGGGCCCCGCCGGATGGCGGTATACACGCGTATTAAGCGGAAAGATCTGGAAGGCTTCGTTGCCAAGTTCGATATCGGCGACATCGTAGCGTGTGACGCTATCGCCGACGGCATCGAAAACACGAACTACCTGCTGGAGACCACCACCGGCAAGTACGTTCTAACCCTGTTCGAAAAACGGGTGCAGCCCGACGACCTGCCCTTCTTCGTAGCGCTGATGTCGTTTCTGGAACGCCGATCCTTTCCCTGCCCCCGACCAGTACCGTACCGAAACGGCGACGTTCTTCACAAATTGTCCGAACGACCCGCCGCGCTTGTCCGCTTTGTACATGGAGCATGGCCGCGCGACGTTATCCCGGACCATTGCCGCGAAGCGGGTAAAACCCTGGCCAGGCTGCACCTCTCCGCTGCGGAATTTGGGATGACGCGGAACAATGATTTGGCTCTTCCCGATTGGCGAAGGCTGGCGAACAGCTTGGGGGACAGGGCCGACAGTCTGCAAACGGGATTCGCCATGTGGATCACTGAAGAACTCGTTTCACTGGACGCAAAATGGCCCCAAAACCTACCCACCGGCATCGTTCATGGTGATCTGTTTCCGGATAACGTCTTCTTTGAAAATGGCCGGATATCCGGCGTGATCGATTTCTACTTCGCCTGTAACGACGCGCTGGCATTCGATCTAGCCATCTGTCTGAACGCCTGGTGTTTTCCGGAGCCGGACCGGTTCGACATCGATCATGGGGCGGCGCTACTTGCCGGATACCAGGCCGTCCGGCCATTGAGCCTGGAAGAGAGAAACGCACTGCCGATCCTTGCACGCGGCGCAGCGATGCGCTTTTTAGTCACTCGGGTCCATGACTGGTTTCACACGCCAGAAGACGCCCTGGGGACCCGCAAGGATCCGCTAGACATGGTGCCGGTGATCGAATTCCACCGCGCGGTATCCGATTCCGCCGCCTACGGGTTAGGGTAAACCCATGACCGAAAACCAGAACATCGTGGAAATTTTCACCGACGGCGCCTGCAGCGGCAACCCCGGACCGGGTGGCTGGGGAGCGATCCTGCGGTGGAACGGCACGGAAAAGGAGCTGAAAGGCGGCGATCTGGACACCACCAACAACCGCATGGAGCTGATGGCCGCCATTCAGGCTCTGGAAAGCCTGACCCGCCCGGTGAAGGCGGATCTCTATACTGACAGCACCTATGTCCAGAAGGGCATCACCGAATGGATTCATTCATGGAAAAACCGCGGCTGGAAAACCGCGTCAAAAAAGCCGGTGAAAAATGAAGATTTATGGCGCCGGCTGGACGAAGCCATCACCCGGCATGACGTATCATGGCACTGGGTGAAAGGCCACGCCGGCCACCCGGAGAACGAACGCGCAGACGAACTGGCACGGCTGGGCATGGCCGAAGCACGTTAACCGGCTGTTCTGGCATCCTTTAGCGCCTGCCACACGCGTTCCGGTGTCGCCGGCATATCCAGGTGTTCCACGCCGACCTGCGCCAATGCGTTCACGACCGCGTTCATCGTGGCAGGCAGTGCACCGACTGTACCGGCCTCGCCCGCGCCTTTGACCCCCAGCGGGTTGCGTTGGGTGGGCACGCCATTGGCTTCGATCGCGATATCGGAAAAATCGTCCGCCCGCGGCATTTGATAATCCATAAAGGATGCACTTAGGAGCTGCCCGCTTTCCCGGTCGTAGGCGACGCGTTCACCCAGGGCTTGGCCGACGCCTTGGGCCACGCCGCCGTGAATCTGGCCTTTTACGATGACCGGGTTCACCATCACGCCGACATCGTCAACCACCCAGTAGCCAACGATATCGACCACCCCGGTATCGGGGTCGATCTCCACCTCGCACACATGGCTGCCGTTGGGATATGTGTCGTCATCCGGGGCGAAGGTCGCGGTTTCGAACAGGCCCGGTTCAGTACCGGGCGGCAGCCTGGCGGGCAGGAACGATGCCCTGGCGACTTCCGTGATCGAAACGGACCTGTCCGTGCCCGCGACCGTGAAACCGCCGTCGGCGAATTCCATGTCGGTATCCGCAGCTTCCAGCATATGCGCGGCAATTTTTCGCGCCTTTTCGATCACCTTGTCGGCGGCGTAATACAGCGCGGAGCCGCCGATCACAGTGGACCGGGAACCCATGGTGCCGATACCGAACGCCACCCGGTCGGTATCGCCGTCGATCACCCGCATACGGGACGGATCCAGCCCCAGCCGTTCCGCCACAATCTGTTTGTAGACGGTTTCATGGCCCTGACCCTGACTTTTGGTGCCCATCAGAATGGTTGCCGTGCCGTCGGTGCTGAACCGGATTTCGGCAAAATCGGGCGATGGCGACGCGGACCGTTCGATCGGATTCGCGGTCCCGATACCGCGCAGTTTCCCGCGCGCACCGGACTCAGCCCGGCGCTGCGCAAATCCCGCGTAATCGGCCATGTCCAGTACCATTGCCTGGTTCTTTTCGAACTCGCCGCAGTCGTAGCAGAGGCCCAGTGCCGTTTTCACCGGCATGGTGCCCGGCAGGATAAAGTTGCGCGCGCGCAATTCCGTGGGATCAATGCCAAGCTCCCGCGCAGATTCGTCCAACATACGTTCGATCACATAGGTCGCTTCCGGCCGTCCGGCCCCGCGGTATGGAGCCGTCGGATTGGTATTTGAGTGCACGGTGCGAACCGACGCATGCGCCGCCGGGATGTTATACACCCCGGTCAACGTGCCCACATTGGTGAACACCGCCAGTAGGTTGCGGATCGCTGACAGGTACGCTCCGATATTGGCAATCGTATTGACGCGAAGGCCGACGACTATCCCGTTTTTGTCAAAGGCCAGTTCCGCTTCTGTAACGTTGTCGCGGCCGTGTTCGTCGGCCTGCACCGCTTCGCTGCGGGTGCTTGCCCATTTTACTGGGCGCCCCAGCTTGCGCGCAGCCCACAACACTAGTCGGTGTTCCGCGTACTGCCAGCCCTTGGTGCCGAACCCGCCGCCGACATCGCGGGCAACCACGCGTACGTTTTGTTCAGGTACCGAAAATATTTTTTCGGCAAGCAACTGCCTCACCCGGTGCGGATACTGCACATCGGCGTGAAGCAGGAACCGATCTTCGCGAGGATCATACGATCCGATCGCCCCGCGCGTTTCCATGTATTGCGCGAACACTCGGGAAATCACGAACCGGCGTTTCACCACCCGGTGCGCGGCGGCAAACGCATTTTCGGTCGCCGCCGCATCTCCCGCCTGATACAGGCCGGAGATATTATCGGGATAGTCATCCCACACCAACGGTGCATCGGCGTCTACGGTGTGGGCAGTATCTGTAACCGAGGGCAGAATGTCGTAATCCACGAATACTGCTTCCGTAGCATCGTGCGCGGCGGCTTCAGTTTCAGCAACAATCAGGGCAACCGGATCGCCCACGTAGCGTACCCGGCCAAGCGCCAGGGGTGGCTGCGGGCGGTATTTCATGGGCTCGCCGTCGGGCCGCACCCATTTCGCCGGCATCCCGGGTACACCCAAATTGTCAGCCGCCACGTCTTCGCCGGTATAAATGGCGAAGACGCCAGGCAGGTCGCTAGCCGCAGAGGTGTCGATCGATTTTAATTCGGCATGGGCATGCGGCGACCGCAGGATCACCGCATAGGATTGTCCTGGAAGGCTGACGTCATTCACGAACAGCCCGTTGCCGCGCAACAAGCGCGGGTCTTCTTCGCGAAGCACCCCCTGGCCGACGCCGAACTTTTCCATTTATATTCCCCCTGCCCTAACGCGCTGCGGCGCATCATCCGGACAGACCCATGTAAATGCGTAAGTCAGATAGAACAGAGAGGTGCGTTTGTCACCTGTGGGTGGAGGCTTTACCGCGCAGCCAGCGCGGCCTTTCCCCCGGCCTTTTCAATCGCGGCCAGAACCGACGATTCGGTCAGTATTTCGGGCAAGGGAACGCCATTCGGAGCGGTCGGCCCGTAGACGACGTTAAACGGGATGCCAAACCGACCAAAACCCCTCAAATAGTCGGCGATCTCGGGGTCCGGTTTGCTCCAGTCCGCTTTCATCGCGATTACGTTGCCGCCGTCCAGAATTTCGGCGACGCGGCCCCGATTCAGGACCAGAGATTTGTTGACCTGGCAGGTCAGGCACCAGTTTGCGGTGACATCGACCAGGACCGTATTACCCCGCCGGACTTCCGCCCGGACCACCGCTATATCGAAGGGCCGCCAGATATCCTTTTCTTCACCAGCGATCCGGTCGCCGCCACGGCCCGCCATGCTGCCCGCCCCGACCATGGAAATGGCGGTAAGTAGCCCGACGACAATCCAGGTCGCGAAACGGGACCGTTCCGTCAGATGGCCATTTTGCCACACCGTGAAGACGCTGGCCCCCATCAGCAAGGCGATCATGGCAGACGCGCCGCTGCCGATCTGGAACCACAACACGCTGAAGAGCCAGAACGCCGTCCCGATCAGAGCAATCGAAAGAATCCGTTTCAAAGTGATCATCCAGTGCCCGGGTTTCGGCAAACGGTTGACCAGAGCCGGAAAGGCGGCAACCACAATCCACGGTAGTGCCAGACCGATACCGAGCGCCAGAAATACGGCATATATCTCGAACGGACCGCGCGACAGGGAAAATCCGACAGCGGTGCCCAGAAACGGCGCGGTGCAGGGTGTCGCCAGCAATGTCGTGAAGACGCCGGTGAGAAAATGACCGCCCAGGCCCTGCCCTTCGACTGCGCTGGCGGCAGTATCCGATACCGCGCCCGGCAGGCGAATTTCGAACAATCCCCACATATTGCAGGCGAAAAGTGTGATAACCGCGATCATGAACGTAAGGAATGCAGGCTGCTGGAACTGAATGCCCCAACCGGCCGCCATGCCCGCGCTCTGCAGCGTAACCGCAACGGTTCCCAGAAGTAGGAAACAGGCCAGAATACCGGCTGCGGACGCCAGAAAACCGGCGCGAACGTGACCGGGCGCCCCCCCGCCATGGCTGACAACAGTCAGAAGTTTGATCGACAAGACCGGCAGCACGCAGGGCATCAGATTGAGGATCAGACCACCTAAGATGGCGAGCCCCAAAATCGCAAAAAAACCGTAGGTCATGGCATCGGGTGCCGCCATACCCGGCGCGGTTGCCACGGCGCGCGACAGTAGAACCTTGCGTTCGATCGCACGGTCGCCATCCACAACTGTGAGCGTGACGGTCTCCCCGGCAAGTTTTCTATTTGGGCGTTTGGCCGGTTCGACGGTGATGCGCATCAACGCATTGGTGCCGGTGGATGCCACTTGGACCACGGGTTTGCCGAAGCCATAATCTGCCGGGCCCTCCACAAACACATCAGGCGATTTCAGAGCCGATTTTGCGGCAATGCCGATGATGAGCGCCTGCCCATTGCCCTCCCCAGCGACCTCGGCCCGGTCGACACGGAGCGGGCCATTATCGCCGATGACGGGTACTTTCTTCCGCCAGGCATCGATCGTGCCCGTTTCGGGCGTGTTCATATCAGGCCCGGCCGGAAGCGAAAGCGCCAGATTGGTCTCGTAGGGCACGCAGATATCGTCGCAGGTCAGAAATCGGACCCGGGCTTTCAAAGCCACCGCTTTACCGGGTTCGAAAACACCCGCGAAAATTGGAAAAACGACTTCTTTTTTGTATCCGAGCGTTTCCAGATTAAGGACCGAAAACCGTTCCGGGGCGGGCCATTGGATCGTCGCACCTGCGAAGTTCTTGGAACCCACCCAATTGATACTGGGCGGGAAGCCCGCATCGCCTGGAGACCTCCAGTATACCTTCCAGCCCGGTTTCATCTGGAACTGAAGACCCAGATTTATCCTGTGGCCGGACCCAGCCGAATTTCCCGACGCAATTAGGCGAACGGCGCCGTGTTCGTGCTCGAACCAGGACGATCCCGCCGCCTGCGCCTGACCACCCTCGACCATCGCCACACCGGCCGCAAATACGCAAACGCGCAGACCCTGCCGAATTCCCGTTCGAACGAGGTTTTCCGCCACCAGAATCACTAATTCACCTTGTTTTTCAGCGCTGTCCTATAATATAGGTGAAGACCCCGTCAGTAACAGCGCTTCCCGATAAATCATGGAACAGAAAACGTAAATTTTACGTGGGGATCACGGCGAACGACTAGAGAAGCAGAGGCGCGGGGTGGCCCAAATCCCGGAGATAAAGAACGAAGGTGTAACATGAAAGCTTCCCAGGACGACGGATATCTGACGGGCCAGCTTTTGGTGGCCATGCCCCAGATGCTGGATGAAAGATTCGCCAAAACCGTAATCTATATATGCGCCCACACCGAAGACGGCGCCATGGGACTTGTCGTCAACAAGATTCTCGAAAACATCGATTTTCCCGATCTTCTGGAACAGCTTGATCTGTCGCCGACGGGCGGCGGACAGGATATCCGTGTGCATTTTGGAGGTCCGGTAGAATCCGGACGCGGTTTTGTTCTGCATTCATCCGATTACGTGCAGGATGCGACGATGGTTATCGACGACAGTATCGCCCTGACGGCGACGACCGACATTCTGCGCGATATCGCCGATGGTGGCGGTCCGAAAAACAACCTGCTGGCACTAGGCTATGCCGGCTGGGGTCCGGGACAGCTTGATTCCGAAATACAGGCCAATGGTTGGCTGTCCGTGCCGTCGGACCAAGCGCTTATATTCGGCAACGACCCCGAGTCCATCTGGCAGGGAGCACTTGCCAAAATCGGGATCGATGTATCGATGCTGTCGGGCGACGCCGGTCACGCGTAGAGATTGTCCGCCCAGGCGCGTTAGCCTAGCTGGTTCTCGCGGCGCAACGGACGCCCCTTTACTTATTCCTCGACCTTGGGCAGAGGGTCTATTCTTTCACCGGTACTTCGTTTGCCATGGGACCTCAGCTCAAGGCCAGAGGAGTAAATGTGTTTTTTTAAGTCTAAGCGAGAAGGAGAGTCGCTACGCTTTCGTAGTTTCCCATATTGGCGACAGGCCCCAGCCCGACCAGAGTTGGCGGCATGGCAAGAAGTCTCTGTGCGGCTCGCTGAACGTCCTGTGCAGTCACGCCATCTATTCGCTCCGAAATTTCCGGAATCGGAATAATCCGGCCATACACCTGAAGATGACGGGCTAAGCGTTCCGCCCGGGACGACGTACTTTCGAGTGACATCAACACACCGGCCTTGATCTGAGTACGGGCGCGCTTGAGTTCGTCTTCGTTCATGATGTCGTTTGCCACTCGGCATAGCTCATCCACCAACACGGTTACCAGCTCCGCCGACTGTTCTTCCCCGGTGCCAGCATAAATACCGAACAGGCCGCCATCCCGATAGGCAGACGAAAAAGTATAAATAGAATAGACAAGTCCGCGTTTTTCTCGGACTTCCTGAAACAGCCGCGATGACATCCCGCCGCCCAGGGCCGTCGACAGAACGGCTAGCGGATAATAATCCGGATCGGAAAAGCCCAACCCTTCGAGCCCCAGAATGATATGGGCCTGTTCGAGGTCGCGTTGTTCGCGGAACTCGCCGCCCGCATATGTTCCCGGAACTACAGTCGCATCCGTCTCCGGGACCAACCCGGAAAAGCACCTCGCAGCCTTTTCAAGAAGGTCAGCGTGAACGACATTTCCGGCAGCGGCCAGGATCATTCGAACGCCGGCATATTGTGCGTCCATATAATCGACAAGGGTCGTCCGCGGCATGTTTTTAACAATTTCCGATGTACCCAGAATCGGACGGCCAAGCGCCTGGTCGGGAAAGGCGATCTCCTGTAATCGGTCAAAGATAATCTCGTCCGGCACATCATTAACCTGACCGATTTCCTGCAGTATCACGGCGCGCTCTCGCTCCAGTTCGGTCTCGGCGAAGGCCGAATTCATCAAAATATCGGAAAGAATATCAAGCGCCAGGTCGACGTTCTCTTTCATTACGGTGGCGTAGTAGACCGTCGTTTCGCGCGAGGTATAGGCGTTCAGGAGCCCGCCCACGTTTTCGATCTCGACCGCAATATCCAGGGCGCTGCGCCGGCCGGTTCCCTTGAACGCCATGTGTTCCAGAAGATGTGAAACGCCGTTAATTTCTGCTGTTTCATTCCGCGCACCGGCCTCGACCCAAACACCCAGAGTAACCGTCTCGACCGAGTCCATGCGGTCGGTCACAACGCGCATACCGTTGTCGAGCGTGTCCTGCGCGATGGTCATGATTTGGTTGCGGCGGTCCGTCGGATGAAATCCTGCACGGCATCGAGATCGCTCTCGATCTCGTCGAATCTTTCGTCTCTGTCGAACAGATCGGAGATCCGTGCTGGCAGATCCGGGCGGATACCGGTCGCCTGTTCCACGGCATCCGGAAATTTCGCCGGGTGGGCTGTCGCTAGCGATATCATGGGCACCGTGGGATCGCCGCGGCACTGACGCCCGGCATCGACGCCGATAGCACTGTGCGGATCGAGTAGTTCTCCGGTCGTTTTATAAAGATCGCCGATAACGCGGCGGGTCCCATCGTCGTCCAGACGGGCAGCGGCAAACATTTTCTTCGCAGCCGCGAGACGGGCATCGTCGACGCGGACGGCACCGGTGGAGCGGAAATTATCGACCCAGGCCCGCACGGCCGCCCCGTCACCGCCCAGCATGTCGAACAGAAGCCGTTCGAAATTGCTAGAAACCTGAATATCCATGCTGGGCGACAGGGATGGATTGACCGCTTCAATTTTCATTTCACCGGTTTCGAAAAAGCGGAACAGGATGTCGTTGCTGTTGGTGCCGACAACCAACTTTTCGACCGGCAAACCGCATTTCCATGCCGCCCAGCCGGCAAGAACATTGCCGAAATTGCCGGTGGGAACGGCAAAGCTGACCTGTCGTCCTGGCGCGCCTAGGCAAACAGCCGCCGCAAAATAGTAGACGATCTGAACCATCACCCGCGCCCAATTGATGGAATTCACCGCCGACAGGTTATGCGCATCGCGGAATGGAGCGTCGTTGAACATGGCTTTAACTAGGTCCTGACAGTCGTCGAACGTGCCGTCGACGGCCAATGCATGAACGTTCGGGCTGTCGACCGTGGTCATCTGCCGCTGCTGGACCGGCGACACCCGGCCCACCGGAAACAAAATGTATATATCGACGTTGTCCCGGTCGCGGCAGGCTTCGATGGCAGCGGAACCGGTATCCCCGGAAGTAGCGCCGACAATTGTTACCCGGTCGCCCCTGGCCGTAAGCACAAAGTCAAACATCCGTCCGACAAGCTGCAGCGCTAAATCCTTGAATGCCAGTGTAGGGCCGTGAAACAGTTCTAACAGCCAGTGGTTGGCACCGATCTGCTTCAGTGGCGCAACGGCATCGTGCCCGAACCCGGCATAGGTTTCCCGAACCATCGCTTCCAGATCGTCATCGGGGATCGTGCCGGCAACAAATGGCCGAATGACGCGATAGGCGATGCCGGCGTAGTCGTGCCCAGCCATTGCAGCGATGTCTTTGGCTGAAAACTGCGGCCATTCGGAAGGCACATATAATCCTCCGTCGCGCGCGAGCCCGGCGAGGAGAACGTCGTCAAACGCCAGTTCCGGCGCTTCGCCCCGTGTGGATACGTATTTCAAAAGCGGTTCCTCGAAAACGGGCGGAATGTAGTGCGACGGGCGGTGTTGTCAAACAGGAACGACCTATGGGGGCGGCAGATGTTCATATAGACAATACCCGACGGCGATCCAAGTAATTGCATCGGCACAATCACCGGAAAGCACGCACCCCTGTAACATTCTAAGCATTATCACCCCGGCAAGGACCTACTTGTGAGAGCCTGTCTTGATCGGCGACAAAATAACAGACCTGGACCAGGCGTTGGGATCAGCCGTAGCGAGCCTGCAGGTGTGCCTTAAATGACACGGTTTCGAGGGGTTCGCCCGTCGCCTGGATCATCAATTCATCGGTCGACGCGGAAGACGCCTTGGCGTGCAGATTCTTGCGCATCCATCCGATCAGGTGAGAAAAATCCCCCCGGGATATGGCCTCCGGGATATCCGGCAGTTCGCGTTTCGCCGTGGCAAATAGCTGGGCCGCCGCCATGGCGCCCATGGTGTAGGTTGGAAAATACCCCCAGGCGCCGTCATACCAGTGTATATCCTGCAGACAGCCAAGCCGATCGTCAGGTGGACGTATGCCCAGAAGGTCTTCCATCCCGTCATTCCAGGCGCCAGGGAGATCTGCCAACGCCAATTCGTCATCGATCAGAGCCCGTTCCAGCCGGTAGCGCAGAATGACATGGGCGGGATAGGTCACTTCGTCCGCATCGACGCGTATGAAGTTACGGTCCACCCGAGTATACAGGCGATACAGATTGTCGACTTCCCATTTTGATCCGCTCCCGCCGAAGGCATCCCGCATCAATGGCGCTGCAAATTCCAGATATTCCCGGCTGCGACAGACCTGCATTTCGATCAACAGCGACTGGCTTTCGTGCAGCGCCATCCCGCGGGCGGAAGCGACAGGCTGATAACGCCAGTCGTCCGGAAGACCCATTTCATACAGGGCGTGCCCGGTTTCGTGCAGAACCCCCATCAGGCTTTGGGTGAAATCATTATCCGCATAGCGC